>Ga0193753_10000800_pt1 | contig 29310 bp, 28 predicted proteins | sample H1c2metaG_FD_144925 | JGI IMG/M metagenome (GOLD analysis project Ga0193753, IMG submission 144925) | Soil microbial communities from a riparian zone of the East river system, Colorado, United States - H1c2 | ecosystem: Environmental > Terrestrial > Soil > Riparian zone | place: USA: East...
ATCCGGGGCCGCCGATTCCTAGTTTTCCGGTGAAGGAAATACGGGCGGCCAAGGAAGGGCTGATCGCGAATGGGTGCACGATTCTTCGCGATGACGGAAGCTCGCTCTGCTTCATGGATCCGTTTGGGATTGTCTATTGCGTGGTGGAAGAGAAGATAGAGGACTAGCGGGCGCGGTTCTCAGACCTTCGCTCTGTTTCGGTGTTGGCATGGCGGACGACCAGCTCGGCTGCTTTTGCGCTGTGGAGCTTGGGCTTTTTGTTGCGGGGGAGTGGGATGTTCGGCGGCTGTAGTGACGAGCGATTTTTAGCAAGGGGGCAACGGTCGGAGCAAGTTTGTTTTTATGCGGGTTGGAGATACCTTCCTCTGTCAGTATTTGCGCAAAGTTTCCATGAATGTTCTGATGCCTTCGGCATGACAGTGGGCACCGGCAATTTACTTCGTTTCCCGAACAGTTGCCAAAGCAAGCGCCTTTTTCTCCTCTAATTGCTTAATCTTCCCGGCGATGGTCCACGTCGACATTTCTCGCTCTCTCTCTTCAAGTTCACCGAGGTGGGTCCAATAGTCACGAATGTGGGCTTTATTGGGAGACTCAATCATGTCTTCGATAATGGCAGCTAAACGTTCTAGAGACTCTCTTCGACGGTAAAGCTCTACGATGGTACAGCCGTCAATCTCTCTCGTAATGTCGTCGTTGACTGCGGTGTTCTCTCGGTTAAGAGCGATACACCACTGACCGTGCGCCAACTTATTTCTGATTATGCTGGGATCGTAAATAAAGCTTTCTATGAGTGAGGCTAACCTTCTCAGTACGTTTGGTTTGTGGTTGGATTTTGTACCCTCAACATTTCGAACTGCGAGTTCGGCGCACTTGAGCCATCCGGCCCTAACACCATTAGAAGTAGCCAACTTCTTGGTTTGTTCAATCTCGTCGAGCGTTAGCCCATGTGGGGTATGTAGCAACTTAGAGAAGATCGCCTCTGCAAGCGCGCAATATATGAGAGCAAGAATTTTCGTATTTACTTCAACGGCTTTCTCGTTCTTTTGAAGAAAAGAATGATTGATTTGGCGATTTACATGTTGCCAAGCGGCCTTGAGTTCGCGAACATTACGGGTCTGGGCCTGAAAAATAGCAATACGTTCATGATCTTGAATCATCGTGCAATGTTCCCGGTGAGCAAAACACACTCCTCTAAATGCGCTTTGCTCACCCGGAATCGAACCGGGATCCCCAAATAAGGTGTCTTGTCAAATTAGACGATAAGCCTAACCCGATTTAATCATAGATTTCACGAATGGGATTTTCTCTCTGGAATTTGGCAAACAAAAAGCGAATATAATTTGTTCATATTTGCTTATGGACTTCACTTCCTATCCTGATCGGTTTGGATTTCTGCATATCGACCTGAACAGTTTTTTTGCTTCGGTGGAGCAGCAGCTGCATCCGGAGTATCGGGGGCGGCCGCTGGCTGTGGTGCCTACGATGGCGGATACGACTTGCTGCATCGCGGCCAGTTATGAGGCGAAGGAGTTGGGGATCAAGACTGGGACCCAAGTGGGGGAGGCGAAGAAGCTGTGTCCTGAGATTGTGCTGATTGAGGGTAATCACACGGAGTATGCGAAGTACTCGAAGGCGATTGCGGATGCGGTTGAGCTTTGTTGTCCGGTGGCACATACGCCTTCGATTGATGAGATGGTGTGCCAGTTGATTGGGCGCGAGCAGGAGCCTCCGCGGGCACGGAAGATTGCGCTGGAGATTAAGCAGGCGATCTATAAGAACGTGGGGGTGGCGCTGCGGTGTTCGATTGGGATGGCTCCGAACCGATACCTTGCGAAGATTGCGAGCGATATGCAGAAGCCGGATGGGTTGATTGGGTTGCTGCCCTCGCAGTTGCCGCGGGCGATTGCGCATTTGGATTTGCGGGATCTGCCGGGGGTGGGGGCGCGGACTGAGGTTCGGCTGAATAAGAAAGGCATCACGACGATGGAGCAGTTGCTGGCGCTCGATCGTGCGGGAATGCATAGCCTGTGGGACAGCGTGTGGGGCGACAGACTCTATCACTGGCTGCGGGGCGAGGCGACGGGGGACGATGGGGCTCCGGTAGCAAGCGGGATTCAGAAGTCGCTGGGGCACTCGCATGTGATGGCGCCGGAGCATCGTACGCCGGAAGGCTCGTGGGCGGTGGCGCATAAGCTGTTGCATAAGGCGGCGATGCGGTTGCGGATGGAGAAGTTTTACGCCGGGTCGATGGCGGTGACGATACGGTTTGCGCTGACGCGGGAGCAGGCGGCGGAGAGGAAGTCGAAGCAGCACTTCAGCGGATTGAAACACTCGGGCTGGGGGATGGAGGCGCGGTTTCGTGACTGTCAAGACACGCTTACACTGCTGGAGGTGCTGCGTGGGATCTGGAAGCAGCGGCCTCAGGGGACAGAATTTCAGCGGCCGTTTTTTGTGGGGATCACGTTGCGGGATTTGATTCCGGAGAATGAGCATCAGGAGGAGTTGTTTGAAGACCCGAATAATCGGGCGGGGCTTTCGGCCACGATGGATAAGCTGAATCTGAAGTATGGGCATACGACGCTGCACTTTGCGGGGATGCTTCCGGCGCGGGAGTCTGCGCCTACGCGGATTGCGTTTACACAGATTCCTGTGCAGTATGGCGTGGATTATATGTAGCGGCGAGCGGTAGTCTTTGAGACGCCGAACTGGGCTATAGTGCAGATCAGGATGAGTTCAGGGCATGGATACAGGGGACGGCTTGCTCCTTCGCCTACGGGACTGTTGCATGTGGGACATGCGAGTACGTTTCGCGTGGCACAGCTTCGCGCCGAGGCGGTTAGTGGAACGCTGCTGTTGCGCAATGAAGATCTCGATCCGCAGCGGTCGAAGAGTGAGTTTGTAGAAGCGATGATCGAGGATCTCGCGTGGCTGGGGATTGCGTGGGAAGCGCCGATGGTTTCGCAATCGGAGCGTGGGGCGTTGTACTGTGCGGCGTTTGAACGACTGTTAGCGGCGGGGTTTGTGTATCCGTGTGGATGCAGCCGGAAGGATCTGGCTCGCATGATGCATGCACCGCATGAGGACGCGGATGATGAACCGGTGTATGACGGGAGATGCCGGCCTGCTGGCGAGGCTCTTTCGCGGAGTCTGGCGGTCGGAATGAACTATCGGTTTCGGGTTCCGGATGGTGAGGCTGTTGCATTTGTCGATGGCGATGTGGGGTCGCAGTCGTTTACGGCAGGTGTGGACTTTGGTGATTTTCTGGTGTGGCGTAAGGATGGACTGCCGAGCTATCAGCTGGCTTGTGTTGTCGATGATGCGGGGATGGGGATTACTGAGGTTGTGCGTGGGGCCGATCTGTTGAAGTCTACGGCGCGGCAGATATTGCTGCAGCGTGCCCTGGGTCTGCCTGAAGTGGAGTACTTTCATGCGCGGTTGATGGTAGATGAGCATGGTGTGCGGTTGGCAAAGCGGCATGATTCACTGGCGATACGCACGCTGCGGCAGCGAGGGCTCAGCCGGGAGGATGTTCTGGCGATGCTTGGCTGAGGCGCATGACAGTTGTCATGTTGTTTCGTGACGTTCTCCACTGTTGCAATGCGGCGAACAGGAACATGATCTCTGGTGTAGGCAGATAACAGAGGAGGCGCAGGATGCTCGCTACTACACTGATACGAGAGTCTGAGACCGAAACGGATTATTCAGCGAAGGAAACACAACAGGCGATTGCCACGCTGACCGGGGTGACGAAGCGCTACGGGGCGACGGTTGCGCTGGATGGGCTGAACCTTGCGCTGCGGCCCGGTGAGGTAGTAGCGCTGCTGGGGCCGAATGGAGCGGGCAAGTCTACCGCGGTGCGGCTGCTGCTGGGACTGATTGCACCAACTTCGGGTATAGCGCGAGTGTTTGGCGGCGACCCTCAGACACCGACGACGAGGCTTCGCGTGGGGGCGATGCTGCAGGTTGCGCGGATTCCGGAGACACTGCGGGTTCGCGAGCATCTGGATCTGTTTCGGAGCTATTATCCTCATCCGCTGCCGATGGCAGAGATTGTGAGGATTGCGCAGCTTGAGGGTATTGAGGATAGGATGTTCAGCGCGCTGAGCGGTGGACAGAAGCAGCGCGTGCTGTTTGGACTGGCGATGTGCGGCGATCCTGATCTTGTGTTTCTGGATGAGCCGACTGTGGGGATGGATATTGAGGCCAGGCGCGGGCTGTGGCAGCAAATTCGGACGCTGGCGAATCGCGGCAAGACAGTGCTGCTGACGACGCACTATTTGGAAGAGGCCGATGCCCTGGCGCACCGGATCATCGTGATCAATAAGGGAAAGATCGTCAGCGAAGGGACGCCGGCGGAGATCAAGAACGCGAGCGCGGGACGGAAGATTCGCTGTCGTACGCGACTGACAGCCGAGCTGCTGGATACGCTGCCGGGTGTGGTAAGCGTGGAGAGAAGCGGCGAGGACGTGGTGGTGATGTCGGATCGCGTGGAAGAGACAGTCCGCGAGATGCTGCGGCGCGACGAGATGCTGAGTGACCTTGAGATTGCCCGTCCGGCGCTGGAGGATGCTTTTCTTGCTCTTACTACGAAGCGTTGAGGTTTGTTACCAGTTCCGCTCTAAGGAGAATCATTATGTCGATACCTTCTATCGCTTATCCCGGACCGCAGTCTCTCGGCATCGGCCACATAGTGGAGATTTTTGGTAAAGAGACGAAGTACGAGTTTTTGAAACTACTGCGCAACCGATCGTTTTCGCTGGCAGTGATTGCCTTCCCGATCATGTTTTATCTGCTGTTCGGCGTGACGAATCGAGGGGCGAATAGTAGTGGGATTCATATGGCGCGGTATCTGCTTGGCGGATATGCGTGCTTTGGGTTGGTTGGAGCGGCGCTGTTCGGCATTGGTGTTGGTTTGGCCGGTGAGCGGGCCGCAGGATGGCTTGAGGTAAAGCGCGCCAGCCCTATGCCGCCGGCGGCGTATCTCTTTGCGAAGTGTATGGGCGCTATTGTCTTTGGTTTGATTATTGTTACGGCGTTGACGGTGCTTGCGGTAACGGTGGGCGGAGTATCGTTGACTGCTGGTGAGTTGGTGAAGATGTTCGGCATCAGCATCGTTGGGTCGATCTCGTTTGCGAGTATGGGTTTTCTGCTAGCCCTGCTTGTACCGGCGAATGCGGCACCGGGGATTGTGAATCTTATCTATCTGCCGATGTCGTTTATGAGCGGGCTATGGATGCCGATTCAATATCTGCCGCACTGGCTGCAGCGCATTGCACCGGCTCTGCCAACGTATCATCTGGCGCAGTTGATGCTGCATATCTTCGGGTATGCGAACCAATCCTCTTTGGCGAGCCATTGGTTTGGCCTTGCGGGGTTCACGATGGTGATGCTGGGGACGAGCTGGCTGGTTTTCAACCGGGCGCAACAGAATGCCTGATGCGCGGTACACTTTCGGGGAAACGATGAACGATAAAGATTCAATAGCGTGCAATAGTCCGGACATAGGCGGCCATAGCGGCACTGGCTATATATGGATGGCGTATTCGGTGTTTTTTTTTATTGACCCGATTATGCGTGGCCAGCTGCGGTACTGGCTGATATGCATAGCAATCTACGGCATCTTCGTCGCCATGTATGTGAGTTACATGCGGACGCGGTCGGTGAGGCAGCGGTATGTTCTTCTGGCTGCCTTCTACGTGCTGGGTCTGGTTTCGATTCCGATCAATTCGGGCTCGTCGGCTTTTTTCATTTACAGTGCGGCGTTTCTTCCGTTTGTGGTGCCTTCTGTACCGACGGTGGTCGCGATCATGGTGGCGCAGTGTCTGGGGATTGCTGTCCAAGGCCTGTTGATGCATATCAATCCCATTACCCTCGCCGTATCTCTATTCTTCACTGTTGTGGTGGGGACGAGCAATATCTTCGTCGCGCAGCAGAAGCGCTCGCAGCACAAGCTGCGGAGAGCACATGAGGAGATTGAGCAGCTGGCCGCGCTGGCCGAACGGGAACGGATTGCGCGCGATCTGCATGATGTTCTGGGGCATACGCTGTCGGTGATTGTGCTGAAGTCGGAGCTGGCGGGCAGGCTGTTGGAACGCGATCCGGAGCGGGCGGCACAGGAGATTGCAGAGGTGGAGAAGACGGCGAGGACAGCGTTGAAAGAAGTACGGGAGGCGATCGGAGGGTATCGGTCGCAGGGGCTTGCGGCGGAGGTGGAGTTGGCTCGCAATACGCTGCAGACTGCAGGCGTGGCGCTGGCTTGCGAGTCTCCGCTGCCGAAGCTGTCGGCTGCGGAGGAGACAGTGTTGTGCCTGGCGCTGCGGGAGGCCGTCACCAATATTGTTCGTCATGCACATGCGACACAGTGCAGGATGCGGTTCGCTACGACGGAGGATCGCTTTCACTCGCTACGGGTGGAAGATGACGGGCCGCATCCTGTGAAGCAGGAAGGCAACGGGCTTCGCGGAATGCGGGAGAGGGTGCAGTCGCTTGGCGGGCGCTTCTCGATCAGCAGTGAACACGGTACGACGCTCGTTGTTGAACTTCCGGTGCAGGCGAGCTCGTCACCTACTGGTATGGTGCAGTGATGACAGAGATACGGGTTGTGCTTGCGGAAGATCAGGGCATGGTGCTGGGGGCGCTGGCTGCGTTGCTGGATATGGAGGCGGACATCTGCGTTGTGGCCCGCGCTGCGAATGGGCGAGCGGCACTGGACGCAGTGGCGAGTTGCTCGCCTGATGTTCTGGTTACCGACATCGAGATGCCGAAGATGACGGGGCTGGAACTGGCGGCTGCGCTGAAGATCAGCCATCCTGCGGTGCGAACGATTATTCTGACGACGTTTGCACGGCCCGGCTATCTGCGGCGTGCAATGGACGCGGGGGCGCGGGGCTATCTGCTGAAGGATCGACCTGCGGCGGAACTGGCGGATGCGGTGCGGCGTGTGTATCAGGGATTGCGCGTGGTTGACCCGGCGCTGGCGACTGAGGCGTGGAGCGCGGAGCCTGACCCGCTGACCGAACGCGAACGGCAGATTCTGCAGCGGGCTGGCGACGGCAGGAGCAGTGCCGAAATTGCCACGGAATTGCATCTCTCTGAGGGTACGGTGCGGAATTATCTGTCCGAGGCGATAACCAAGCTGGGCGCGGCGAATCGCGTGGATGCAGCACGCATTGCGCGGACTAAGGGATGGCTGTAAAAGCTTAGCGAATCAGGCAACCAATTTTGAATTAGACGCTTTGTGAGTCTCCTGCATCCGAAGTTAGGAAGAGGAGACTCAATGACAATCCGCACGGTTCGTTTTACGCTTCGCGCTGTCGCCCTGTGTGGTGCGACCGTTCTGCTTGCAGCTGGTTGCAATAAGAAGGACGACAATAATCTAAACTTTACGAATGCGATCAACACGCACTACAGCGCGCACCCTGCGTGCCTATGGTCGGATCCGGTGAAATTTCCGGTGCAGGCCGACACGTCGGATACGAGTAAGACGTCGGGTTACGATGCGCTTGTGGATCAGGGCTTGCTGGTGCGAACTACGGCAGAGAAGAAGAAGCTGATTATCGCGAGCAAGCAGGTAAACAATTACGATCTCTCCGATAAAGGGCGCTCGGCCTGGACAGCGGATGTGCAGCAGCCTGGATTCGGTAACTTCTGCTACGGGCAGCGAAAGGTAGACAGCATCGATGCTTCGACACCGACGACGAGCAATGTGGGTGCAACGACTCAGGTGAACTATCACTACAGTCTTACCGGCGCTCCGGGATGGGCGAGTGCGGCTGAGACGCAGAATGCTTATCCTCAGATTCGCGCAGATCTTACTGGATCACAGCCGGGTCAGGTGACATTGACCAACACCAGCAATGGATGGGCCGTCTCGAGTGCTCGGGGGGATCACAATCCGGCTACGAACGCTGATGGAAAGATTGTCGAGTAGGTAGACGAGCTAAAAAACGATGGGCCAGCGAATGCTCGTGCATATCGCTGGCCCATTTTTTTTGCTTCTTTGGATTTAATTACTGTCGTAGTCCTGAGCGGCTTGATCGTCGTTGCTGGGACCGCCCGCCAAAGCGGCCTGTATCGCAGGGTAGGGCTTCATCTGGTATTCCTTCGGCGGTGTGTTGCCGGCGAGATTGCGGACGAAATAGTCCCAGCGGCGACGAGCCATGTAGGGCGCGGCCTCGGCGTATCCGTGGGCGACGTTGGGGATCATCAGGAGATCGAAGTCCTTGTTGGCTTTGATGAGGGCATCGACCACGAGCAACGTATTGTTGGGGGGAACGTTGTTATCCATGGTTCCGTGGGCGAGCAACAGATGGCCCTTCAGGTTTTTGGCGATGTTCTGGTTGGCCTGGCTGTCGTAGTTGCTGGTGCCGTCTGGATTCTTCACCTCGAGGCCAGCCCACTTCTCGGCCCAGTCGTCTTCGTAGTCGCGTTGGTCGTGATTGCCGCTTTCGGCGATGCCGACTTTAAAGAAGTCAGGGTAGTTGAACATTGCCGCTGCGGTTGCATTGCCTCCGCCGGAGTGTCCGTACATGCCAGCACGGTCGATGTCGATCCATGGATACTTCGCGGCGAGTTCTTTCATGCCGGCGACCTGATCGGGGATGGTATTGTCACCGAGATTACCGAAGTAGAACTCGTGGAAGGCCTTGGAACGGAAAGGCGTTCCCATGCCATCGATGCAGACGACGACGAAGCCTAGTTCAGCAAGCGACTGCATGTCGCGGTGCGAGGCGGTGAAGCTGCGGCCGCCGCAGGAGCCTGTCTGCGGGCCGGGATAGACGTTGTTGACGATGGGATACTTTTTCGATGCGTCGAAGTTTGCGGGTTTGAAGAGGAAGCCGTAGAGGTCAGTCTTGCCGTCGCGGGCCTTGACGGTGATGGGGGTTGGTGGAACCCATCCGGCGGCTGCGAGCTTTGTGATGTCCTGTTTGGCGACTTCGACGACGACCTTGCCGTTGCTGTCCCGAACTACTGTGGTCTGCGGCTGGATGGGTGTGGAGTAGACGTCGACGAAGAAGCGGCCGTCGAGCGATGGCGTGATGGCGTGGTCTGCGTCTTCGGGTGTGAGGAGCTTGAGGCCTGAACCATCGAAGCCGATGCTGTAGTAGTGGGAGAAGTATGGGTCGCGGCCCTTTTCTTTACCAACAGCGAGGAAGTAGATTTTGCGCGCGGCTTCATCGACGGAGAGGACCTGGGTGACGTTGCCTTCGCCGTGGGTGATCTGGTTCTTGAGCTTGCCGGTGGTGAGGTCGTAGAGATACATCTGGCCCCAGTTGTCGCGCTCGCTGAACCAGAGGATCTCGTTCGACTTGGGCAGATACTTCCAGTTGACCTTGTCGTTGCCGCTCTCGAAGAACTTCGGCGCGGTTTCGCTCATCACTTCGCGAATTTCGCCGGTGGACGCGTCGGCTACGCGGAACCACTCCTGTTTGTGGTCGCGGGAAGTGGAGACGAGGGCGAGATGTTTGCCGTCGTCGCTCCATTGCACGTCATCCCATCCGCTGCCGCCGCGGCAGCTTACATCGTCGCAGATGGTGGAGCGATGCTGATCGGGCGGCATCTTGAGACGGATGACTTTGGGTGAGTCGACGTCGATGATGACGCGCTCGATCATGGTCACGTCTTTGTCGCCGACGAGCGGGTACTTCCAAGCCTTGAGCTGTGGGTGGCCGTTGGTGACGGGCACAAGGTACATCTCGCCGTCCTTGCGCTGATCCTGCTGGAAGGTGGCGATCTTTTTGGAGTCGGGCGACCAGACAAGGATGGGATTGTTGCTCATCTGCCATCCGGCGTTGTCGGTGGCGTAGCCGAAGTCCTTTACGCCGTCGGTGGTGAGTTGGGTTTCTTTGCCGGCGGCGATATCGCGTACCCAGAGATTGTAGTCGCGGATGAAGGCCGCCTTGGTCTTGTCGGGGGAGATGTCTGATGGGGTACGGTTTCTACCAGGCCTACGTGTTCCCTGGCCATCCTGCGCCTTGCGGGGGGGATCTATCGATTTGCAGCTGCCAGCGCCGCTCAAATCGCATCGCCAATGGCGCTCTCCGGTCGTTGCCAAGACTGTGTGATCGTCATCGGTCAGGGAAAAATCAGTGAGCTGATGTGCATCGACTGGCCAGTCACCATGTCTTCCTAATGCTTCTTGTTCAGACTGAATCGCATTGTGCAGTGCGTTGACGAGCTTAACTTGATCGAATGCCGGCCCCTTTGTCCCTTTTGCGGGATCGACCAGGATGAAGGTCACGCCATCGGCGCCGCGGTCGCGATACCAGAAGCGGCCATCCGGCAGCCATGTGGGACTGTCAACGCTGTGGTAGACGAGGGGATTGACGTTGTAGTTCATGAACTTTTCCGCATGCGCATAGTCATCGGTCGTAAGCTGCTTTCCCTGCGCCATTCCAGCCGTTGTTAACGTGCAACCAAGCGCAATCGTGGCTATCGCCGACAAACCCTTACCCAAATACATCGTTCGTGCCTCCAACCCTTGTTCCGGGTCTCTTTTCTACTGTTGTGAATGACGCCTAGTCTACCGTTATCCGCATACTTGGCAATAGATGGACGATTCAGATCACTCTTCGGCATCGCATGCCCCGCGTATGCGCCATACTATCTGGCGCAGAATTCCCATCCAGACCGGGACATCGCTGGTCGCAAGTCGCATCCTCAATACAAGGCGGCGAATCTGGCTCTCGTCGGAGTTTGCGGGATGGCGCCTGATGTATCCGGTCTTTTCCAGTACGTCGTTCAGGAGCGCGGTCAGGCGCTCGACTTCGCCGAAAGATGCGGCCTGAGGAATGCCTGTGCCGACATGAACTCCGGTTTGGCGGACGAGCTCGTACAGACAGACTGCAGCGGCTTGCCCGAGGTTCATCGATGGGTGGCGAATGTCCTGGTGCTGCTCCATGGGGATGGTCAGGAGCCAGTTGCAGTGACTTAGTTCTTCGTTGCTGAGGCCGGTTTTCTCGGAGCCGAAGAGCAATGCGATGCGGGCGGCAGAGTCTTCGCCTGCCAGAGCGGCGGTTATCTGAATTGCAGCCTCTGGGAGGGCATGGAGAGGATGTTGCAGTGCGCGTTCGCCTACTGCGGTTGTGCCGACGACGAGTGTGCAGTCGGCAACTGCATCGGCAACGCTGGCGAACGTTACTGCATTTGCAAGTACCGCCGAGGCATCGACTGCGGATCGCGCTGTCTCAAAGGGCACAGTGTAGTCGTTTACCAGGCGCAGATGACGAAAGCCGAAGTCGTGCATGGCTCGAGCTACAGCGCCAATATTGTTGGGATTGCGTGCGCGCACCAGGATGACGCACACCTGATCGAGTTGTTGAGGAGAGAGCACGTGCAGTTACTTTGATTCCGCAATAAGAGAGCGGCCGACGGGGTCGCCGACGGCCGCTGTATTAGACAACTTAAGTATATACGGCTATCTTCCGTGGCCTTCGTGGCCCTCGGGATGACCGTGTTCGCCGCCGCCGCCCTGATGTTCCTGGGGCTGCGCATGCGGTTGTTCGTGGTTCTGCTGGTGAGGCTGTTCGTGGTTTTGAGGTTGTGCGTAATTCTGCTGTTGAGGATGAGCCTGCTGTGAGGAGTTCTGGGCTTGTGGGCGAGCCTGTTGCTGCTGCGCATAGGCCTGGGGATGGGGCTGCTGCGCGTTCTGCTGATAGGCCGGACGCTGGTTGGCCTGCGGAGCGTTTCCACGGTTGTTGTTGAAGTTTTCCGGGTGCTGTTGCGCAACAGGGCGATATGCCTCGGGCGTTCTGGCTGCCGCCATCTGCGGACGTCCGTTGTTCACACTGGCGAGCTGAGTGCGATCCTGTCGGGCAAACTGCTCGTGACTTTGCTGGTTGACGGTGGGCTGAAAGTGCTGCTCATGGAAGGCCGTACGCTCCTGCGTCGACTCCTGAGCGCGTACGCCACCGTTGCCGCCGTTGTAGCTGACGCGGTTGTAGTTGTTGTTTACGATGACAGTCTTGTTGTAGACGTTGTGAACGTTGACGACGTTGATGTTGTTCACGCTGCGGTTGTAGGCGAAGGCGCCGTGATTCCAGTAGCCGCCCTCATAGCCGACGCCGCCGTAGCCGAAGCCGTAGTTTACGCCGCCGTAGAAGCCGATGTGCGGGCCCCAATAGCCGGCATGGAAGATAAAGGCGCTGCCACCCCAACCCCAGTAACCGGGGGTCCAGAGAACGCCGACGGCTGGCGGCCTAACCCATACGCCAGGTACCCAGTAGTAGCCTTCAGGGCCCCATGCCCAGAAACCGGGAGTCCAGAGGTATCCATCGCCGGGGCATAGCGGCTGTGTATAAACGGGCAATGCAGGAGGTGCGATATTGACTGAGATCAGAACTCCGGCGAAGGAGGATGCCGGAACAAGTGTAAGAGCAGCTGCTATAAGAACTTTACGAATCGAACTGGAAAATTGCATTTCAATTACCCCGGGAAACGGCATAAGGCCAATAAATGGCCGCAGCCTCAAAATTGTTCAACAAACCCATTAGATGCGGCTTGTTGTGGTGTACTTCCATCGAAACACGCAATCGGTGATTAAGTTTTCGTATTTGTTGCGATGACGCCTATCGCGCTACAACGAAAGGAACATAGACAGCTGCAACGATTTGATTTGGAGATGTATCGGGCTCTTTCAAGCATCCTCTATGGCTCATCTACACTTAAAAGTCGGGATTGATTTGTTCCATCATGTCAGATAATTTTGCCCAGACCGTGAAGCAGCAGAGCGATATCGTAAAGATCATTGGCGATTACGTGAAGCTGCGCAAGAGCGGCGCACAAAACTACACCGGGCTATGTCCGTTTCATAAAGAGAAAACCGGCTCGTTTTCGGTAAATGCGAACCACGGCTATTTTTATTGCTTCGGCTGCCATGAGAAGGGCGATGTCTTCACGTTCGTAATGAAGCTTGAGAACGTGAGCTTTCCCGAAGCTATTCGCGTCATCGCTACCAAGAGCGGGATAGCATTGCCGAAGCGCGAATTCAGTTCGCCGGAAGAGGCTCGCGAGGCTGGTCTGCGAAGACACCTGATCGATATTCATGAGGCGGCTACGCAGTATTTTGAGGCGCATCTGAAGAGTCCTGAGGCGGCGAGGGCTCGTGAGTACCTGACTGGACGGGGCCTTACCGCAGAGACGATTGCAAAGTTCCGCATCGGTTATGCACCAGATGATTTCAACGATATGCGGGACCGGCTGAAGCCGCATTTCAGCGAAGAGGTAATGCGAGCCAGTGGCTTGTTCAGTTCGAAGGAACAGGCCGATGGGACGCAGGGGCAGCTCTATGCGCGGTTCCGCAAGCGTATTACGTTTCCGATTGCGAATGAGCAAGGCAAGACGATTGCCTTTACGGCGCGGGCGCTTGATTCAGATGAAAAATCCGGCCCGAAGTACATGAACTCACCCGAGACAGCGCTGTATACAAAAGGGCAGGTGCTCTTCAACCTGGACAAGGCCAAGGCCGATATGCGCACCAATGATTTTGCGTTGCTCGTCGAAGGGCAGATGGACTGCATCTCGGTTTACATGGCGGGGATTCGCAACGTGCTGGCGACTTCGGGCACGGCCTTTACCGAGATGCAGGTTCGTTTGCTGAGCCGGTTTACGAAGCGTGTAGTCGTGAACTTCGATCCCGATCAGGCCGGCGCGAACGCTGCAGAAAAGTCCATCGCACTGCTGACGGAAGAGGACTTCGAGGTGAAGGTGATCGCGCTTGAAGGTGGCCTCGATCCCGATCGCTATGTTCGCGAACACGGCATTCAGGCTTACATGGCTGCACTGCGTACGGCGAAGCGGCACAGCGACTACCTTATCGATCGCGCCCGACAACTGTTTCCGGCGCGCACTGCCGATGCAAAGGTAAAGGCGATGAACTTTTTGCTGCCGCATATTCGCCGGATGCCGAACCGCATTCATCGCGATGAGTTTGCTGCTGATGCCGCACAGAAGCTAGGGATTGATTCAGCCATCATGCGTCAGGAGTTGAAGCAGGCCGCGGCGCAGCGGGTGGAGAGTGTCCGCTCACATCAGCAGGATCCGGCCAGCGAGACAGAACGCATTCTGCTTCGGGCGCTTGTTCTGCCGGAGCATGATGGCGCGCGCATGCTCGCTGCGGAACAGCTTTCGCATCATCCGGAGTGGTATGACGGTTTGCCTGCTGCGCCGATTCTTGAGGCGCTCGCTCATGCGCCTGCACCGCCAAATCCGCTGGATGCCGCGCCGGATCAGCCGACACGGGTTTTGCTCGCACTTGCGCTGCAACAGCATGACGATCATGTTGACTCCGGCTCGACTGCGAATCAATCCATGCTGGAGAAGGTGGAGAATGCGCTGCATACTCTGGAGCGGCGGCGGCTGGAACGACGCCAACGCGAGATTCGTTCTTTGATGGCCGAAGCCGACCGGCGCGGCGATCAGGCGATGCTTGCCCAGTTAACCGCGGAGAAGCTTCAGATCGACCGGAAGCTTCGCCAGTTCTAAACTGATTCACCCGTTCTTTTATCGTCGAAGCGATGTGACCAGAAAGAACCATTGCCGGGAAGAGTTACTGCAGGCAGACTGAATCAAGACTTTGATATTTCTGTTGTTTACAATCGCCAAACATGACTAAGCCGTTGACGTTTTCAGTGGGAATCCCTGCCTATAACCAAGGCGAATTTCTTGAAGAAACTATCCTTTCTCTTTTGAACCAGACTCGCCCACCGGACGAAATCGTCATCTCTGACCACTACAGCACCGATAACACGCCGGAGATTATCGAAAAGTATGCCAAACACGTTCGCGGAGTGAAGCCGCCGCCCGGATGCAACGTAAGCGGGCAGTGGAACTTTACGCTTTCGAGCCTCTCTGGCGACTGGTGCACGCTGCTAAGCAGCGACGACATTGCACGGCCACATTACTGCGAGATGCTGGTTCGCGGGGCCCAGAGACGCGAGGACGCGGTGGTCGTTCGCGCAGGGTGGGATGTGATCGATCGCGACGGGAAGACGCTTTCGAGCCTGTACATGCTTAGCGTCAGCGCGGTCACGCTGCCACCGACCACGCTGCTCGAACAAAAGCACGGCCCTAAAGCCAGCTTTGCCGCATTCGCCGTCAATCGGGAGATGCTGATTAAGTCTGGTGGGTATCCAGAGAATATGGAGTCGTTTGGGGACTGGCCGATGTTTATGCAGCTCGCTCCGTTCGGCTCGTTTATCTATGAGAACGAGATTATCAGCGGCTATCGCGTTGGACACGATGGCAACAAGTTCCGCAACCGGTTCGGCATGTGGGTTCGCGACGAGCAACGCATGTTCCACGATGTAATGCCGTTAGCGGCACAACGCGCCGGCATGAACGATACGGCCTGGATCGATAAGGCCAGTCGCACTAATTTCCTTCGTTACGTAACCACCGCCTACGACGAGTTCGCACCCTCAGAGAGAGCAGCACTCTATCCAATTCTTGAGCCGTGGGCAAAGCGCGTCGACGGACAGTCTATCCTCGAATCCTTTCTGGCGGACCGACCACTGCCAGCCAACTTCAACAATGTCGTTGAGCGAGGCAAGCAGATGGTTCGTCCGTTTGCACAGAAGGTACATGCTGCCCTTCGACAACGATAAACGCTGAAGCCGTACAACAATTTCGCCAATTGAGGACCATGGACAACTCAACAAAACGACGCCTTTTCCTCGGTTTTCTCTCGAATCTTGTCAGTAAGTTTGCTACGTCGATCATCCAGCTTGTTCAGGTGCCGGTGTTTCTGCATTTCTGGAGCGTTCCGTTGTATGGGGAGTGGATGATTGTGACGGCCATTCCTACCTACCTCAGCCTTAGCAATATGGGGTTTGGCAATGTCGCCGGCAACGAGATGACCATGATGACGGCGCGCGGCGATCGCGAAGGTGCACTGAGTGTCTTCCAGAGTTGCTGGTGGCTGATCTCCATTGTCTGTAGCAGCGTGATGGTGGTACTCGGCGCTGCGCTCTACTTTTTTCCGGTTGCCGAACACCTGAAGCTTCATGAGATCGGCTCGACCGATAGTAAGTGGGTCATCTTCTACCTTGGCTGCTCGGTGCTTCTGAACCAACTCGAAGCACTGCTGCAATCTGCGTATCGGTGTGTGGGCCGATATCCCTACGGCTCATTTATGAAGAGCATCTTTGCGCTCTCAGCCTTCGGCGTCATGCTGATTCCGGTCTGCCTGGGTGGCGGAGCTCGTGTAACTGCACTGGTGCTGGCCTCCGCCAATGCACTCTTTACGCTCGTGCTGTGCATGATGGTACGCCGAGATATTCCCTGGATCCGCTATGGCTGGAGCTATGCTCGGTTGTCGGAGATTCGCCGGATGGCAGGACCGGCGTTTGCCTTCATGGCCTTTCCGCTGGGCAATGCCCTCAATCTACAAGGGACGTTGATGGCCGTCGGCTATGCGCTTGGGCCCACAGCGGTGGTCGTCTTCGGAACTGCACGCACTGTCTCCCGCGTCGCGCTGCAGATGATGTCGATGGTGAACAATACTTTCTGGCCGGAGCTTTCGAGCGCCTTCGGAACCAACAACATTCCGCTGCTGAGGTCGTTGCATCGACGATCGTGCCAGATGGCGCTGATCATCTCTTTCGGGATCGTCTTCATTATGATGACGGTAGGGCCCTGGTTCCTGACGCACTGGACTGGCGGGCACGTACCTCCGAGCCGGCAATTGCTCACGCTGTTACTTCTGGTTGTCGTGGTCTACACACTGTGGTCAACGAGCTCGACCCTTGTTGCCGCAATCAATCAGCACCAGAAGCTCGCCGCTTACTATCTTTTTGGGACCAGCGTTACCGTCGTACTAACGTATGTGCTGGCCAAACACTATGGGCTGTATGCCGCAGCTGCTTCTTTACTGGTTTCAGAACTGATCATGAATATCTACGTTCTACCCGAGTCGTTGCGCATCACCGAGGACACTTTTTCCGCATTTCTGGCGAGCCTGCTGGATGTTCCGCAGTCGTTGCAGCCTGCGGCGTTGCTTTCGCGTCTTCGCCGAACAGGACCACAGTTGGAAGTTTGATGTTGAAGATTATGCTATGGAACCTTAAGCTGTGTAGCTGTCTCGATCCACTCGTTCCATTCCGTCTCATTCAGCTCACTTGTGGCTGCACGAAGCACCATGTCGGTTTCTTCGGCTTCAGAACATATGAATTCATATCCGTTCAATTCAAGAAACACTACCATTGCGCCTAGAGCTACCCGTTTGTTGCCGTCGATGAAAGCATGCTTCCTGAGTAATGCCCAACCCAACGACGCACAAAGTATCGCAACTGAAGCATCTTCTTCGTCCACATGTAGGTTAGCGGGGGGCGCAATTGCTGACTCAAGCAGGCCGCCGTCGCGTAAGCCCACTGTGCCGCCATATCGTGTAATCAACTCGGCATAAATCGCGCTCACAGCACGAACATCAAGCAGCCGTACTGGCCTCACTTCGCGAGTTCCCGATAGCTATTACGATGTTTTGCCTCGGTCCGGCGAAACGCTTCCAGTTGCTCACTGAAATTAGCATCGTAGGGTGACAGATGAATACCCCCAGCATCTTTAACAATGGAAAGCACACTACCCTCAGATAGTCGCAGCTCATCCACCATCTGTTTCGGCAGAAGGACCCCATAACCATTCCCGATCTTGCGAATTCTGGTTTCCATGTTTTTATTATAACTTATGTTATAACTATAGCAGCGGAAAATTATCAAAATGCCTCGTTTTCAGACCACCGACCCCGGATACAAGAACAAACACGGTCAAGTCGTCATTGCCAGGACTGGATTTCCTTCAGAATCCTTTCCCGGGCAGACGATCTACCACTTACGTTGCAGCTGTTGTCACCATGATTATGGGTCAAATGGCAAAGATATCCATCTACGCCGCTGCCCGCGGCACCAGGACGGAATCAAGGGTGAACCATTGCGAGAGTCGCCACCGAATCTTTTTTCAACTGAAAACGTCTAATTATCGTGGTATGCTGTGATTCGCTGGGGAAGTGTGCCCTTGAATGCCCTGACCTCCTGAAGGTCATACGGCTGGCAAAGCGGTCTAAACCGCTATCTGCTCCCTGCCATTACGAAACAACCAAGGGAGATCTCCGCCTGCAAACCGAGTTTATCGACCGGCGGCATCCCAATCTAAAGAATATTTTGCAGGAGTGCGCACAGCCGTGGCTGAAGAAATCGACAAGTACGAAGACGACATAGACAAGCTCATCGACACAGGGAAAGAGAAAGGTTACCTGACTTATGGCGAGGTTAACGACCTGCTGCCGGGTGACATTACTACTCCCGACGATCTCGATGACCTACTCACCACCATCAACACGCAGGGCATCGATGTGCTCTCGGGTGAGTCGAAGTTTGGAAGTGACCGCGATAAATACGAGCCTGAGGCCGGTGAAGAGTCCGACGATGTAGAGCTCGACCTCTCTCCCGGCACACTCGAAAAGACGAATGACCCTGTTCGCATGTACCTCCGCGAGATGGGAACTGTTCCGCTGCTCACTCGCGAGGGCGAGGTTGAGATCGCCAAGCGCATCGAGCGTGGGCAGCTGCGCGTCATGAAGGCCATCTCCCGATCGCCAATCGTCATTCGCGAGATCGTGGGATTGGGCGAAGACCTCAAGCGTGGTGTTCGCAACATCAAGGAAGTCGTTACCTTCGACGAGGAAGAGCTCACCGAGGAGATCCTCGCCGCACGTGTGCGCGCTACCGTTGGCCGCATCGACGTCATCCTGAAGCATCAGAAGAAGATTCATGCGCTCGAAGAAAAACTTGCCGCGCCGGTAGGCAAGGATGCCAAGTCGAAGGCGAAGGAGACGCGCAAGACCCGTTGGCTGATTGGGCGCGAGCATGTATACATCAACCGCATCGTCCGTGAGCTGAAGTACACCAACGGCGAGAAGAAGCGGCTGTTGGACAAGGTCAACAAGACTGTCGACGCCATGCGCACGCTCGAACGCCAAATCAAGACGCTTGAGAATAAGCACGAGGCCTCGAAGTCCGAGGAGCTGCGCAAGGAGTACAAGCGCCAGCAGAAGAACTGCCGCATCGATCTCGAGCGTGTCGAACAGGATGCGGGCATCTCCATCGCCGACCTGAAGCGTACACAGCGAGAGATGATCCAGGGTGACATGGATGCAGAGCGCGCCAAGCGCGAGCTGATTGAAGCGAATCTTCGCCTCGTTGTCTCGATCGCGAAGAAGTACACCAATCGCGGTCTGCAGTTCCTTGACCTGATTCAGGAAGGCAATATTGGCCTGATGAAGGCGGTCGACAAGTTCGAATACCGTCGCGGCTACAAATTCTCGACCTACGCTACGTGGTGGATTCGTCAGGCTATTACCCGTGCCATCGCGGACCAGGCCCGCACGATCCGCATCCCGGTACACATGATCGAAACGATCAACAAGCTTATCCGCACAAGCCGTCAGCTCGTGCAGGAGCTTGGGCGTGAAGCCTCATCGGAAGAGATCGCGAAGCGCATGGACATACCGGTTGCGAAGGTTCGTAAAGTCCTCAAGATTGCGCAGGAGCCCATCTCGCTTGAGACGCCGATCGGTGAAGAGGAAGACTCGCATTTGGGCGACTTCATCGAAGACCGCATGGCTGTCAGCCCGTCTGATGCCGTCATCTCGGTAAACCTGAAAGAGTATACCTCGCAGGTACTGCGTACTCTGACGCCGCGTGAAGAGCGTGTCATCAAGATGCGCTTTGGCCTCGAAGACGGTTCCGAACACACGCTCGAAGAGGTTGGCCAGAGCTTCCAGGTGACCCGCGAGCGCATCCGCCAGATAGAGGCCAAGGCGTTGCGCAAGCTACGGCATCCAAGCCGCAGTCGCAAGCTGAAGGCGTTTGTAGACGGTGTAAAGGATATGTAACTGTACGGCACCAAATTCAAGATGCCCTCGCCTCGGTGAGGGCATCTTTATGCTTTCAGGTAATTCCAATGTCACTAGTGTGAAAGCAAAAGCACCATACTGCAAGCAGCATGGTGCCATCGCAAATTGAGTTTGTGTTGGGGTCTAAGCTTGTGCAGCAGGCGCGAAGCCGTCACAACCACTGATCGGCGTCACCTTCAGATGGAGGGCGGCGTGCTTGGGATGGCCGCACTCGTCGAGCATGTTCAAAGGTGCCTCGTGACTCTTCAAAATTGTGACCAGTACAGAGCTCGATGCATGGGTTTCACCAAAGTGGGTACAGAGTCCACACTGTCCAGCATGTACAGCTTCCATAAAGACCTCCTGCCTTTCTGGTAAGAGTTATCGTTACGAAGCGCCGTTGCTTTCGACGCCGCAAGTTAACCAGCACTCTACTCATCTTGCCCAGATCTGTAAACTGCGACTAATGAAGTCGTATTCATTTGATCGAAGATCTTTTTGGAAACTCTCTGATTGCAGATGAATACGGCTAACTCAGGTTGAGGCCGTGAATAAAACTTCGTTGAAGAAATCGGATACCCAAGAGCGCTCACCGTTACAACACGTCGCAAATTTATTGGAGTTAGCGGCGCAACACCGGCTTGAGTAACTGTTGTGCCTTTGGTTGAGACCAAGAGAAGATGGTGCCTCGTTCAAAGGAACACCATCTGCCGACATTGAGCAGCCTGGCCCAAACAATAACCATTCCTTGATGAGCAGAATCCGAGTTCGGTGTGGCGCCAGAGACAGGCAGCGGAACGGTATTGGCAAGAGCTGAATGCGCCCACTGGAACTATAAAGACTGACTGCGCGTATTGTTTTTCAGGCAGTCAGGAGTGATTCCATGCAAGCCATCGATCCCATCTATACCACCAGCATGACCGATCACCAGCGCAGCTGGTTCTACGCCGAGTACACCCACGCCAGCCGCGATGAAGTTATCGGTGTCCTCCTCGCCATCTTCCTCGGTTGCTTTGGTATCCACCAGTTCTACCTCCGCCGCAATGGCCTCGGCTTTCTCTATCTACTCCTATGCTGGACCGGAATTTCGGCTATTCTCGGCTTTATCGACGCCTTTTTTATGCCTGGGCGTGTCCGTCGCTATAACGCCCAGCAGGCCTCGTATATCGCCAGCCAGATTCTTGGTAATCATGCTGGTCCGTGCTGTCCTGCATGCGGCAAACAAGTGGACGCAAACGCGATCTTCTGCATTCACTGCGGAGCCACCACGACGCCAGCTCCTGGCTTCAACCCACAACCTACGGCCTGACTTACTGCCACGCCACTACGCTATCCTTCAGGTGATCGAACTCCACGAACTCACCTGCTGTGTCCGTCTGCACCTTCACGGCGGCTCCATTCACCGTAGGATTCTTCACCCGGTCAAACCGCCAACGCACGATCATATGCGCCGCGGAATTCCCTATTATCTTCAGCGAGTTCGCGTCCCGCATCACGACACGTTTCTCAAAGTCGGTGATCGTCGTATCAGCCGAACCGACGCCGCCGATAATTTCATACACGCGGCGATCATCCATAGACTTTACCTTGCTGTTACCGCTTTCGCTTTGCGGCACCAGCGTCATCACATCCTCTGGAATCTTCGGGATCACAGCACCGGAACGTACATACAGGGGTAACAGGTCTGCTGGAGCATCAACCAGTATCGTCTTGCCGCCGCTGAAACGGGTGCCTGTCCAGTAGTCCACCCAGTCGCCCTGGGGCAGATACACTACTCGACGCGTGTTTTCATCAACTACTGGCGCCACCAGGAAGTCCGGCCCGAACATGTACTCATCTTTTGTCGCACGCGCACGTTCGTCATTCTGATGCTGCAGCACGAGTGCACGCATGATCGGCATGCCCGTCTTTGCTGCCTCCTGTGCCGCGGCATACCGGTAAGGAAACAGGCTCATGTGCAGCGTCGCATATTTGCGATAGACATCGAGGGCTTGCGATCCACCTGTCTTCTCATCCCAGTTCCACGGCTGTTCGTTCGTCTGCGACAGAATCTCCATCGTCGGAGAAAATGCCGAATACTCCGTCCATCGCATTTGCACAAGCGGGTCTTGTGTCGCTCCGACTTTGAGATAGCCACCAAGGTCCGAAGTCCATAAAGGGATGCCGCTCATTCCCGCATTCAACCCTGCGGTCACAGCCGTCGGCAAGCCGTTCTCCGAGCTGAAGCTTGACTCGTTATCCCCGCCCCACACAAAACCAATCCCGTTCGTACCGATATGGCCATCCGTGGTGACGCTGCGAGCAAAGAGCACGCCGTTGCCCTTCATATCCTTCTGGATCAGCTCCTCCATCGCAGTGTTGAAGAGCACTGCATAACGGTTCCGCATCAGGCGCTTGTCAGTGCCATCGGCAAACTTCACGTCTCCCAGAAAACTGCCTTCCCCATCGTCGTCTTTGAATCCATCTGCGCCCGCAGCAATTGCCTGCCGCACCTGGTCCTGCCACCAACGCTTTGCCGAGGGGTTTGTGAAGTCGATCATCGACCCCAGTCCTTTCCACCAGCGGGCAACGTATGGCTTTCCGTCGGGCGTTTTGACGAAGAAGCCGTTCCCGGCAGCCTCATCATAGGTTTCCGCATGGGCCAGCATCTTGTCCTCGAAGCCTGCATCGGGCGTATCGGATTGTGAATCGATCCATGGCGTATGCCACAGCACCAGTTTGTAGCCCTCGCTATGAAGGTGCTTTACCATGCCTGCCGCATCGTCGAACTGCTTCGGATTGAATTTGTAACTGTTATAGGACGTTTCCCAAGGGGAATCGATCACGATCACACTTGCAGGCAGGCCAAGAGCACGTGTTTTGTCCACGTCCTCCAATACCTCTGCCACACTTTTGTGATTATCGCGCCCCATCCACGGAGCAAATGCCCAGTATGGAGGCACAATCGCCCTCCCCGCCAATGCTGTGAAGTTCTCCAGAATTTTCGAGAACTCAGGCCCGGTAAACAGGACGATCCGCAACTTCTGCGCCGGCACGTCGACGATGACGTCCGTCGCACTGGAAGCGTTCATATCGAACATTGCCTCCGACGTGGTATCGAGCCAAAGCCCATAACCAGTCGTACTCATAAAGAAAGGAACGGGCTTATACGTCGATGATCCCTTCGCAATACCGTTGTCCTGCGACGAGTTGATCACAACAGTGCGCGCGTGGTTCAGTGTATTGAAGCGCTCTCCAAGTCCGTAGTAGTTTGCCGAATCGGTCACGCGGAACCGCCAGTCGCCCACGGAGTACGCCAGGCTCGAAATCTCCACTACTCCCGGGGCGAGCTGCTTGAAGTGCAGCTTGCCCGTGGTCACAGGCTCTCCTTCAAACTCAAAGTCGCCCACAAGCAACTGATGCTTGTCCGGCAGAGTCAGCGCCACAGTGTAAGGATCCTTGCGCACTAGCCCATCCACCGGAGCTTCCATCCTCCTGGCTGCTGCTGATGTAACCGGCGCTGTTGTAGCCGCAGGCGCATCATCCTGCGCCACGATTATTCTCGAACCCAGGCCCAATAACCCCACAGCCAGTAGAAAACCCATCCGCATTGTCCGCATCTCTCCAGCCTACAACTGTAGTTTCTGCACGGCCATTCCAATAGACAATGGCAAAAGAAAAGGCCCCGCATTGGGGCCATTTCTTTTTGTAACAGCATTCCTGCAAACAAGTACGTCGTTAGACGCCGGAGTTGCTATGCTTCACTGCCGCCTCATACCCTGCGGTAAAGCCGGAACGGTACTCATCACGAGCCGCGCCCTTAACCGGAGGATGGACGTACAGGTGCGACGACTTGGCATCGACCTTCCGCTTGGCTGCTCGATCAAGCTGGGCCGCTTCGATTCCATCGCGGTAGCCCTGTTGCGCCTGCTCGGTGCCTGCGGGAGGAGTATTCCACTCCTCGGTCTGTGCTGCATTCTGTGTATTCTGGGCGTGTGCGAAAAGGGGTGCACCGCTCATAAGCGCCACTGCAATCAGTGGTGTTGCAATTCGGGTTAGCTTCATTGTTTCCTCATTCCTTTCAGGTCAAAATTCACCTTAAGGCCAAAGGGACACTATCACGAATCGCAAATCATTGGCAAATCGGCGTTACAAGACCATGAACGCCAGTAATAACGCTCCTGTTTCCAACACCGACTTTAAATATCCCATAAATTGCAGAGAGGATGGCCTTCAGACCCTTTTCGTTACTGCGCTCGAGCAAAAACGGGCAATCCCACAAAAGTGTCATGAAGGCCGATTACCGCACAGCCACCTACATGTTCGTGTGGCCGCCCCGCATCTCTTCGTTGAATGACGGTTTGATGAACGCCAGCTGTGCCGCAACCTCGGCCTCATACTGCGCGCGATGGCCCATCAGTGCCTCGGTCGGTGTGGCATATTCGGTATCCGTCGCCAGTCGGATCAGACCTTCACGCGCGAGCGCCTGAGCTGTCTTCTTCAGCTCGTCTACAGTGGTGTTCAGATATTGGGCGTCTCGGGGGTCAATCAGCCACACCGGCTGTCCGCCACCCAGCACACCCGACAGCCAGAACGCCTTCGCCGCCAGGTATTCCTGCCGCTGCGCTTCCGTTGTGTCGTTGAAGCTGAACTTGTTCTGCCAACGGCTGTAGTAACGCGTCGTAACCGGCACAGGCTGACGGTTGCCGCTCTTCACCAGCTCCAGCTGGCCCTGATCCATCGTCTTGCGCACGGCGTTGTAGATAAAACCCTCGGCAAATGGCTGTTCTGGCGCCTTTACGATCTCTGCAAACGTAACGGTCATCGAAGCCGCTATCTTCGCATGGAGCACACTCTCGTTGCCGTCTTCAAGCCTTACTTCGCCGTGGACAAGGAAAGTATCCGCGCCCGAAGTCGATTGATGGAACGGCCACTCGAATTTGCCGAAGCTCAACGGGAAACCATGCAGGGTGAGATAGCAGTCGGGGCGCGGATTCTTGAGCCGTTTCTCCGACTCCGCCAGATATACCGTCACATCGTCCAGAAGCTCCTTCTTGCTGAAGTCGAACTTATCGCTCAACTCGAGCACTTCGGTCTTGGCATGGTCGCTCGCAAGACCCAGTGTGAAACGCGTCGTCGGATTGCCCGAGAAATCCTTACCAACCGCGCTCGAAACCACTACCAGCCCAGCCGCCTTTGCCGCCGCTGCAACCTGCCCTGCCAGAACTGCCTGCGTATCTACGCTCATCTACCTGTATCGTCCTTTAAAGAAAATCTCTATTCCATCTATTTTACGGCTCTGGAACGCTTTTTTCGGAGTATCTGGCGCGTCAATGAACCTTTCGACGTCTTTTGTGCGAACGGAGCAGTACATGGGGCTCGCCTCCCGCCTCTCAAGTCCGTTGTAGCCAACGGAACCTTACAAGTCGCCATCTACCCCTATATGAAACTCGCGACCCGCCTGTCGCTGCTCGCGCTTGCCGTCTTCGGTATCAAGGCACTGGCTTTCGGCGCAGACGAGCCTCTGGAAACCGTTGAACACGTTGACCTGGTTCGCTATCAGGGCAAGTGGTTCGAGGTTGCGCGCCTGCCTCTCAGATGGGAGAACAAATGCGCCTCCGACGTAACAGCTATTTATACCCCGCAATCTAACGGAAAAATTGAAATTGTTAACACTTGTAAAAAAGCCGATGGCAAAGTAAGTCAATCCAAAGGCACGGCAAAGACTTCATCGAAGAAAGATCTTTCCAATGCGAAGCTCAAGGTCACGTTCTTCTGGCCGTTCAGCGGTGACTACTGGATTCTCGATCTCGATCCCGACTATCGATGGGCGCTCGTGGGAAATCCAAGCCGAAAGAATCTCTGGATTCTTAGCCGCACACCGAGTCTAGATCGCGGAGATGTTGATCGACTGCTTGCTAAAGGCAAAGCTCTTGGCTTCAACACCACTAAAATCATCATGACGAAACAAACGCAGTTCTAACCAACGTGCGTCGCCCTAAATCCGACCTGTCTAGACCCATCTAGCATCACTGACATGCTTGCGTGGGATTGTCATAGGCATTTGAAATGCCTGAAACGTTTTCCCTCCGTCTCTGCGAGAATCATGTCCAGAGGGAACACGTTGAAGACGCCCATGAACCTCGCTACACTCCCCACCGAATCACGAAACCCCGCATCTGAGCACATCGATAAGCTCCCCACGCTCGACATGCTCCGTGTCATCAACGAAGAAGACGCGAAGGTCGCCGCTGCTGTAGCTGCCGAGCTGCCCCACATCGCCGCGGCCGTGGATGCTGTAGCAATGCGCTTCGAGCAAGGCGGCCGTCTCTTCTACATCGGAGCGGGAACCAGTGGGCGACTCGGTGTTCTCGACGCCTCCGAGTGCCCACCTACTTTCTCAGTTCCTCCTACTCTCGTCCAGGGCCTTATGGCTGGAGGCGATGCCGCTCTCCGCAAATCCAGCGAAACCTCCGAGGACTCGCCCGAACAAGGTGCAGCCGACCTCACAGACGCAGGCTTTACGCAACAAGACACACTCGTCGGCATAGCCGCCAGCGGCCGGACCCCCTACGTCATAGGAGCGATGAAACACGCAAAATCTCTCGGAGCCCTCACCCTCTCCCTCACCTGTGTTCCGAACTCACAGATGGCTGCGATTGCCGACATCGCGATCGCACCCGTCACCGGCCCCGAAATTCTTACTGGCAGCACACGGCTCAAGGCAGGCACCGCTACCAAGCTCGTCCTCAACATGCTGAGCACCGGCGTCATGATCAAGACCGGAGCCGTCTACGGCAATCTCATGGTCAACGTCCAGCCCACTAATGCCAAGCTAGTCGACCGCGCCCAGCGCATCATTGCCGCAGCAACCGGCGCAGATCAAGCCACCGCCGCAAAGCTTCTCGAACAAGGCGGTTCCGTCAAAGCAGCCATCGTGATGTACAAACTTTCCCTCTCACCGGAGGACGCTCGGGCAAAATTAGCAAATGCAAAAGGAAAGCTGGCTGAAGCCCTCCGATGAAACTCATCGCCATCGCTCTTCTTCTTCTCACCGCACAGCAGGCACCCATGCCCACCAACCCTTACATCACCCTGATGACCGCGGCTCGCGCCCACGCCTTCACTCACGGCGTCAAGGTTGCACCCGTCCTCTCTCCCGAAGACAAGATTCTCCTCGGCGACCACCCAGAGCTCGACGTAGCCGAGCTCCACCGCGCAGGCTTCCGCGTCATACCGTGGAACCCCAATGATCAGGAGGTGATCCGCACTCTCATCCGTCGCCGCGTCGACGGCATCATCTCCGACCGCCCCGACGTACTGCAGACCGTCCTCGGCGAAGAACGCGCTGCGAACCCCGCAGACGCCGCCTACTTCGCCTCATTCGACGTCGCGGGCCATCGCGGAGCACGCGGCCTCCGCCCTGAAAATACCCTCCCCGCTTTCGAAGCCGGCCTCGATCACCTCATTACCACCATCGAAACCGACACCGGCGTCACCACCGATAACGTCTCCCTCATCTGGCATGATCAATTCCTCAGCCCCCAGTCCTGCCGCCGCGCCGATGGCACTCCTTACACCCTCGCCAACCGCACCTACACTCGCGACATCTCCAGTCATGAAGCACAAAAGACCTTCATCTGCGACAAGCTCCACAGCGATCACTTTCCCGATCAACGAAACGACCTTGCACTTTCACCCGTCGCTGTAGCTTTTGCCGCGCACGAGCATCTCATCAATCCCTACGTCCCCACTTACGTAGAGCAGCTTTTCCGCTTCACGCGCTTCTATGTGGACTATTACCGCACCGGTCCAGGCAAGTCACATCCTGATGCCGCCCTACGCGCCGCCAACGCAGCCAAAGTCCGGTTCAATATCGAAACCAAGATTCTTCCGCTTCCGAACGATCCTCTCAGCCGCTCCGTTGCCGCTCTACCGGTTCCGCACGGCGAGCCCACTCACAACCACACTGTAGACCCGCAAACCTTCGTCACGGTCCTCTGTGGAGCTATCCAGCGCAATCACATGGAATCCCGCACAGAAGTCCAAAGCTTCGATTTCCGCACTCTACAGTTAGTCGAAGAGCAATACCCCAACATCCCCACCTACTACCTCACCGAAACCACTGACACCCTAAGCAGTCCGCTACTCCCACTATCGCTGCGACAACCTTAATCCACCGGCCCCATTCCCAGTCCACGTGCCGTTCGCTTCTTACGTACCGGATACTTGACCTCGGGTACCGGAGGCGCAGTCACCTCACGCACTTTATCTTCCATCTCGCTCCAATATTTCACGTGCGCCTTCAAAGCAGAGGGTAGTCTCTGCCTCATCTGGCAGTACCATAGCGACCACTCAAGCTCCTTCGCATTCTTGTTCTTGATGGCAGCTTCGATACGAGCGACTTCTGAGAAGCGGGACATGCCTTCATTCTATGGGAATAGGCGCGGGCCGAAACCGCATCCGCATCACTGCCCGCTCATCTTTACGACGCGATAGTCCTGAGGAGGCTCAAACATCTTGGGATCCGGTTCGCTTTGACTGATATTGCTTACCACAAAATTTTGTATGCCGGCGCGCGGATCAAATCGCTTGGTAATGACGTTGATTCCCAATCGCGATGAGTACCAGAACTCCTTCACGATGGGTTCGCTCTTTTCATTTCCGACGACGCCCGCGTTGATTGTGGTAATCTCTCGCGATCCTATTACGTCCACACCGTCTATCGTCTTTCGTCCCAAATCGTCCCGCTCTATCGAGCCTTTACCGTTTGGCATCTGCCCAGCAGGCATTAGATTTACTGACGGCGGATCGTTGTACTGCCTCACATAACATACCCTCTCCTGAGGCCTGCACATACATCTCATGCCGGTTCGGATCAGCGAAATCCAGCTCCGATATCATCGTGGCTTCCTTATCTCCACGTGGTGAAAAGAAGCGCCGCTCCTGAAAGACGCGCCCCGAGCTGTCTCGAGCAACCGTCCTGTGGTTCCAGTTCGTCTGCTTGCTTCCGTCAACGAGAATTGACGTCCACTCCGTGGTTACGGTAGCGATAAATGGCGCATTCGTTGCCGGAAGAATCGTGAGGCTTTCCAACCTCTCTCGTGTACCTCCATCCGGCGCATGCATCGCAGGTTGTTCCTGCGCTCTTAAAGAGCAACATGTCAGACCGAAGACCAACCCTGAAACGATAGCGAACCGCTTCATAGCGCCTCCTTATGACAGAAATATTTTGCCATGGAACAGTCTGACTCGACGCCTAATTCTCTGACAATTTTCGCGTAATCTACGCCAACCCCGTCGACTCAGCCTGTTCCTGCGCGTGATAACTGCTTCGGACCAAGGGCCCGCTCTCCACATGCCTGAAGCCCATTCCGAGCGCCTCATGCTTCAGAAAAGCGAACTCCTCCGGCGTGTAGTACCGTGCCATTGGCAGATGATCCCGG
>Ga0193753_10000801_pt1 | contig 29286 bp, 28 predicted proteins | sample H1c2metaG_FD_144925 | JGI IMG/M metagenome (GOLD analysis project Ga0193753, IMG submission 144925) | Soil microbial communities from a riparian zone of the East river system, Colorado, United States - H1c2 | ecosystem: Environmental > Terrestrial > Soil > Riparian zone | place: USA: East...
CAGCCCGTCTTGCGCACACCCAGCCGCAGGCCCAGGCCCTTGCCGCGCGAGGCGATGAAGGTCTTGACGCGTTCGGCCGCTGCCGCTGTGAGTGAAATGGCCATCTTTGCTGTTCCTGGGGCGTCAGCGATGAAACGCCGCACGCAATGCATCTTCGACGATCAGAAGCCGGCCGAGTTTCTCGGCCGGGACATCAAATGCCTGCGCCCAGTCGGCGGGAGTTCCAGGGGTGCCGGCATCGAGCCTGCGGCCCCTGAGCTCATCACATAACCAGGCGACTACGGCCACAGTATGGGGGCATCCGTACGCGCTGAAACGGGCACTTCTCACAGTCCCGTCGGCAATTTGCAGCTCGAAACCGACGGAAGTCCCGTCGGCATGCCGGCCGGCCCGCCCCTGCCGCACGTCGTCCGGGTGGTTCCCTTGCGGAAAAACCGGAGGCCGCGGGGCGGCCAGGAAATAGCGCTGGGCGAGTGGGTTCAGGGTCTGCGCGAGCAGGCTACCGGCGGGAACCGGCGTATCGCCGTGAGCGGCCGGCGCACTTCCGGACTCGAGGGTGCCCGCCAGCGTACGCAGCCGGGCGATCTCTGCGCGAATCGCCGTGGCGGCCGCATCGACTTCCGCGGCCATCGTGAATCTCCCCAGCGAAATCCGCAGCGAACTTTGCGCGAGCTCCGTCTCGCGCCCGAGCGCCCGCAGCACGTAACTCGGCTCGCGGCTCGCGGAGCTGCAGGCCGAACCGGACGACAGCGCGAGGTCCACAAGGCCAGTGATCAGGCTTTCACCTTCGACGCCTGGAAACGACACGTTGACGATGCCCGGAACACGCTGCTCCCGATGCCCATTGAGGATGGCCCCGGGTATCGGTTCCAGCTCACGCCACAGGCGCGACGCCAGGTCGCGCGCATGGGCGGCATCGTTCCTGCCCTCGGCACGCGCGAGCGCGGCCGCCATTCCCAGCCCGACGATCTGGTGCGTGGGCAGCGTGCCGGAGCGCAATCCGCGCTCGTGTCCGCCACCGAACTGGATGGGCGCGATCCTCGGACGTGCGTTTTCGCGCACGTACAGCGCGCCGATGCCCTTCGGCCCGTAAAACTTGTGCGCGGTCAGACTGAGGAAATCGACGCCGAGTTTCTCGACCTCCAGCACCAGTTTGCCCACGGCCTGCGATGCGTCGGTATGCACGAGGATGCCTCGCGCGCGGCAGATCGCCGCGATCGCGGCGATGTCCGAGATCGTGCCGATCTCGTTGTTGACCCACATCAGCGACAGCAGCAGCGTGTCGGCGCGCAGGGCGGCGCCCACGGTCTCGGCGGTGACGCGCCCGCTCGCGTCCGGCTCCACCAGCGAGACCGCGAAGCCTTCTTTTTCGAGCTGTTTGCAGGGGTCGAGCACCGACTTGTGCTCGGTGCGCGAGCTGACGATGTGCCCGCGCCCGGTGCGCGCGCGCAGGCTCGCCCGCGCGACGCCGAGCAACGCAAGGTTGTTAGCCTCGGTGGCGCCGGAAGTGAAGACGATCTCGTTGGGTCGGGCGCCGATCAGCGCCGCCACTTCAGCACGCGCCGCTTCGACGCGCTGTCTTGCCGCGAGACCTGGACCATGCGTGACGGAGGCCGGATTCGCCTGGGCGTGCGGATCGGCGAGGCTCCCGGCCATGGCCGCGGCGACGCGCGGATCCACCGGCGTGGTGGCGGCGTAATCGAGGTAGATAGTCACTTCACGCCTTGCCGGCCGGGCGCCGCTTGTTCTGCACGGAAGTGAGGAACCCGCGCAGGATGTTGACCTCGTTCTGGTCCATCTCGCAGCGCTGGAACAGCCGCCGGATGCGCGTCATGAGTTGCGTGCCGCTCTGCGTGCGATCGCGAAAATCCACCTCTTCCATGACGCAGGCGAGGTGTGCGTAGAAACGCTCCATGTCACCGCCCGGCGCCAGCGGCACGGGCGACTCGGACAAGGGACGATCGCTTGCCGGACTGCCAGCGGCGCGAAACAGCTCGTAACACACCAGCTGAACTGCCATGGCGAGGTTCAGCGAGGGGTAATCGGGACTGGCGGGAATGCGGATCAGCAAATGCGCGAGCGCCAGTTCGTCATTGGTCAACCCGGTGCGTTCCGCGCCAAACAACACCGCGGCGGGACCGCGTGCGCTCATCTCGAAGATGCGCCCCGCGGCCTCGTGCACGTCGAGCGCGCGAAAGTTCTGGTCGCGCGGACGAGACGTGGTGGCGGCCACGAAACCGCAGTCGGCGACGGCAAGGGCGACGCTGTCCACCACGCGGGCGCGTTCCAGCAGATCGACCGCCCCAGAGGCGCGCGCCGTGGCCTCTTCGTGCGGAAACGCCTTCGGCCGCACCAGCACCAGCTCCGCCAACGCCATGTTTTTCATGGCACGCGCCACCGCCCCGATGTTTCCGGGATGCGAGGGCTCCACGAGCACGATGCGAATGGCGGTCAGCGGCACGGCCTGTATCATAGCGACCCTTTTCGCAGGCCCCCTCCCCGATGCAGCCCCTACTCAATATTGCGGTCAAAGCGGCGCGCCGCGCCGGCGACATCATCGTTCGCGCCATCCCGCGCCTCGAAGCCGTCCAGGTCGAGAGCAAGGGCCGCAACGACTTCGTCACCGAGGTCGACAAGGCTGCCGAAGCCGACATCATCCAGACCATCCGCCGGCTGCATCCGGATCACGCCATCCTCGCGGAGGAAAGCGGCGCTTCGGGCAACAACGATGTGGTCTGGATCATCGACCCGCTCGATGGCACCACGAATTTCATGCACGGGTTCCCCACTTTCGCCGTGTCCATCGCCTGCCAGATCCGCGGCCGGCTGGAGCACGCGGTGGTGTTCGATCCGATGCGCCAGGAAGTGTTCACGGCTTCGCGCGGCGACGGCGCCCAGTGCGAGGGCCGCAAGATTCGCGTCAGCAAGCAGATCACGCTGGAAGGCTCGCTGATCGCCACGGGCTTCCCGTACCGCACGGACGCGCCCTACCTCGATGAATACCTGGCCATGCTCAAGGCCGTGATGCTCAAGGCGGCCGGATTGCGCCGTCCGGGCGCGGCGGCGCTGGACCTCGCATACGTGGCGGCGGGCCGCGTCGACGGGTTCTGGGAAATTGGCCTGAAGCCCTGGGACACCGCCGCGGGCACGCTGCTCATCACCGAGGCCGGCGGCCGCGTCGGCACCATCTTCGGCGACGACTACAAGCAGGGCGGCCACGTGATCGCCGGCACGCCCAAGGTCTTCGCCGCGCTGGTGGCGGAGCTTGCGCCCCACGCACCCGCGAGCTTGCGCGAACCTAACTAGCGGATCGCCGGGCGGCGTCCCTCTTAGACGGCAGAGCTGTCAGAGGCCGCCGCACCCTTGCGCATCGGGCTCATCCAGAACGGGTAGATGAAGTAGACCACGATCGTTGCCAGCAGGAACCACGCGAACCACACGCGGATCGCATGTTCCACGCCAATCCATGCCAGCACGAAGCACAGGATGACGCCGATGGCGGGGATTACCGGATAGCCCCACACCTTGAAGTGACGCGGCAGATCGGGCCGCTTGGCGCGCAGCCAGATCACCGAGAAACACACGAGGCCAAAGGCCACCAGCGTTCCGACCGAGGTGAGATCGCCGAGCCTGTTGATGTCGTAGACCGCGGCGGCCAGCGACACGAGCACGCCGACGATGAGCGTGTTGATCCACGGCGTCTTGAACTTCGGATGCACTTTGGCAAGCGTCTTCGGCAGCAAGCCATCGCGCGACATGGAATAGAACACGCGCGTCTGGCCGAACATCAGCACCAGCACCACCGACGACAGGCCGGCGATCGCGCCGATCTTGATGCACTTCGCCAGCCAGCTCCACTGCGGACCGAAGGTGTCGACCGCCGTGGCCACCGGCGCGGCAACGTTGAGCTTCGTGAACGACACCACGCCCGTGAGCACCGCGGCCGTGAGCATGTAGAGCACGGTGCAGACGATCAGCGAGCCGAGGATGCCGATGGGCATGTCCTTGCGCGGATTCTTGGCTTCCTGGCCGGCGGTCGAAACCGCCTCGAAACCGATGTAGGCGAAGAAAACAATGGTCGCCGCGCGGATCACGCCGTCCATGCCAAATTGATTTTCGACGCCCGTGGGTTCCGGAATGAACGGGTGCCAGTTGTCCGGGTTCACGAAGAACGCGCCGACCACGATGAAGGCGATGATCACGGTGACCTTGATGGCGACGATGATGTTGTTGACCAGCGCGGATTCGACGACGCCCAGCACCAGCAGCATGGTCACCGCCAGGACGATGAACACCGCCGGCAGATTGAACAGCGACGTTACGATCGACGCGGGATCCACCGGAACCACGGTGGCGAGCGGCAGCTGCACGATGGACCCGGCCGGAACCGCCAGCTGCGTGCCGGCGACCAGATCGCGCAGATGCGCCGTGGCGGGGTCCATGACCTTCGTGGCTTCCGCCAGCACGGCCTGCGTGTTGGCGTTGACCGCGATGTCGAGTGAATTGATGAGCGCGTACCCACCGGCCTTCGCCTGGTCGATGACGTCGTACTGGGCGAGCGCAGTCGAGAAGGCGCCGGTGATCGTCGCCTTGCCTTGCGAGAGGAACTGCACCACCGAACCATCGGTGAGCGTTGCGGTAACGCCATTCAGGCTGACCAGCGGGTCGGTCATGCTGAACGTCGAAGCCTTGGCCACCACGAGCTTGCCGACGGCCTGCGTGAGTTCGGGCGGAATGAAGAGTCCTATGTCATTCAGCAGACTGACCGCGTAACCCGACCATCCCACCGCCACCACCGAGGCGGCGAGCGCGTACTCGAGCAGCAGCAGCGCGCCCATGATCCAGGCGCCGAACTCGCCGACCGTGGTGTAGGCGTACGTGTATGCGGAGCCGGAGACGGGCAACATCGAGGCAAGTTCTGCGTAGCAGAGGCCCGCGAAGGCGCACACCACGCCCGCGATGACGAACGACAACATGACCGCAGGGCCTGCGTACAAGGCCGCGGCAGTGCCGGTTCGAACGAAGATGCCGGCGCCGATGATGCAGCCGATGCCGAAGAGGATGAGGTGAACTGGTCCGAGCGTTCGCTTGAGTTCGCCACGATCGAACTCGGTCTGGACCTGCGCAATCGACTTTGTACGCCAACCCATCGGGGACCCCGCAATGTTGTTATTGGCCGGATTGTAGGGAGGCAGCCCGCGTTAAGCGAGCAGGAAAGCAGCGCGCTCAGGCGTGCGCTACCCGCCCTGGGTCTCGTCCTTCTTGTTTCGACGGCTGTCGATGAGACGGCGCAGACGGATATTCACCATTTCCACGCCCACCGAGAACGCCATGGCGAAGTAGAGGTAACCCTTCGGCACTTCGAAATGGAAGCTTTCCGCGACCAGCACCACGCCCACCAGAATAAGGAATGCCAGCGCGAGGATCTTGATGGTCGGGTGTCGTTCGATGAAGGCGCCGATGCTGCCGGACACCCACATCATCACGCCGATGGCCAGCACGATGGCCGCGACCATGATGGGCAGCTGATCGGGCCTGGCGAGGCCCACGGCCGTGAACACCGAATCGAGCGAGAACACGATGTCGATGAGCGCGATCTGCACGACGATGGCGGTGAAGTTCGCGAACACGCGAGCGTGGCGTTCTTCGCCCTCACCTTCGAGCGTCCCGTGAATTTCAGTCACGCTCTTGGCGAGCAGGAACAGGCCGCCTAACAACAGAATGATGTCGCGGCCGGAGAATTCCTGCGTGAGGATCGAGAACCACGGCTGCGTGAGCCGCGTCAGCCACACGATGGAGAACAGCAGCCCGATGCGCGTGATCATCGCCAGCGCGAGCCCGGTGATGCGCGCCGCCTCGCGCCGCTCCGGCGGCAGCCGGCTCACGAGGATGGAAATGAAGATGATGTTGTCGATGCCGAGCACGATCTCCAGCGCCGACAGCGTGATGAACGCTATCCACGCGTGCGGATCGGTCAGCAGTTCCATCACGGCGCTGGACTCGCCTCGTCAGGGCAACTCGTCGATCGGGTCTTTGCGCACTGTCGGGAACAGGTGCTCGGCCTTGAGGCCGCACGACAGCGCGATGGCGCTGGAAATGTAGATGGACGAATACGTGCCGGCGATGATGCCGATGAGCAGCGCTTCGGAGAAGCCGCGCAGCGCCGAGCCGCCGAGCAGCAGCAGCGCCACCACCACGATGGACGTGACCACCTTGGTCATGATGGTTCGCGACAGCGTCTGGTTGATGGCCGCATCGAGCGTGGCGTCGGAGGCCAGCCGGCGATTCTTCTCGAAGTTTTCACGGATGCGGTCGAACACGATGACGGTGTCGTTGAGCGAGTAACCGATGACCGCGAGGATGGCCGCGACCACCGCGAGATCGAACGGCGTCTGCGTGACGGAGAACACGCCGAGCACCAGGATCGGGTCGTGCATGACCGCGAGGATGGCGCCGAGCGACAGGCGCCACGTGTGGAACCGCAGCATGATGTAGATGCCGATCAGCGCCAGCGTCACCGCCAGCGACACGATGGCCGAGTAACGAAGTTCGTCACCGACCTGCGGGCCGACGACTTCGAGCTGCGTGATGCGCACGTTGGGGTCGATGGCGCCGAGGATCTTCTCGAACTTCGGGCGCAGTTCCGCGGCGGATTCGCCGGTGGGTTGCAGGCGGACGGTGACATCGCGCGTCGAACCGAAGGTCTGCACCTGCGGCTCGTGATAGCCGGCCGCTTCCACGGCCGTGCGGATCTTGTCGGTGTTGGCGTCCTGCGGAAAGACCGCTTCGATGCTGATGCCGCCGGTGAAATCGATGGCGAAGTTCAGGCCGCGCGTGAAGAACGACGCGAAGCATATGAGCATGAGCACGGCCGAGAGCGTGTACCACACCCTGCGGGTGCCCATGAACGAGAAGCTAGTCTTCTTGTGAAAGAATTCCACGATGCGTGTCCTTTATCGATCCGGGCTCAGCCGATCGCCAGCTTGGCGACCCTGCGTTTGCCGCCAAACATCAGAGTGAGCAATGCGCGGCTGCCCATGAGCGCCGTGAACATCGAAGTGAGGATGCCGAGCGACAGTACGATGGCGAACCCCTTGATGGCGCCGGTACCGAACACGAACAGCACCACGCCGGCGATGAAGGTGGTGACGTTGGAGTCGGCAATGGCCGAGAACGCCTTCTCGAAACCCGCCTTGATCGCGGCCTGTGGCGACACGCCGTTGCGCAATTCTTCGCGGATGCGTTCATAAATCAAGACGTTTGCGTCCACCGCCATGCCTACTGTGAGGATGATGCCGGCGATGCCAGGCAACGACAGCGCCACGTGGAGCATGGTGAGCAACGCCCCGAGCAACACCACGTTCGCGAGCAGCACCAGGTCCGCGACGATGCCGAACAGCTGGTAGTAGATGATCATGAACGCGAACAGCGCGAGCATGCCGACCACCAGTGCGCGAATGCCCTTCTCGATGTTTTCCTGGCCGAGCTGCGGACCGATCACGCGTTCGTTGGCGATGGAGATAGGCGCCGCCAGCGCACCGCCGCGCAGCAGGAGCGCGGTCTCGCGCGCCTCGGCCATGGTGAGGCCGGTGGTCTGGAAGCGGTTGCCGAACACGCCATTGATGGTGGCGACGCTGATGACCTTCTCTTCCTTGATGTTGCGCGTGACCGGCCGACCGTTGACGTCGGTGGTTTCGCTGCGCTGCTCGATGAACACCACGGCCATGGGCTTGCCGAGATTGGCGCGCGTGGTCTTGAGCATCTCCTCGCCGCCCGCGCTGTCGAGAGTAACGTCCACCTGCGGACCGTTCTGGCCCGTGGTCGACGTGGCATTCACGAGCTGGTTGCCGGTGACGATGACGTCGCGCTTGAGCATGACCTTGCCGACGATCTGGCCGCCTTCGACGTGGTCGTAGATCTTGGCGCCCACGGGCGCACGCCCGCTCGGCGGCATGGGCCGCGGATCGACCAGGCGGTATTCCAGCGTCGCGACCTTGCCGAGAATGTCCTTCACCTCGGCCGAGTTCTGCACACCCGGCAGCTGGACCACGATGCGATCGAGGCCCTGGCGCTGAACGATGGGCTCGGACACGCCGAGCTCGTTGACGCGATTGCGCAGCGTGGTGATGTTGGAGGTGATGGCGAAGTCGCGGCGCTGGCGCACCTGCTGCGCCGTCATCACGCAATCGACCGCGGCACCGCCGGCGACGTCGGAATCGCGGCAGTCGAGATCGGGTTGCGCTTTCTTGAGGGCGGCACGCACTGCCGCGCGATTGGCTGTCGCGGGCAGGATGACGCGGACGCCGTTCGGAATGTCCGAATCGACCGTCAGCGTGTTGATGTCGGTGAAGGCGATCTTCTCGTTGATGAGCGTGCGACGGAAATCCTGGTCGTAGGTGTTGAGCAGCCCCTCGACCGCGCCGTCGACATCCACCTGGTAGAGTAGATAGAGGCCGCCGCGAAGATCGAGGCCGAGTGGCATGGCGCGCAGGCCGACCGCCTGGATCCAGCGCGGCGCACGCGACGCGTACATCATCGCGTTGACATAGTCCTTGTTCAGGCCGGTCTTCTCGTCCTTGACGATGTCGCGCCCCCTGAGCTGCGCTTCGTTGTCCGGGAAACGGACCGTGACGTTGCCCTTGTCGAGCTCGACGCGGGTGAAGGCGACGCCCGCGCCCTTGAGCGTAGACTCGATGGTCGCGAGCTGCGCAGTGTCGATGGCGCTGCGATCCTTGCGCGCGATCTGCAGGGCGTAGTCGTCGCCGAACAAGTTAGGCAGGGCGAACACCAACGCCACCGCCAGAACCGCGGCAACGAGCACATATTTCCAGCGCGCGTACTCGAGCATGTAGGACCTCAGGCTCCCTTGAGCGTGCCCTTCGGCACGAGCGAGGTGACGTGGAAACGCTGCACCTTGATACGCACGCCCTCGGATATTTCAAGCGTGATGAAGTTGTCGGTGATTTCGACGATGCGGCCGACGATGCCGCCGGTGGTGACCACTTCATCGCCCGCGGCGAGCTTGCCCAGCATCGCCTGGTGTTCTTTCTGTTTCTTCTGCTGCGGACGGATGAGCAGGAAGTAAAAGATGACGACGAACAGGCCCATCATCACGAACATGGACAGTCCGCCGCCTGGAGCAGCGCCGGCAGGAGCCTGTGCCATGGCGTCGGGGATCAATGAATTCATGGTGTTATCTCACGCGTGACGAAGAAACGCGCCCTTGGGAGGCGGCGCGGCCGCGTATTTTGGCCGAAAAATAAATTTATGCCACAACGACTTGCGCGGGGTCGGGTGCTTCACGCAGGTAGTCGCGGATCACGGCGTCCAGCGAGCCCGTCTCGATGCCGGCGCGCAGCCGGCGCATGAGCTCGAGGTAGTAGTGCAGGTTATGGATCGTATTGAGCCTCGCGCCCAGGATTTCGTTGCATCGGTCCAGGTGACGCAGATAGGCGCGCGAGAAGTTCCGGCAGGTGTAGCAGGCGCAGGCCGGGTCGAGCGGGCCGGTATCCGCCTGGTGGGCCGCGTTGCGGATGTTCACCACGCCCACGGACGTGAACAGGTGGCCGTTGCGCGCATGCCGCGTGGGCATCACGCAGTCGAACATGTCGATGCCTCTGCGCACGGCAGCGATGATGTCCTGGGGCCTCCCGACGCCCATGAGGTAGCGCGGCTTGTCGGCAGGCATATGCGGCAACAAACCCTCTAACACGCGCAACCGGTCTTCTTCGGGCTCGCCCACGGCGAGCCCACCTACCGCGAAACCTTTCCACGGCAGCTTCTGCAGTGTCTCGAGCGAGGCCAGGCGCAACGGCAGGTGCATGCCGCCCTGGACGATGGCAAACAACTCGCCGGGAGGTTGGTCTTTGTAATAGTGAGCGTGGCTGCGCGCCGCCCAGCGCATGGAGCGTTCCATCGAGTCGCGGGCCTGCTGCTCGGTGGCCGGGTACGGCGTGCAGTCGTCGAGCGCCATGGCGATGTCCGAGCCCAGCGCGAGCTGCGTATCCATCGAGTCTTCGGGCGTCAGGCGCACGGCGCTGCCGTCGATAGGCGAGCGGAACTGCACGCCCTCCTCCGTGATCTTGCGCAGGCTCTCGAGGCTGAACACCTGGAAGCCGCCGGAGTCGGTGAGGATCGGGCGGCGCCAGTTCATGAATCCGTGCAGGCCGCCATGCGCGCGCACGACTTCATTGCCCGGACGCAGCATCAGGTGAAACGTGTTGCCCAGCACGATCTCGGCGCCGAGGCCCTCGAGCTCTTCGGGCGTCATCGCCTTGACCGTGCCGTACGTGCCCACGGGCATGAACGCCGGCGTCTCCACCGTGCCATGCGCAAGCTTCAGGCGGCCGCGGCGCGCCTGCCCCGCAGTGCCTAACAAAGTGAATTCAGCTGTCATGTCATTCTTGACAACGTGCGCCGGGAGCGGGGGTGACGAACATGGCGTCACCATAACTGAAAAAGCGATATTGCCCCGCGATCGCGTGCCGGTACGCGGCCAGCACGGCATCGCGGCCGGCAAAGGCGCTCACCAGCATGAGCAGCGTGGATTCGGGCAGATGGAAGTTGGTCACCATGGCATCCACGATGTGAAAACGAAATCCGGGCACGATGAACAGCGATGAATCTCCCACGTAGGGCGCGAGTGTTCCCGCGCCCGCGGCGCTTTCGAGCGCGCGCACCACGGTCGTCCCGACAGCGATGACGCGACCGCCTCGCGCGCGGGTGGCGGCAACGGCCGCGCAGGTGCTTTCGCTCACTTCGACGAATTCCGCGTGCATGACATGCGCGCCCACGGCATCCGTGCGCACCGGTTGAAACGTGCCGGCGCCCACGTGCAGCGTGACGAACGCCGTCTGCACGCCGCGCTCGATGAGCGCAGCCAGCAGCGTTTCGTCGAAGTGCAGGCTGGCGGTGGGCGCGGCCACGGCGCCATGCTTGCGAGCGAACACGCTCTGGTAGCGAGTGCTGTCGGCGGCATCCGGTTCGCGCCGGATGTACGGCGGCAAAGGCATCTGGCCGTACGTTTCGAAAAACGGGAGCGCCGCTTCGGGTAGTTCGACCACCCAGAGGTCACCGCGCTTTTCGATGATCGTGATATCGCCGCCGCGGCTCTGCAGCGACATGGCGGGGCGCAGCGCCTTGCTGGCGCGTGCATGGACCAGCGCCAACCTGGATTCGAGAGGTCGCTCGAGCAGCAGTTCCACTTTGCCGCCGGACTCCTTGAGCGCGAACAGGCGCGCGGGGATCACCTTCGTATCGTTGAACACCAGCAGGTCGCCGGGAGCCACGAGCTGCGGCAACTCGCGTATCTGCCGGTCGGCGAGCGCGCCCGTGGCGCCGTCGAGCGTCAGCAGGCGGCTCGCCGATCTTTCGGCGAGCGGTTGCTGGGCTATGAGTTCTTCGGGAAGTTCGTAGGTGAAGTCGGAGCGGCGCACGGCGGCGAGTTTACCGCCATGGCCGCCATCAGACTTGTCACGTCATTCGAGCGTGCCCGCCCCCGAACCGGGCGTGCCCGGCGCGGGCGGCGCCGGCGGCGAAAACGGCATGGCTGGCATCGGTGGCATGCCCGGCATCACGGAGTCGAACATGAAGTTGTCGCCCATGTCCGGGCGCTCCGGCATGGTCACCGCGAGCGTCACGGGTTTGCGCTGGCGCAGCACGGTGATGTTGAGTTTCTCGCCGGACTTGTACGAACGCAGGATGCGCAACGCGTGGCCGCCATCCTCGGGCTTGCGGCCATCGATGGCCTGCAACACATCGCCATCTTCGAGTTTGAAAGCCGCATTCTCGGGCGCCTGGACGACGAGCACGCCTTCGGTGACACCGAAATAGGCACCGAGCTTCGGCGTGATGCCCGCAAGCTCGAGGCCGCCGAACTCGCCGGGAAAGAAAGTGCGGAAGTGCTGCACCATCGGCATGTTCGGCATATTGGGCATGTTGCCGAAACCGCCGCCAATGACCCGGCCCGACGCGCCCTCGGGCATTTGCACACTGAACATGCGTTCATCGAAAGCCGTGGGCCGCGCGACTACCGTCAGATCCTTGTTCTTGCCGTCGCGCACGACGCGCACTTTGACTTTCTGCTCGGGCCTGACGCTGCGCATCTGCGCAATCAGCGCGCGATCGGGATCCCCACCGATGGTGGGTACTCCATCGAGCGCGATGATGAGATCGGTGTTGCGCAGGCCTGCTTCGGCGGCGGGACCGCCCGGGCTCACGCTCAGCACGCGCACGCCCTTGTCGTCGCTGCGCGGATCTACCTGGATCCCCAGCACGGCGCGGGGCGACCCGCCGGTGTTGAACCGGATGTCGTGACGCGCGTTCGAGCCGAGCTGCATCGACAGTTCCGCGACTTCGTGCGCGGCCTTGTCGAGACGCGCGCGCGCCTCCTCGAGCTTCGCCCGGGTCTTCGCTTCTTCGGCTTCACGCTTGGCCACGTCAGCACGGCTCAGCTCCACGTCCGCGACCTCGGAATTCCCGCCACCGCGCTTTTCGGCCGTGGCGGTCTGGGCGACCGCCGCCGTACTCACCGCCAACAAACAAACCAGCATCCACTGTTTCATGAACATTCTCCGTAAACCCATCAGAAGTTCGCGTTCACCATTTCGGCGTAACGCACACTCGTGTACGAATCGACCAGCAACGCCCGCGTGCGCTCGAGGCGCGCCACTTCGGCGGGCCCGCCGCGCAGGCGTGCGTCGTTGAGCGCGTCATCGATGCTCGCGATGTGATCCTCGAGCGCCGCGACTGCGAAATAAGTGTCGGCGCGCACGATGCGCGGCTGGCTGGCCGGCGCGTCGACCGCGGGAAGGGGTTCCACTTCCGCGCGTGGCGAATCGACCGGCTGCTGATCGAAGCGCCACACGCTGACGCCCACCATGGCAATGACCAGCGCGCTGGCCGTACCGCGGGCGAATGCGAGGCGGCGACGTTCGCGCCGCTGGCGGGAAGCGTGCCGGTCGATCAGTGCCTCGTAGCCGAAGCCCAGGGGGGGCGCAGCCGCGGCATCGAGCCGCTTCAGCCTGGCGACCAGGTCGAGGTCGTTCTCTTCAGTGTCCATCGAACTCACTCCTGAGCGGAATGCCGATGCCGGACTGCGCCGGCGGCAGCAGGTCGTCGCGCAGCCGCGCGTGCCCACGCGCCAGTTGCGACTTCGAAAAGCTCAACGTGCGGTCGAATGCCTTGGCGATCTCATCGTGAGACCAGCCCTCGACGTCGTAGAGCCACACAACCGCACGCGTTACAGGCGACAGCCGTGCCAACGCGCGATCGAGATCGATGAGATCCGACGTGCGGCTTTCTGCTTCGGCCGGACCGGTCCAGCTCTCTTCCGTCCAGGACTCGAGCGCGACGCGCGCGCGATGCCAGGGCGAGCGGAACGCCATCAGGCAGCGACTCACGGCAATGCTGCGTACCCAGACTCCAAACGGCGCTTCACCGCGGTAGTCGTCCAGGTGCTCGAACATGGCGATGAGCGTGTCCTGCAGCAGGTCTTCGGCCATCGCCTTCTGCACCACGAGGCGGCGGATGATTCCGAGCGTGGCGGGGGCCACGCGCTCGAACAGCGCGCCGCGTGCGGCGACGTCGCCTGCGCGCGCGGCGCGAAGCTCGTCTGCCGGGACCTGGATTTCCGCGAGTCTTTGCATTTCTGAAGGCTTAGATGCCGGGCGTCGGCGAAAGGTCGCAAAACAGGGGGTGGGCTTGGCTATACTTCCGGCCCCGCGCCGGGATGGCGGAACTGGTAGACGCGGCGGACTCAAAATCCGTTGCCCTTATAAGGCGTGTGGGTTCGATTCCCTCTCCCGGCACCATCTTCTAACGATGAATTTCTGCAGTAACTGTGGCAGTCGAGTCGTCCTCAAAGTTCCTGAGGGCGATTTCCTGCCGCGTCACGTCTGCGAGAACTGCGGGACCATTCATTACGAGAATCCCAAGATAGTCGTCGGCAGCGTGCCCGAATACGAGGGCCGCATCCTGCTCTGCAAGCGTGGCATCGAGCCGCGCCTCGGGTACTGGACCATTCCCGCGGGGTTTATGGAAAACGACGAAACCCTGGAAGCCGGAGCGGCGCGCGAAGCGCAGGAAGAAGCGCTGATCCAGGTGGAGATCGGCAGCCTGCTGCTGGTCGCCAATGTCACCCATACCCGGCAGGTCCACATCTTTTTCCGGTCGCGCATGCTCACCCCGGCCTTCGGCGTGACCCATGAAAGCCTGGAAGTGAAGCTGGTGGACGAAAAGGACATTCCCTGGAGCGACCTGGCGTTTCCGAGCACGGAATATGCGCTGCGCCGCTTCGTCGAGGACCGCGCCGCCGGTGTCGAACGGCATCACGTGGCGCAGATGAAGCGCCGTTTCTAGGCAGCCTCTTCTAGTGCAGAATGGCGCCCCCAAAAATCGGCTCTCGTAAGACCCCAAGGAATTGATCGATGGCGTTCGTGGTCACGGAATCGTGCATCAAGTGCAAGTACACCGACTGCGTGGAGGTGTGCCCGGTCGACTGTTTCCACGAGGGTCCCAACTTCCTGGTCATCGACCCCGAGGAGTGCATCGACTGCACGTTGTGCGAACCGGAATGCCCGGTCGAGGCGATCTTCTCCGAAGATGAAGTTCCGGCCGGACAGGAAGAGTTCAAGAAATTGAACGCCGAGCTGTCGAAGAAATGGCCGGTGATCGCCGAGAAGAAACCCGCCCCACCCGATGCGAAGCAGTGGGAAGGGGTTGCGGAAAAAAAGAAACTGCTGGAAACCTGAGCCCGAAAAACGGGCCTGGCGTTTCGCGCTTACATCTTCCCAGTCTTCAGGTAGTGCGCGAGCTCACCGGGAGGCGCGTACCCCGGAAGCATTTCACCACTCGCCAGGAAGATGGCGGGAGTCCCCGTCACGCTGAGCTTGTGGCCGAGCTCGTAGTCGCGCTTGACGATTTCCGAGGGGCACTTCGGTGATTTGATGTTCTCGCCATTCTTGGCGCGCGTGAGTGCATCGTTGCGATTCGGCGCGCACCACACCGCTTCGGCCTTGTACCAGGATTCGGTGTCGGGGCCGGAGCGCGGGAAGAACATGTAACGCACGCGGATGCCGAGCTTGTTGTATTCGGCGATCTGCGAATGCAGACGGCGGCAGTAACCGCAGTCGATGTCCGTGAATACCGTGATGGTGTACTTCGGATCTTTTGGCGAGAACACCAGCATCTCGTTTTCCGGCACGGTGTCGATCATGCGCGCGCGAATGGTGCGGCGCCGATTCTCGGAAATGTTGGCGTCGGTATCGAGGTCGATGAGGTCGCCGAGAATGGCGTAACGGCCATCGGACGACAGGTAGCTGATGTCCGAGTCCTTCGTGACTTCGTACATGCCGCTGACAGGCGAAATGCGCACGTCTTCGAGCCGGATGCCGTCGATCTTCTTGACGATGGCGGCGCGCGGGTCGGCCTTGGGCGGCGCGCTGGCTGCCGCTGGCGCGGCCACGCCCTGTGCGAGCGCGGAACCGCCCAGAAGACAGGCGGTGATGAGAGTGAGCAGGCGGGCGGAATTGAAGCTCATGGGGCGCTCTGGGTCGTGTATGGCAGATTCGACCGCGCCCAAACCATCAAGTTCGCGCCGGTCGAGGCGACGAATCTTACTCCAACAATGGAACGCGGCGCCGCCGGGGCGCCGCTTCGGGATCACCCGCGCGGGTGATGTGTTCCGTGCATCTCTTTCATGCGCTCGCGGGCCACATGCGTGTAGATCTGCGTGGTCGAGAGGTCCGAATGACCGAGCAGCATCTGCACCACGCGCAGGTCGGCGCCATGATTGAGCAGGTGTGTGGCAAAGGCGTGACGCAGCGTGTGCGGCGACAGTTCCTTGTCGATCACGGCCTTGCGGGCATAGCGCTTGATGATGTGCCAGAAGGCCTGGCGCGTCATGCGATCGCCGCGGCGCGTGGGGAACAGATAGTCGGTGGTGCGATCGAGCAGGATCTCGCTGCGCGGCGCGCGCACGAAGTCCGTCAGCCAGCGTACGGCTTCCTCGCCGAGCGGAATCAGGCGCTCGCGATTGCCCTTGCCCATGATGCGGATGACACCCTGGTTGGTGTTGATCTGGTTGTACTTGAGGTTCACCAGCTCCGAAACGCGCAGCCCCGTGGCATACAGCACTTCGAGCATGGTGCGGTCGCGATGACCGAGCGGGTCGGCAATGGCCGGCGCGCTCAGCAGTGACTCGACCTCTTCTTCGGTGAGCGACTTCGGCAGCGAGCGGCCGATTTTCGGCATCGCAATCTGAGCAGTCGGATCATCGCGGATCACTCCTTCGCGAACGAAGTAGCGGAAGAAACGACGGAACGACGAAAGTTGTCGCGCGGTGGAGCGCGGCCGGGCGCCGGCTTCGACGCGGTACGCGATGAACCCGAGCAGGTCCGCGCGGGTTGTCTTGATGATGGGCGTGCCCCGCTCCGCCAGCCAGCGCGCGAGCGCGGTCAGGTCGGCACGATAGGCGGCGAGCGTGTTCGCAGACAGACCGCGTTCCATCCAGACCGCGTCGAGAAACTTCGAGACGGTGGCGTCGGCGGTGTCGGCGACAGGCGCTTCGTTCTGCGCTTTAGCTTGATTGACCAAGACGTGATTGCCTTAATGCGTATGCGGATTAACGCGTCACGGCAGTATGGGGACGGCGGCCATCGCTCAGGCGTGATGACCTTCACACCCCCGCAAAACCGTTAACATAAAGAGAACCAGTTCACATGAATCACAGGCCCCTATTGGCGACAAGGTGCGCATGACATCGTCTTCGACCCTGCCCCGCTCGCCCTGGCCTGCCGTGATCTCCGTCCCGCTGCGCTTCGTCTACGGTGTTTACGCCGCATTGTTGTTCCTGGCTGTCGTCCTGGTGGCCCTGTTGGGTGTCCTGCTGATGCCGACACTCAAGTTGCGGCGCGGCACCGCCCGCATCGCAGCAAGATTGTATTTTTTGCTCGCCGGCATGCCGCTTCGCCTGCGCGGCACCGCGAATTTGCCGAAAGGCCAGTGCGTGGTGGTCGCGAATCATGCGAGCTATCTCGATGGCGTGGTGATGGCCGCCGCCCTGCCGCCGCGCTTCGCGTTCGTCATCAAGCGCGAGATGAACGACGTGCCGGTCGGCGGGCTGCTGCTGCGGCGCATCGGCTCGGAGTTCGTCGATCGCTCCAATCGCCACAAGGGCGGCACCGATGCGCGCCGCGTATTGCGCACGGCCGCCAGCGGCCACTCACTGGTGTTCTTCCCCGAGGGCACGTTCACCCCCGAGGTCGGCCTCGGAAAATTCCACACCGGCGCGTTCGCGATCGCGGCGCGCGCCGCCTGCCCGGTGGTGCCCGCGGTGATTCTCGGCACGCGGCGCAACATGCCGGCGACGCGCTTGCTGCCACGGCCGGGGCCGCTCGAAGTGCGTTTCGGCTTGCCGATTGCGCCGTCAGTCGAAGGTCCAGACGCGGATCCCGCCTTGAATCTTCGCGATCAATCGCGCCGGGCTATCCTGCGTGAGCTCGGTGAGCCGGATCTGGCCGCCTAGCAAGACCGACTGTGACATCCGGGTTTCTGCCGCGAATCATGGCGGAAACCATGCAACAGTCCACCTACATGAACGTCGAACCCGGAGCCGAGTTCGCGGCCCTGCTCGATGGCCACCGGCGGCTCATCTTCAAGGTCGCCAACGCGTACGCGCGCGAGGCGGCGGACGTCGAAGACCTGGCGCAGGAAATCGCGGCACAACTCTGGCGCGCGTTCCCGGCGTACGATCGCGCGCGGCTTTTCTCCACGTGGATGTACCGCATCGCACTCAACGTCGCGATCTCCTGGCTGCGCAGCGAGGCGCCGCGACGGCGGCGCTCGGTGGCCTACGACGGCGACATGCACGAACCCCCAGCCGAGGAAACGGCCGACGATGACGAAGGCCGGCGAATCCTGCGTGGCTTCATCGCCTCCCAAACAGCGCTCGACCGCGCCGTCCTGCTGCTCTACCTCGAAGAGACCCCCTACTCCGGGATGTCGGAGGTTCTCGGGATCTCCGTCACCAATCTAACTACCAAGATCAATCGCCTGAAGGACAGGCTGCGCACCTACGCGGAGAAACACCATGGAACTCGATGAACTGAAGGCGTCGTGGCAAGGTCTCGACCGCCGCGTTGACGAGCTCATCGCGATCAATCGCCGGCTGCTGACCGAGACGATCTCGCGCAAGGCGCGCTGGAGACTGGCGCCGGTGCTGGCCGGCGCGGTGCTGAACATGATCATCGGCGCGTTCTTCGCGCTGGTCTGGGGCAAGTTCTGGAGCGCCCATTTGGCCAACCCCGCCGTGGCGGTTGCGGGCATTGCGCTGCATCTGGCGAGCATCGGCCTCATCGTGATCGGCGTGGTGCGCCTGGTCCTCGTGCTGCGGATCAACTACACGCAGCCGGTGCTCACGATCCAGCGCTCGTTGGCGATGCTGCAGGAATTCGAGGCGCGCTCGTTTCACGCGGTGTGGTTTGCCTGCTGGGTCCTGGTGCCGGCGGCGTTGGTCGCCATCGTCATGGGATTCGCGGGCGTGGATCTCTGGGAACGCGCGTCCGGTTTCATCCTGGCCAATTTCGTGGTGTGCCTGGCGGGCGGACTTGCGCCGCCCCTTCTGCACTACTGGGCCCGTCGCAAGCCCGGCAAGCTCGCGGCATGGATGGACGCCTTTCTCCTCAGTCACAGCATCGCGCGCGCCAGGGCAGCGGTTGCCGAGATCGACGAGTTCGCGCGCGGCTGAACCGCACTACATGTGCCGACGGTATTGGCCGCCGACTTCATAGAGAGCCCTGGTGATCTGGCCGAGTGAGCACACCCGCACGGTCTCGAGCAGCTCGGCAAACACATTGCCGCCGCTCGCCGCGACGGCTTGCAGCCGCAGCAACGCTTCTGGCGCCGCATGCGCGTGGCGCGCATGGAAGGCATGCACGGCATCGACCTGCGCACGCTGCTCCTCATCGCTGGCGCGAAACAGTGGTGCCACTGATTGCTCGTTCTCTTTGTCGTTGAGAAAGGTGTTCACACCGACGATTGGCAGCGTGCCATCGTGCTTGCGCGTCTCGTACAGCATGCTCTCTTCCTGGATCTTGCCGCGCTGATACATGGTCTCCATCGCGCCGAGTACGCCACCTCGTTCGGCCAGCGATTCGAACTCCTTGTACACGGCCTCTTCGACCAGGTCGGTCAGCGCCGTGATCGCGTAGGAACCCGACCACGGGTTCTGGATGCGGTTCAGGCCCAGCTCGCGATTGATGATGAGCTGGATGGCCACGGCGCGCCGCACGCTCTCCTCGGTCGGGGTAGTCAGCGCTTCGTCGTAGGCATTGGTGTGCAACGAGTTGCAGTTGTCGAACAGCGCGTACATGGCCTGCAGCGTGGTACGGATGTCGTTGAACTGGATTTCACGCGCGTGCAGGCTGCGGCCCGAAGTCTGGATGTGGTACTTCAGCATCTGGCTGCGCGGCCCGGCCTTGTACACATCGCGCATCGCGCGCGCCCAGATGCGCCGTGCCACGCGGCCAATCACCGCGTATTCCGCGTCCATGTTGTTCGAGAAGAAGAACGACAGGTTGGGCGCGAAGTCGTCGATCTTCATGCCGCGCGCCAGGTAGTACTCGACGATGGTGAATCCATTGGACAGCGTGAAAGCGAGCTGGCTGATGGGGTTCGCGCCCGCTTCGGCGATGTGATAGCCGGAAATGGAAACCGAATAGAAATTGCGGACCTCGTTCTCGCTGAAGAACTGCTGCACGTCGCCCATCATGCGCAGCGCGAACTCGGTGGAGAAGATGCAGGTATTTTGTGCCTGATCCTCTTTGAGGATGTCGGCCTGCACGGTACCGCGCACGCGCGACAACGCCTCCTGGCGCGCCCGCGCATATTCGTCGGCGGTCAATACGCCGAGCGCGACGAGCTCGCGGCCGCTCACGCCCAGCAATCCCAGGCCTTCTCCGCCGTGGTCGGGAGGCAGCTCACCGCGATACGCAGGCCACGCCTCGCCACCCGCGCCGGCGCGCTTCAGGGCCGCTTCGACCGCACCCCACCGCCCGGCTTCGCGCAGAAAATGCTCCACGCGCTGATCGATGGCCGTGTTCATGTACATGGCGAGGATCATGGGCGCGGGACCGTTGATGGTCATGGACACCGACGTCGACGGCGCGCACAGATCGAAGCCCGAGTAGAGCTTCTTCATGTCGTCGAGCGTGGCGATGGACACGCCGGAATTGCCGGTGCGGCCGAAAATGTCGGGCCGCGTGTCGGGGTCCTCGCCATACAGCGTGGTGGAATCGAACGCGGTGGATAGACGCGTGGCTTCGTGACCGGCGGCGAGATAGTGGAAACGGCGATTGGTGCGCTCCGGCGCACCTTCGCCGGCGAACATGCGCGTCGGGTCTTCCTCTTCACGCCGATAGGGATACACGCCACCGGTGTAGGGATACGTGCCGGGAAGGTTTTCGTTGTGCAGGAAGTCGAGGATTTCGCCCCAGCCCGCAAGCTTCGGCGGCGCGAGCTTGGGGACCTGCGTGTGACTCAACGATTCGGTGTAGTTGGCGCCCCGTACCTCGCGGCCGCGCACGGTGTAGGAGTATTCAGGCGCCGTCACCCCCTGCTCGCGCGCGGGCCAGGCCCGCAGTGCCGCGAGGTCTTCGGCGCCGATGTCGTGGAGCGCGTGGTTGTACGCGGCGCGCAACGCACCGAGCGCCGGATCCTTACCGGCAGCGTCGGCAGCGGGAAGCAGCGGTTCGGGCAGGCCCGGATCACCCTCTGCCTGTGCAGAAAGGGCCTGCAGAGATAGATAGAGACCGTGAGCGCGCCGCGCCGCATCCGCGCGGCGCGCGGCATTGCCGTGCTCCTCGCGTCCCCGCGCGGCGATTTCCGCGAGATACCGGGAACGTGCCGACGGAATCAGCGGGTCCCGCGAGATGAATTCGGTGGGCGTGACGGCGAGCGGCGCTCCGTCCGAGGACGTCCACCGGCCCGTCTCGCCGCATTCCTCGTCGAGCGCTGCGCACAGCGCGAGGAACAGGCGATTGACGCCCGGATCGTTGAAGCGGCTGGCAATGGTCGGAAACACCGGCACATCTTCGTCGGGCAGTTTCATGCGATCGGGATGATTGCGGCGCCACTGCTTGCGCACGTCGCGCAGCGCGTCTTCGGCGCCGCGCTTCTCGAACTTGTTGAGGACGATCATGTCGGCGAAGTCGAGCATGTCGATCTTCTCGAGCTGGCTCGCGGCGCCGTACTCGGCGGTCATGACGTACAGCGACAGATCCGCAACGTCGACGATTTCCGTGTCGCTCTGGCCAATGCCCGCGGTCTCCACGACCACCAGGTCGAAGCCCACGGCCCGATACAGCGCGATGACGTCGGCCAGCACGGCGCTGGTTGCCAGGTGCTGCCGGCGCGTGGCCAGCGAACGCATGAACACATTGGGCGCCGCCAGGGAATTCATGCGGATCCGGTCGCCTAACAACGCGCCGCCCGAGCGCCGGCGCGTAGGATCGACGGCGACCACGGCGACATTGCGGCCAGGGAACTGGCGCAGGAATCGCTGCAGCAGTTCGTCGGTGAGCGAGCTCTTGCCCGCGCCGCCCGTACCGGTGAGACCGATGACCGGCGCGCGCTGCGGGTTGGCGATGCCCGCGCTCAGCAATCGACGCAGGTCGTCGACGCCGGCCGCGCCACGGCCATCGTCGCCGGCGCCGCCTTCGAGCAGCGTGATGGCATGGGCGATGGCGCCATGGTCGTGCACGGCCGGCATACGGGTGGTCGTGTCGGCCTCCGATCGCCGCCCGACGCGCGCAAACACATCGGCGATCATGCCGTTCAGGCCCAGGCTGCGCCCGTCTTCGGGTGTGTAGATCTTGGCGACGCCGTACGCTTCCAGCTCGGCGATTTCTCCCGGGGAAATGGTGCCGCCACCGCCCACCACCACGCGGATGTGCGCGGCGCCGCGCTCGCGCAGCATGTCGATCATGTAGCGGAAATATTCGTTGTGCCCGCCCTGGTAGCTGCTGACGGCGATGGCGTCGGCGTCCTCGGCGATGGCCGCGCGCACGATGTCGGCGACGCTGCGATTGTGGCCGAGGTGCACCACCTCGGCGCCGCCGGATTGCAGCAGGCGGCGGATCATGTTGATGGCGGCGTCGTGGCCGTCGAACAGCGACGCGGCGCTGACGAACCTCAACGGCCGCCCTGGCTCTGGTGGCTTCATGTTACTGGCTGGTAAGATGGGTTACCGAAGAGTATCACGAGCACCCCGCACGATGCCCGCCGCCGCCAGAAAATCACGACCCCGCAAGGAGCTGGCCACCGCGCCCTCGCCCTGGGAAGCGCGCCGCCGCAGCGGCGCCGGCCACGCCCTCAAGCGTGAGGCCGTCATCCTGGCCGCGGCACGCGCGTTCCGCGAGCGCGGCTACCACAACACTTCGCTGGACGACCTCGCCGCCAGCCTCAAGGTCACCAAGCCCACTCTCTACTTATATATGCCGAACAAGGAGGCCATCCTGTTCGAGTGCTTCCGGGCCGGCCTGGCCCAGATCCAGTCCACGCTCGAGGAGTGCGAAAACTCCGCCGGGCCGGCGCGTGAACGCCTGTTCGCGTTCATCCGCGGTTATGCCGCGGCTATCGTCGGGGACTTCGGGTGGTGCATGCTGCGTGCCGAGGACCAGCACCTGGGCGCGGCCATGAGCCGCCGCATCAAACTACTGAAGGCGGGCATCGACAAGCGCATGCGCGCGCTCATCGATGCCGGCGTGGCCGACGGCTCGATCCGCGCCTGCGACACCCGCATGACCGCGTTCGCGCTGGCCGGCGCGCTCAACTGGATGGGGCACTGGTATCGCGAAGATGCCTCGCTCAAGCCCAATGAAATTGCCGATCGTTTCATCGACGTGTTTAATCGCGGCCTTCGTGGCCGGGATTGACGGAGAAATTCAATGGACAGCAAGCACGTAGTCATCGCCGCCGCCACGCGCACGCCCATCGGTGCATTCCAGGGCGTGTTCTCGCAGGTTTCAGCACCGCAACTCGGCGCAGCCGCCATCAAGGGCGCGCTCGCGGCCGCGGGAATCGCCGGCAGCGACATCCAGGAAGTCATCATGGGCTGCGTATTGCCCGCGGGCCTGGGCCAGGCGCCCGCGCGCCAGGCTGCGCTCGCGGCCGACGTGCCGAAGGGCGTGCCCACCACCACCATCAACAAGATGTGCGGGTCGGGCATGAAGGCCATCATGATGGCCGCCGACCAGATTCGGGCCGGAGACGTGTCCATCGCGGTGGCCGGCGGCCTCGAGTCCATGACCAACGCACCCTATCTACTGCCCAAGGCGCGCGCCGGCATGCGCATGGGCCATGGTGAAGTGCTCGATCACATGTTCTACGACGGCTTGCAGAGCCCGTTCGATGGGCAGCTCATGGGCGTGTTCGCCGAGAACACCGCGCAGAAATACTCCTTCAGTCGCGTGGACCAGGATGCGTTCGCCACCGAATCCACGCAGCGAGCCTTGAAGGCCGTCAGTTCGGGCGCGTTCGCGAACGAAATCGCCCCGGTCACCGTCAAGGGTCGCAAGGGTGAAACGGTGGTCGACAAGGACGAAACTCCGTTCACCGTGGATCTCGCCAAGATTGCGACGCTCAAGCCCGCGTTTCGCAAGGACGGCACAGTCACGGCCGCATCGTCGTCGTCGATCTCCGATGGCGCGGCGGCCGCGGTGCTGATGTCAGCCGCCGAAGCGGAACGCCGCGGAATCAAGCCGCTGGCCCGCATCTGCGGATACGCCAGCTTCGCGCGGGAACCGGAGTGGTTCACCACCGCGCCCGCCGGCGCGATCCAGAAACTGCTGGCGCAGACCGGCTGGAAAGCCGGTGACGTTCACTTGTACGAGGTGAACGAGGCGTTCGCCGTCGTCACCATGGCCGCCATGCGCGACGTGGGCTTCGACCACGCGCGCACCAACGTCAATGGCGGAGCCTGCGCACTGGGCCACCCGATTGGCGCCACCGGCGCACGCATCGTGGCCACGCTGGTGCATGCGTTGCGCGCACGTGGTGGTGGCCGTGGCATTGCCTCGTTATGTATCGGCGGCGGTGAAGCCACCGCCATTGCGGTCGAGGTCCCCTGAATCGCGCGCTGGGATATGCTGTGCGCGCTTTGCACAGGGTCTGAGTCACAGGAATTCCAATGAAGTACGCAGACGCGCGCGCCGTGGTCACGGGAGGCGCTTCGGGTCTCGGTAATGCCGTGGCGCGCCACGTCGTGGCGGCCGGTGGCCGCGTCACCTTGTTAGACGTCCAGGAAGGTCCAGGCCAGGCCGCGGCGGGAGAACTCGGGGCCAACGCTTTCTTCGCCAAATGCGACGTGACCTCGGAAGCCGAGGTCAACGCGGCCATGGAGTCCGCGCGCGCGGCCATGGGCGGCATCAACCTGCTGGTCAACTGCGCCGGCGTCATCGGCGCGGGCCGGGTGCTCGGCAAGAACGGGCCGATGGCCGGGGATTTCTTCACGCGCGTGGTGCACATCAATCTCATCGGCACGTTCCTGTGCGACAAGGCGGCCGCCGCCATCATGCAGAACAATGCGCCGTCGGCCGATGGTGAGCGCGGCGTGATCGTCCACACCTCGTCGGTCGCCGCGTTCGAGGGCCAGATCGGCCAGGCCGCGTATTCCGCCACCAAGGCCGCCGTCGCCGGCATGACGCTGCCTATCGCGCGCGAGCTCGCCATGTTCGGCATTCGCGTGTGCTCATTGGCCCCGGGCATTTTCGGCACTCCCATGCTGGGCAACATGCCCTCCGAAGTGCAGGAAAGCTTGAGCAAGCAAGTGCCGTTCCCGCAGCGCCTCGGCAGGCCCGAAGAATTCGCGGCGCTCGTGCAGACCATCTTCGAAGTGTCCTACCTCAATGGCGAAACCATCCGGCTCGATGGCGCCATCCGCATGCAGCCGAAATGAGCAGCGCCAATGAGCAGCGCAAATGAATAGCCAAGGGCCCGCACAACGCGATGTCATGGAGTACGACGTGGCCGTGGTCGGCGCCGGGCCCGCGGGCCTGTCGGCGGCGATCCGTCTCAAACAACTTCGCCCCGAGCTCACGGTCTGCATCCTCGAGAAAGGCTCGACCGTCGGCGCGCACTCGCTGTCGGGCGCGGTCATGGAACCCGGTCCGCTCGACGCGCTGCTTCCCGAGTGGCGCAACGCCGCGCTTCCCATCATGGTGCCGGTCACGCGCGATGAATTCCGCCTGCTGGGGCCGAAGGGCAGCCGCCGCCTGCCCTGGCTTCCGCAGTCGCTGCACAACACCGGCAACTTCATCATTTCGCTGGGCGGGTTGAATCAGTATCTCGCCACCCAGGCGGAGCAACTCGGCGTCGACGTATTCGCGGGCTTCGCCGCCGCACTGCCGTTGTTCGGCGACGACGGCTCGGTCTCGGGTGTGCAGATCGGCGACATGGGCGTGCAACACGACGGCAGCCGTGGCCCTAACTACACCGCCGGGCCGGAAGTGCACGCCAGGCTCACCATCATCGCCGAAGGCTGCCGCGGCAGCCTGGCCAAGCAGCTCATCAAACGCTACAAGCTCGACGCGGCCTGCGACCCGCAGGTATATGCGCTGGGCATGAAAGAGCTGTGGCAGCTCCCGCCGGGACGCGTCCAGCCCGGCCTCGTGCAGCACAGCTTTGGCTGGCCGCTCGACTCCGCCATCTACGGCGGCAGCTTCGTCTATCACCTCAGCGACAATCGCGCCTATGTCGGTTTCGTCACCGGGCTCGACTACAAGGATCCGCGCTTCAGCCCCTTCGAGGCCTTCCAGCAGTTCAAGCATCACCCCGAGATGCATGCGTTCCTGCAGGGCGGCGAAATCCTCTCCGCGGGAGCGCGCAGCATTTCGGCCGGCGGCTGGCAGTCCATGCCAAAACTCGAGATGCCGGGCGCGGTGCTGATCGGCGATGCCGCGGGCACGCTCAACGTCCCGAAGATCAAGGGCATTCACCAGTCCATCCGCTGCGGCATCGCCACGGCCGAATATTTTGCCGCCACTGACACCAGCATCGGCTTCGACGCCGAATGGCGGAAATCCGCCGCGGTCGCCGAGCTTCGCGAAGTGCGCAACGTGAAGCCGGGCTTCAAGCGCGGACTGTGGTTCGGGCTGCTGAACGCCGGCATCGAAAGCGTGCTGGGTGGGCGCACGCCCTGGACGATGCGCAACACCGCGAGTTACCCGCTCGAGAAACTCGCCGAGTACGAGTCGCCCAACCGGCACTGGAAGACTCGCGACCTGCAGCCGCGCGACCGGCTGTCGTCGGTCTTCTATGCGGTCACCGCGCACGATGAAGTGCAGCCGGCACACCTGCACGTTCGCGACCGGAACATCTGCGCCACCACCTGCGCCACGGAGTACGGCAATCCCTGCACGCGCTTCTGCCCCGCCGCGGTCTACGAAATGGTCGACGACGACGCGGGCGGCAAGAAACTGCACATCAATGCCGCCAATTGCGTGCACTGCAAGGCCTGCGACATCAAGGATCCGTACCAGATCATCGACTGGGTGACGCCCGAAGGTGGTTCCGGCCCTAACTACCAGCTGCTGTGACGGAAGCCCCGGACGTCCTCGGCGCTGCGTACGCCGCGGAAATCGCCAAACGCGGCTTCACGACGGACAGCGCGCAACTGGCGGCGGTGCGCCACCTCGAGCGGTTGCGCGCGGAGCTTGCCGAGGTGGCATCCGCGCCGTTCGGCAAGCGGCTGCTGCGCGGGCTCACCAGCGCTGTCACCGCGCCGAAGGGCGTGTATCTCTGGGGTGGCGTCGGCCGCGGCAAGACCTGGCTCATGGACTTGTTCTACGCCAGCCTCACGCAGACCACCAAGCGCCGCACCCACTTCTACCGGTTCATGCACGACGTGCACGCCGACCTCAAGCGGCTCAAGGGCAAACAGTCGCCGCTCGATGGCGTGGCCGACAAGATTGCGAAGAAATTCCACGTCATCTGTTTCGACGAGCTGTTCGTCTCCGACATCGCTGACGCCATGATCCTCGGCACCCTGTTCGAGGCGCTGCTGAAGCGCGGCGTGGCGCTGGTATTCACTTCCAACGTCAAACCCAAGGATCTGTACAAGGGCGGCCTGCAGCGCGAACGTTTCCTGCCCACCATCGCGCTGCTCGAGAAGCAATGCGAAGTCGTGGCCGTCGATGGCGGCGTCGACTACCGGCTGCGCCAGCTCACGGCCGCTCCCATCTACCTGTCGAGCGGCGCCGCGGATACGCTGAAGAAGCTCGAGGAGCTGTTCGACGACCTGTCGGATGACGACGTGGAATCGGGCGGCACCATTGCCGTCAATCACCGGAAGATCAAGGTGGTGCGCGAGAGCGAGAACGTCATCTGGTTCGAATTCGCGGCGTTGTGCGAGGGCCCCCGCAGCCCGGCGGACTACGTGGCCATCGCCAGCGAATACCAGTCGGTGATCATTGCCGGGGTACCCGTGTTCGACGACGCCGCCGACAACGCCGCACGGCGGTTCATTTCCGTGATCGATGAGTTCTACGACCGCGGCGTCAACGTGATCCTGTCCGCCGCCGCCGCGCCGAACGAGTTATATAAAGGAGAGAAACTCAAGTTCGAGTTTCAGCGCACGTCGAGCCGCCTCGTCGAGATGCAGAGCAAGGAATACCTGGCACGCGCGCACCGCGCCGCGTAAATGGGGACATTCTCCATTTGCTAGCAAATGGGGACGCGCCTCAGCTGCGCATCGCATCCCCGGTCTCGCTGACGAGCGAGCGCAATAACTCGCCCGCGCGCCGATGATTGAGAAGCGGCGCACCCTGCCCCGACCACAGTGACATCAGGTCGGATCGATTCGCCGCTGCCGCCGCGGCCTTGAACTGCGCGGTGAGCCACGCCTGCACCGGATACGGCGCGAGCACGCCCTCCTTCCCACGCAGCGCATCGATGAAACCATTGTGAATGCTGCGCGCGAGGCGCCCGGTGAACGCGCGTGTCAGCGTCGTTCGCCGCGCGTCCGGGCTGAACAGTTTCGCGCGATGCAGCGGCGTCGCATTCGACTCCTCGCAGGCGAGGAAGGCCGTGCCGATCTGCGCGGCGGCGGCGCCCAGCTTCAGCGCTGCAGCGATCCCGCGCCCATCGGCGATGCCACCGGCAGCGATGACCGGCACCTTCACCGCATCCACGACCTGCGGAATCAACGCCATCGTGCCCGTCAGGCAATCCTCGGGTTCCTGCAGGAAGGAAATGCGATGTCCGCCCGCTTCGAAACCGGACGCGACGATCATGTCGACGCCCGCGTCCGCCAGTAGTTTGGCTTCGGCGGCCGTGGTCGCCGCGCCCAGCGTGGCGATGCCGGCACTGCGGCAACGTTCGAGCACGTCCGGCGACGGCACGCCGAACACGAAACTGAATACCGGTGGCCGTAGCTCCAGCAGCATCTCGACCTGCTCCTGGTAGTGAGGTCCGAAGCGCGCGGGTCGTGCCGGCATGGGAACGCGCAGCTCATCGAAGTATGGCCGGAGCAACTCGCAGGCTGCGTTCCACTGCGCGTCGGTCAGGCGCGGATCGTCGCTGTCGCCGAGCGGAATCCACAGGTTCAACGCGTACGTGCGCCGCGTACGCGCGCGAATCTGCGCGTCGATGGCGCGAATGCCCCGGCCATCCAGGTGGTGCACGCCGAACGAACCGAGGCCACCGCCCTCGCTTACTGCGACCACGAGATCGACCGCCGACAGGCCGCTGCCGAATGGCCCTTGCACGATGGGCACTTCGAGCTTCAGGCGGCGTGTGACGTCGGTGTCCTTCCACATGGCCGCCAGAGTAAGCTCATGCGCTCCATCTGATAAGTACGCACCTTTCGGTGCCTGCCACCATGACAAAAGCCAACCCGTTCAACGCCAACTGCCCTTCCCAGGACATCCTCGCCCTCATCGGCGCCAAGTGGTCCATGTTGCTGATGTGCATCCTGCGCGACGGGCCGACGCGCCCGGGTGAGCTCGCCCGGCGCGCCGGCGGCATCTCGCAGAAGATGCTCACCCAGACGCTGCGCGAGCTCGAACGCCACGGCATCGTGGCGCGGCATGACCACGGCACGTTCCTCCCAGGGTGGAGTATTCGCTCACGCCGCTCGGCGAATCGCTGGCCGGGCTCGTGCGGCAGATCGAGAACTGGGTGGCGTCAAACTACCCGCGGCTGACGCGCGCCGCGCGGGTTTACGATTCGAGCGCCGCCCCTTGAACACAGGAGACGCTCACGCCTTCTACCCGCCAGACGATGGGATCTCCG
>Ga0193753_10000802_pt1 | contig 29263 bp, 23 predicted proteins | sample H1c2metaG_FD_144925 | JGI IMG/M metagenome (GOLD analysis project Ga0193753, IMG submission 144925) | Soil microbial communities from a riparian zone of the East river system, Colorado, United States - H1c2 | ecosystem: Environmental > Terrestrial > Soil > Riparian zone | place: USA: East...
CTCAGCCCGGCGCGGCTGCGTGGGCGGGTCATCGAGTTCGGGCTCAAGCTGGACCCGCGCCACGTGGTGCTGGGCGAGCGATTCCACGCGGCCGGCTACGCCACGGCCGGGTTTCTGTGCTGCCCCAACCACCTGGGCGGGCGCAAGAAGATCGGCCTCGACCGCGGGCTCGACACGGTCGGCTACCAGCGGCGCGGCGACCTCCTGGCTGGCCTCGCGGTCGACTGGTTGCGCGCCAGCGCCGGTGAGGCCCGCCCGCGTTACGTGTGGATCCACCTGTTCGAGCCGCACGACTGGCAGCGCCAGGACGACGGCGACCGCGGCGACGACGACCGCGACGGCGAGAGAGGCGGGGCGGCCGCCGCGGCGCGCTACCGGCGCACGATCGAGCGCGCCGACGGCTACCTGGGATCGATCCTCGACGCGGTCGACGCCGGCGGTCGCCCGACCATCGTCGTGGTCGCCTCGGATCACGGCGAGGGCCTCGGCGAGCGCGGCTCCCTCCACCACGCGTCGAACCTGTACGACTCGCAGATCCGCGTGCCGCTGGTCGTCGCCGGGCCGGGGATCAGCGCGGGCGAGCGAATCGAGGCGCCGGTCGGCCTGCTCGACCTGGCCCCGACCCTCCTCGACCTGGCCGGCTTCGATCCGCCCGGCATGCCGACCATGGACGCGCGCTCGTTCGCGCGGCGGCCGGGCGACGGCGGGCCCGGCGGTGGCGAGGCCTACGCGGTGATGGTGCGCGACCGCTCGGTGCCGCGATCCGGCAGCGCGATGGTCGCCGGCCGCTACAAGCTCATCGACGTGGACGGCCGCAAGCCGGAGCTCTACGACCTCGCCGCGGATCCCTCCGAGGCCAAGAATCTGGCCTCGGAGAAGCCGGACCTGATCGACGACCTGTGGGACAAGATGGACCGCCGGCGAGCCATCGACGAGGAGGCGCCGTTCTGACCATGGGCTCGGCCCGCGCCATCGCCTCCGCCGCCGCGCCCGATGCCGCCGCCGCCCTCGCCGCGGCGATCGCGGCCGGCGCGGTCGAGAGCCTGGTGGCCGGCGCCGGCCCGTGGTCCGCGGCCGCCGCCACCGGCTGCGCCGCGCTGTTCGCCGCGCCGGTCGGGTTTGCCGCGTCCGCCTCGGCGCGGGCGCTGTGGCGGAGCTGGCGGCCGCTGGCGATCGAGCCATCCGCCGCGCCGATCGCGTCCGCCCGGGTGGCCGCTGCGCTCGGCTTTGCCGTCGCCGCCGCGCTGCTGGTCGGTGCAACGGGCGCGCTCGGCTCGCTGGCCGCGACGTCGATGACTCACGTGCCGACCCTGGCCGCCCTGACGGTCGGCGGGTTCGCGACCGGCGGCGCGCTGCTCGCGGTCGTCCTGTCGGTGCCGGCCACTCGCGCGCTGGCCGGCCTGTTCGCCCCGCTCGACCGCCCGCGCGGGCCGGACCGGCTCGCGGTGTCACCGGCCCGGGTGCTGGCCGTCGCCGCCGCGATCGGCGGAGCGGTCGCGGTCCTGGCCTGGCTCGCCCTCCTGGTCGCGGCCTGGGGGCGGACCGACATCGGCGCCGCGCCCTACGTCGTCACCGCGGCCCTCGCGCTCGTGGCCGCTCATGCGGTGGCCGCCAGGCTGGGTCGCCGGGCCCGCGCGGCCGGCGTGGCGGTCGTCATCGTCGCCGCTGCGCTGGCCGTCGCGACCATCGTCGCCGTCCGCGATGGCGCCGCGCTCGGCGACGCGCGGCTCCGCGCCCCGGTCGGCGGCCGCGCCATCGAGACGCTGTTCGAGGCGCCGGGCCGCTGACCGCGCCGGGCCGCTGACCGCCCGGCCGCGGCGATCTCAGTGGCCCTTCATCCGCGGGGGCGAGGTCGGCGCGCTGCTCGCCGCCGCTCCGCTGCCGGCCGGGCGCAGCGCCGGCGGGATCTCGTTCGGCATCTCGGGGATGCTTCCATCCTTGAGGTACGAGTAGGCGAAGAAGGTGGCGAGCACGCGCTTCGAGTAGTTGCGCGTCTCGTCGTACGGGATCTCCTCGGCGAACTCGTCCATCGCCCAGTCGCCGCGCTCCTTCAGCCAGCGCGTGGTCGCGCCCTCGCCCGCGTTGTACGACGGAACCACGAGCGCCCACCGGCGCGCGAACTTGTCGACCAGGAAGGCCAGGAAGCGCGAGCCGATCGTCACGTTCTTGTCCGGATCGCGAAGCGCGTCGCGGTTGACCTGGATGCCAGTCCCCCTGGCGAAGCGCTTCGCGGTCGGCGCGATCATCTGGGTCAGCCCGATCGCGTTGGCGAACGACTCGCGCAGCGGATCGAACGCGCTCTCCTCGCGCACGAACGAGATCAAGAGCTCGGTCGGGTAGCCGTGCTGGCGCGCGTGCCTGTCGAGCAGGTCCCACCAGGCGCGCGGGTAGGCGATGTCCCAGCGGGTGCGGTTGGCCCCGACCGGCCAGCGCCGCTTGTAGTCGAGGATGTGCCAGCGCGTCACCCAGTGCGACTGGCCGAACCGCGCCGCTCCGTTGTAGAGGAACGCCATCGCCCACAGCTTGTCCTGCTGGTCCAGGTCCGCGACCCGGCCCTTGCCGCCCGGCGCGCTGAGGCCGAGCTTGCGCAGCTCCGCCTCCGCCTCCGAGCCCAGCCCGAGCCGCAGGAACTCCATCGCGCGCTGGAAGTCGGCGCTGGCGTAGAGCGCGCGGGGGCGGAACCGGAAGGCCGGCCTGTCCGGCGTCCATCCCGGCGGCGGCGCGGTGATCTCGGCCATGAGCGCGCGGAACCGGTCGGCGTGGCCCTCGCGCAGGCGGTTGAGCGCCAGCATCGCGTAGTAGGACATCGGATAGCGGTGCACGGTGTCCTCGTACGCCGCCGCCGCGTCGCGAGCGCGGCCGAGCCGCTCGAAGCTGCGCCCGATCCAGTACTGCGCCTGTCCCTCGGCCCAGTAGTTGTCGTCGATCGGGACCAGCGCGACCTGCTTGCGCAGCCAGCCGATCGCCTGGTCGAACTTGCCGTCCTTGTACGCCCGCCAGGCCAGGCGCCACATCGCCTCGGCCCGCATGTCGCCGGTCGGGTAGCGGGTCGGCAAGCTGGCCAGCAGCTCGGTCACCTGCGCCTGGTTGCCCAGGTCGGCCTGCTCCTCGGCCTCGCGGATGCGCGCGTCGTCGCCAAAGGTGTGCTCGGACCCGGCCGCGCGCTCGGCCCGCTGGTAGCGGTCGAGCGCCTTTTCGTGATCGCCGATGTTGCTGTACGAGCGGCCGGCCTGGTACGGCGCCTTGACCTTGAGGTCCTGGTTCGCGCCGTTCTCGCACGCGGTGGTCGCCTCGTCGAACAACGGCGCCGCGCGGGTCCGGTCGCGCTGCTTGAACACGCTCTGGGCCCGGTTGAACGCGGCCAGGCAGCGCATCTCGCCGTCGAGGCCGGGCGCCGACAGCGCGGCGGTGAAGTCCGCCTCGCTCTCGCTGTTGCGCATGTTGTCGAAGTAGACCTGGCCGCGCTGGATGAGCTCCGCGGCGGACAGCTGCTCGAAGCGGGTGCGCTCGTCCGCGCTGCGCTTGGCGAGCAGGGCGTCGATGCGCCGATCGGCGTCGGTCGCCCAGTGCGACAGCGGCGCGACGACCGTGATCTTGCGGTAGAGGTCGAGCGCCTCGTCGGCGCCGCCCGGCTGGCGCTCGCGCGCCTCGGCCAGGTGGAAGCGCGCCTCCGACATCCGGTAGCCATCCGGTCGATCGGTCAGGTACTTGCGGTAGTGGGCGACGATCGCCGCGACGTCGCTGTGGGTGCGCAGGACGTCGCCGACCAGCATCTCGGCGTCGGCGCCGGCGATCGAGTCGGCCGCGACCTTGCGCGCGTGGTGGAGCGCCCGCTCGCCGTCCTTGGCGTCGAAGAACGAGCGCGCGGCCTGGTAGCTCAGCCAGTCGGACAGCGCCGGCAGCCCGCGCAGCGCCGCGACGAACCCGCGCGCGGCGTCGGCGTGGCGGTCGAGGTGCCCGTCGCACAGCGCGATCATGAGCTCCACCCGGGCGCGCTCCTCGCCCCGGTTGAACGGCTTGTGCCGCATCAGGCCGGCGAACCCGGCCCGCGCCGCCTTCCAGTCCTCGAGCGCGAAGCGTTCGGCCGCCGCCGCCGCCGGCCCATCCGCGAAGTAGGACGCGGCCATCTTCTCGGTCAGCGCCACCGCGCCAGGCTCGGGCGGCGCCTCGGGTGCATCCGGGTCGGCCGGGATCGGGGCCTCGGGCGGCGGTGGAGGCAGCGGCTCCGCCGCGATCGACTCCGCCGGGGCCGCCGGCTCGACCGGCGCGGCCGGCGCGCCGTCACGCGGACCGGCGCTGTGCGACGCCGGCGCCCCGCTGCCGCCCGAGCAAGCGATCGGGTAGAGGAGCAGCGCTGCGGCGGCGAGACGACGACCCGACATCATGCCTCCAACATTAGACCCAACCGCAACGCTGGGCCACCTACCGGCTATTTCGCGCCGCCGTCGTCGGTCGGTGCGGAGATCGGTGCGGCGGTCGGCGCCGGAGCGGCGGCCTCGGCGTCGTCGAGCATGTCGGGCCGGCAGCAGACCACCCGGTTGCGCCCGCTCGCCTTGGCCTGATAGAGGGCGCGGTCGGCGGCGCGCAGCAGGCCCTCGGAGGTCTGCACGCCGAGGTCGGGCACGCACGCGATCCCGATCGACACGCTGACCGGGATGATCGCCGCCTCGTACTCGACCCGCATCTGCTCGACGCCGCGGCGCAGGCGCTCGGCGAAGCGGACCGAGTCGGCCGGCGAGACCAGGCGCGACAGCACCGCGAACTCCTCGCCGCCGTAGCGGGCGAAGACGTCCTCGTCGCGGATCGAGTCGAGGATGAGCCCGGAGAACTCGGTCAGCACCCGATCGCCCGCCAGGTGCCCGTGCTCGTCGTTGACCCGCTTGAAGTGGTCGAGGTCGAACAGGAGCAGCGCGAGCGGGTTGCGATGGCGCAGGGCGAAGCGCATCTCGCTGTGCAGGCGGTCGAGGAAGTAGCGCTTGTTGTAGGCGCGGGTGAGCCCGTCGCGCAGCGCGGAGTCGAACATCCGGCGCTGGAACGACTCCTCGACCTGGTCGTGAAAGCCGAACTTGAGGACCGTGGTGCGGCCGAGCTGGATCTTGTCGCCGTCCTCCAGCTTGCCCCGCTCGACCGGGTTGCCGTTGAGGAAGGTGCCGTTGCGGCTCTGCAGATCTTCGACCACCAGCTCCTCGCCGTCGGCGCGGATCCGGCAGTGGAAGCGCGAGATGCCCTCGTCGACCAGGCGGACGTCGCTCCCGCTGCCGCGGCCCAGGACCATGTCCTCGCCGCTGATCTTGTACATCTCGCCCACGTTGGAGCCGGCCAGCACCACGAGATAGGCGCGCTCCTCCGCCGAGCGCGGCATCGCCTCGTGGGGTGGCCTGGCGACGTGAGTGGTGTCGTCCCAGTCGGTCAAACGACCTCGTGGTCGACTCTACGGCCGATGCCGAAGCTCGAGCAAGACAGTGCCCGGGTCATCACCCGTCGCCGCCCAGGCCGACGCGGCCGCCCAGCGGGCGCCCTGCGCCGAGGCGACATCGCGCAATAGATGAGAGAAGCCGGCGATCCGCGCGAGCTCGCGTCCGCTCCGCGCATCCCAGAGGCGCACCGTGCGGTCCCACGACGCGGACAGGAGGCGCTGCTCGCCGGTCCACGCCACCGCGGTGACCGGGCCGCCGTGGCCCAGGAGCGCCCGGGGCGGGCCACCGTCGCGCGCGGGTCGCCACACCAGCACGCGCGCGCCGGGATCGGGCGGCGCGACCCCACGCGCCCGGGCGCGCTCGCGGGCGGCGACGTCGGGGGTGCGCCGGGGCGGCGCGCCGCTGACCGCGATCGCCAGGCGGGTGCCGTCGGGCGCAAAGGCGAGCTGGTTGGCGGAGCCGCCCGTGTCGAGCGAGGCCAGCGCGGCCAGGGCCGGCACGCTCCACACCGCCACCCGACCGTCCCACGACGACGAGGCCAGCCGCGCGCCGGCCCGGTCGAAGTCGAGCCCCGAGATCGGACCGCGGTGCGCGGCCAGGCACTGGAGCAGCGCGCCGTCGGCCAGCCGGCGCAGGCAGAGGACCCCGGTCGCGCTGCCGGTCGCGGCCAGTCGGCCGTCGGGAGAGACGGCGACGGCGGTGGCGGCGGCGCCCAGGTGCCAGGTCGCGCCGACGCGCCCGCTGTCGAGGTCGACGCGCCGGACCGTGCCGGCGGACGACGCCACCAGCGCGCCGCGACCGCCCGGCTCCAGGGCGAGGTCGCCGACGTCCCAGTCGGGCGGCCCGAGCCCCACCCGGGCCCGCTCGACCAGCGCTCCGCTGGCCGGATCGAGCGCCCGCGAGACCAGCTCGAAGCGGGCGCCGAGCTCGATCGAGATCAGGCGCGGCGCGGCTCCACCCGCGAAGGCGACCGCGTAGGAGAGCACCCCACGCGACGCCGGCCGGGCGATGGAGAGCGCGGTGTCGGCGGCATGCAGCGGCGCCCTGCTGCAGGCGACGCAGGCGAGGAGCGCGGCGAGCGCGGCGAGCGCGGCGACGGATCGACGCGATGGAAGGCCGCGGTCACGGCGCCGGCCGGGCCGAGCGCGGTCGATCTCACCCACGAGAGCGACGACGGTGGCCCTCGCGTCCATGGCGCCGTTGACGGCCAGGTTGTCGTCGACGGGCATGGCTGGCGCGGGATGCTCGATCGCCGGTCAGATCCCGCCCACCCAGCGGGCGACCTCGGCCAGGAGATCGCCGCGGCCGCCCAGGCTGGTGGCCAGGTCGGCTGCCTGCTGGCCGAGCTCGCGGCGGCGGGTGGCCTGGGCTGCTCGGTGCTGGGCGAAGTCGCCGTCGTCGAGGTCGTCGGCGTGCTGGAAGGCGATGCCGAGCGCCATGCCGTACTCGGCCATGAGGCGGCGGGCCGGCGGGCCCGCGCCTCCCGCGATGGCGCCGAGCTCGCACGCGGCCGCGAACAGCGCGCCGGTCTTGCCGGCGTGGATCCGCTCGAGCGCGGCCAGCCCGATGCCGTGGCCGGCCGGCTCGTCGTCGTGGTCGGCGCCGTCGCGCCGCGCGCTGGCCGCCGCGGCCAGGTCGAGCGCCTGCCCGGCGAGGAGCTCGGCCGCTCCGCTCCGCCGCGCCAGGACCGCCACCGCGTCGCCCGCGCCGGCGCCGAGATCGGCCAGCGCCGCGAACGCCGCGGTCAACAGGCCGTCGCCGGCCAGGATCGCGATCGCCTCGTCGTAGGCGCGGTGCACCGTCGGCCGACCACGCCGCTCGTCATCGTCATCCATCGCCGGCAGATCGTCGTGCACCAGCGTGTACGTGTGCAGCATCTCCACCGCGGCCGCCGCCACCAGGCCTTCGCGCATCGCGCCGCCGACCGCCTCGCAGGCGGCGAGCGTCAGCGCCGGGCGCAACCGCTTGCCCGGGGCGAGCGCGGCGTAGCGCATCGCCTCGACCAGTCGCCGCTCCGGGTCGTCCGGGCCCAGCCCGGCCGGGACCGACAGTCGCCGATCGATCTCCTGGTCGACCGCCCCGCGCGACTCCTCGAGCCATCGCGCCACCGCCGGCGGCGCCTGCGCCGGATCGATGGCGATCGCGGAGGCCGGCCGGGCTCCGCCGGCGTCGCTCACGAGCGGCGCTCCGGCTGCTCCGGCTGCTCGTCGCGCCCGCCCTCGTCGTCAGGCCTGGCGGGCGCGGCCGCGTCGGCCGGATCCGCCGGCGCCAGGAGCGCCGCGCTGTCGGCGTCGTCGGCCGGGTGGGTCAGGTCCACCACCCGCGCGATGAGCGCGGTCAGGTCGAGCGGCTTCAGGAAGTACGCCGCCGCCCCGACCTGGAACGCGGCCCGGATCGAGTCCGGCTCGCTCTTGCCCGACACGATCACGATCGGGATCTCGCGATACTCCGGGTTGCGCTTGAGCGCGCGGCAAAGGCCCAGCCCGTCGATCCACGAGTTCACCACGTCGAGCACGATCACCGCCGGCCGGTCGACCTCGAGCGTGCTCACCAGCTTCAGCGCGTGCGGGGCGAGCTGCACCGCGAACCCGGCCGCGATCAGCGCGTCGCTGAGCGCTTGCCGCACGTCGCGATCGTCGTCGACCACCGCCACCATGGGCGGGCGGCCAGGTCGATCAGAGGCGGTCATCCTCTTCGCCCGGCTCGCCGTCGGCCGGCTCGTCCTCGACCGGCTCGGAAGGGATCTCGAACGGCGCGACCTCGATGCCGGTCGACCCGGCCCGGACCAGGACCTCGACCCGCTTCTCGGCCCGATCGAGCAGGTTGTGGCCGCGGCGGGCCAGGGAGACCCCCTCCTCGTACGCGGCCAGCGACTCCTCGAGGGTGAGCTTGCCGCCCTCGAGCCGCTCCACGACCAGCCGGAGCCGGTCGAGAACCTCGTCGAAGCCGGGCTCTTCGCCGGAGCGCCGCCTTGCCTGGGAGCCGGCCTCGGACACGGCGCAAAGATTCACCGACCCCCTCCCGACCGTCAAGAATGAAAAACCGCGATTTCCGCATCGGTTGACATCGACTGCTAGTTACCGCATAAGTGAAAAGTCAGTGACGCGAGAGCTGGCCATGCCGTCGACGGCAGAGTTCCATCAGGACGACGTCGGTGATCTGAAGCGCCGCTGGCGCGAGTACCTCCACAACAAGCGCCTCAACACGACCCAGCAGCGCGAGCTGATCGTCGATCACTTCCTCCGCTGCCGCGACCACATCTCGATCGACGAGCTCCTGGTCCGGGTCCGCAAGCGCAACAAGAGGGTCGGCTACGCGACCGTCTACCGGACCCTGAAGCTCCTGGTCGATTGCGGACTGGCCCACCAGCGCCAGTTCGGCGACGGCCAGGCCCGCTACGAGGTGACCGGCGAGCACCACGATCACCTCATCTGCACCAAGTGCGGCCTCATCCTCGAGTTCGAGGACGACGAGATCGAGCGCCTTCAAGATCGCATCGCCGAGCGCCTGGGCGGCTTCAAGGTCGTGCGCCATCGCCACGAGCTGTACGGCCTCTGCCCCAAGGAGCAGGGGGTGGCGGGCGGTCGCTGCCCGCGCGAAGCCGGCACCCCGCCGGCCCGCTGATCGCCGCGTCGCGGGCCGGGGCCGGGAACCGCCGCCGGCCGCGTGTGTCAGAGTAACGACATGGCCGCGCACCGGACCCTCGCCGCGACAGCGGCCGCGCTCCTGGCCGCCTCGGCGGCTTCCGCCTGCGACAAGAAGGAGGCCCCGATCGACGGCATCGGCCCGTGGCACATCGGGCGCAGCGTGAAGTCGGAGGGGACGATCTGCCGGCCGATCGAGGACGGGCTGACCTACTGCTCGAACAACCCGGAGATGAGCATCGCCGAGCACCGCGCCACCGTGGACCTCTACTTCCGCGGGCGCGAGGACAAATCGCCGCTCGCCGAGATCCTGCTCGCGCTCGGCCCATGCGACGCGGAGGCGGTCGATCGCTGGCTGACCAGCAAGCTGGGCACGGCGTCGGCCCAGCGCGGCCGCGCCCTGGTCTGGCCGGGCGCCAAGGCGACCGTGATCGCCCTCCTGCCCTCGCGCGACGGCGTCTGCGAGGTGCACTTCCTCGAGCCGACCGACGAGAAGCGGCTCGCCCAGCTCGGCCGAGAATCGCTGCCCGCGGCCGATCCCGCGGCCAGCCCCGCGCCGGCCAGCCCCGCGCCGGCCAGCCCCGCGCCGGCGGCGCCTCCCGCCGCGACCCGCTGAGCCTCAGCCGCGCCGCGCGACCAGCGACACCACCACCGCGACCGTGTCCTCCACCTTGAACATGAGGAAGCGCGGCGGCTCGACCCCGAGCTCGCGCACGTCGAGGTCGAACCGCGCGGTCGCCGCGATCTGGTCGGCCCCGACCATGCCCTCGCCGGCCGCCACCACCGCGACCTCGCGGCCGTGCCACGCGATGACCCCCACGGCGGTGGCCGCGAACCGACCGCCGCCCCGCTCGACCACGTCGCGCAGCCCGGTCAGCCGGTAGCGCGCCGCCGGGTATCGCTCCACCTCGAGGTCCTTGCGCAGCTTGCGGTTGCGCAGGAAATCGCCGGCGTCGTGCCGCGTCATGTCGATCACCACCTCGGCGGCGACCGCGCCGGCCAGGTCGGCCGCGTCCGCCTCGATCCGGCCCGACACGCCGGTCCAGCGCGTCTCGGTGTCGTGGATGTTCGACCGCGCCTTCACCGCCACGCGGCTGGCCGCGCCGTCGATGACGTACGCGGTCACGTCAGGTCATGCACTGCAGGAGCAGCGTCGTGATGTTGTCGGTCCCGCCGTGCCGGTTGGCCTGATCGACCAGCTCCGCCACCGCGCGCTCGAGCGACTTGGCGTTGCCCACGATCCCGCGGATCGAGTCGTCCTGCACCATGCCGGACAGCCCGTCGGAGCAGAGCACGTACACGTCGCCCGATTCGATCTGGAAGCCGCGGATGTCGACCTGCACCGTCTCGCGCATCCCGAGCGCCCGCGTGATGACGTTCTTGTGCGGGAAGTTGCGCTCCTCTTCCTCGGTCATGTCCGGCTTGGCTTCCTTGTAATCCTCGAGCAGCGAGTGGTCGCGGGTCAGCTGCGCGATGTCGCCGCCGCGCACCCGGTAGCAGCGCGAGTCGCCCACGTGGCCGACGTAGACCTTGTCGCCGCACACCAGCGTCGACACGATCGTCGTGCCCATCCCCTTGTAGCGGATGTCGCGGCACGAGGTCTCGAAGATGCGCAGGTTGGCCAGCTTGATGCTGCAGACCAGCCGGTTCTCGATGTACGAGAGCGACCGGTCCATCTTGAACGGCCAGGTCGCGTCCTCGTCCTTGGTGCGCTGGTAGAACTCGCTGATCGTCTCGGCCGCCATCTTGGAGGCGACCTCGCCCGAGGCATGGCCGCCCATACCGTCGGCGACCAGGAACAACTGCTCGTCCTCGATGAGCGAGAAGTAGTCCTCGTTGTGGGTGCGCTTCATTCCCACGTCAGTCTTTGCGGCGTAGCGGATCTTCATGGAGTCGCGATCAATCCCCTCGACCGCAACCGCCGAACGCGCACCGACGGGCCAGCGGCAGGGGGAATGATAGGGGAGCCCAATTCCGGCCGTCAACGTTTTGGACCGTCTCGCGCGCGTGTACGATCGCGTCTATGTTGGCAGAGATTCTCACGTTCGGAGACGAGCTGTGCCGTGGGGAGATCATCGACACCAACTCCTCCTGGCTGGCCGCCGAGCTGTGGGATCTGGATGTGACGTGCAGCTGGATGACCAGCTGCCGCGATGTGGCCGCGGACATGGGCCAGGCCCTGCGCCAGGCGGTCGCACGGGCCGATGTGGTGATCTGCTCGGGAGGGCTGGGGCCGACCGAGGACGACCTGACCGTGGACGTGGTGGCGGATCTGATCGGTGCTGAACCGGAGACACACCAGCCATCGCTCGAGCGCATGGAGGCCCGCTTTGCGGCCGCCTCCTATCGACTGACGCCCAACAACATGCGTCAGGTGCGCGCCCCCGGCGGGGCGCGCGTGTACGACAACCCGGCCGGGCAGGCGCCCGGGTTCGAGGTCACACTGGACGGGGTGCCGGTGATCTGCATGCCGGGCGTGCCGCGCGAGCTCCGGGCGATCTTCGAGACCGCGGTGCGCGGCCGCCTGCTCGAGCTGCGCGACGGCGGCGCGGGCGGCGAGCGGATCGCCCGCCGCACCTACCGGGTCTTCGGGCGCGGCGAGTCCCACATCGCGGCCGCGCTGGAGGGCGTCCTGCGCGGCGCGGCCGGCGCCACCCTCCATTATCAAGTCGCCTTCCCCGAGACGCTGGTGAAGGTGGTCGTGCGCGATCCCGACCCGGCCGCGGCGAGCGCGCGCCTGGCCGAGCTCGACCGAGAGGTCCGCGCGCGGCTGGGCGACTGGTGCTACGGCGAGGGAAGCGACAGCCTGGCCGCGGCGCTCGGCCGCGCCCTGGCCGGGCGCGGGCTCACCATGGCCACCGCCGAGTCGTGCACCGGCGGCATGGTCGGCGGGCTCATCACCGCGGTGGCCGGCTCGTCCCGCTACTACGTGGGCGGCGCGGTCTGCTACTCCAACCAGGAGAAGGTCCGCCAGCTCGGGGTCAGCCAGGCGACCCTCGACCGCCACGGCGCGGTCAGCGAGGAGTGCGCGCGCGAGATGGCGGCCGGGATGCGCGCGCGCAGCGGCGCCGACCTGGCCGTGTCGGTGACCGGCGTGGCCGGCCCCGACGGCGGCACCGCGGACAAGCCGGTCGGGCTGGTCTGGCTGGCCGTGGCCGGGCCGGGCGACGCCTCGCTGGCCAGGCACTTCGTGTGGCCGGGCGCGCGCGATCAGGTGCGCGGGCTGGCGGCGTACTGGGCGCTCGCGCTTGCGCTGCGCGCGATCGCGCCGCATGAAGAGACGAGATGAGCGGCCAGGTCGAAGGTGACGGCAACCCGGTCAAGGCGCACCGGCTGTTCGTCGGGGTGCGGGTCTCGCTCGCCACGGTGCAGGCTCTCGACGAGGCGGTGCACGAGATGCGGCGGACCTGGTCCGGGGAGCGCCGGGTGCGCTGGGTCTCGCCGGCCTCGTATCACGTCACGCTCAAGTTCCTGGGCTGGACCCGCCCGGAGGTGGCGTTCGCGCTGCGCGATCGGCTGGCGACGGCGACCGCCGGGCTGCGCGCGTTCGAGCTCGAGACCCGCCGGGTCGGCGCATTTCCGGGGCTGGAGCGGGCCCGCGTCCTCTGGGCCGGGGTGGACGAGGTCGGCGCCGCCCGCCTGGGCGAGCTGGCCGGCCGGGTCGAGCGCGCGGCCGAGGAGCTCGGCTTCGCGCGCGAGGAGCGCGCCTTCCACCCGCACGTCACGCTGGCCCGTCTGCCGAGCCCGATCGACGTCCGCGAGCTGGTTTCACGTTGCTCTGAACAGATGTTCAGATTATCTTGGGTCGATTCCGTGGTCCTGTTCGAAAGCAAAATGAAGTCGAGCGGTTCCGAGTACGAGGAAAAAGCTCGATGGCCGCTCGACGGGGATTCAAAGCCCCCGCGCCGTCATACAGGCCCGGTAGATACCGAGGGAGACCTCGGCGACGAAATGGCTCTCGACGAGCCTCCCGGCGACGACCCGGGGCCCGAGGGAGCAGCGGACCGAGGCGAAGAACAGGAGCATCGCGACGATGGCGACAAATACTAAGGACACCGCGGCAGGCCAGGCAGCGGCCACGTCGGAGCGCGACAAGGCGATCGACCTGACGGTCGGCGCGATCGAGAAGCAGTTCGGCAAGGGCTCGATCATGCGGCTCGACAAGCAGCAGCCGGTGGCCGAGGTGAAGGTCATCCCGACCGGATCGCTCGGGCTCGACATTGCGCTGGGGGTCGGCGGCCTGGCCCGCGGGCGCATCGTCGAGGTGTACGGCCCGGAGTCGAGCGGCAAGACGACGCTGACCCTGCACGCCGTGGCCCAGGCCCAGCTGGGCGGGGGCGTGGCCGCCTTCATCGACGCCGAGCACGCGCTCGACGTCGGCTACGCCCGCAAGCTCGGGGTCAAGACCGACGAGCTCCTGGTGTCGCAGCCGGACTGCGGCGAGCAGGCGCTCGAGATCGCCGACATGCTGGTCCGCTCCAACGCCATCGACGTCATCGTGATCGACTCGGTCGCCGCGCTGACCCCGCGCGCCGAGCTCGAGGGGGAGATGGGCGACACCCACGTCGGCCTGCAGGCGCGCCTCATGAGCCAGGCGCTGCGCAAGCTGACCGCCGCCATCTCGCGGTCCCACTGCATCGTCATCTTCATCAACCAGATCCGCATGAAGATCGGCGTCATGTTCGGCAGCCCGGAGACGACCACCGGCGGCAACGCGCTCAAGTTCTACGCCTCGGTGCGCCTCGACATCCGCCGGATCGGCGCGATCAAGAACGGCGAGAGCGTGGTCGGCAACCGCACCCGGGTGAAGGTGGTGAAGAACAAGCTGGCGCCGCCGTTCCGCGAGGTGGAGTTCGACATCATCTACGGTGAGGGCGTGTCGCGCGAGGGTGAGCTCATCGACCTGGCCACGGCGGCCAACATCATCGAGAAGAGCGGCGCCTGGCTGTCGTACGAGGGGGAGCGGATCGGGCAGGGGCGCGAGAACGCCAAGGTGTTCCTGCGCGAGCACGCGGACGTGTACAGCGCGGTCGAGACCCGCGTCCTGGCCCAGCACGATCTCAAGCGCCAGGGAGGCCCGGGGGCAGAGCTCAAGCCGGCCGGCAAGGCGGAGGCCAAGGAGGCCAAGCCAGACGCCAAGAGCGACGGCAAGGCCGACGGCAACACCAAGGACGACGCGGGGGCCGAGGCGGGCCGCGCCGCGAATGGCAGCGTCGGTGGGGCCGGAAAACCGGCTGCACGCCGCGCCACCGCCAGCGCCTGATCTTCATCCGTCGCGCATCCGAGCGCCGCGGCCGCGCATGCGGTTCGCGGCGTTCTTGCGTTCGGGCGCGACGCGCGGCGTTCCAGGGTGGCTCACCCCGTGTGTGTGCGCCGAGGTGCGCGAGTCTCAGCGATCGCGGGACGGACGGCGCGCCGGCGTGGGATCCGGTGTACATGTGCGCCGGGCGCAGCTTCGTCGCGCAGACGGCGCGCGGCCGCGGAGCGTCATGCAGCCGTCGATCGACAGCTGCTGACACGCGCCATTCGGCGCTTGCCTTTGTTTTGGAACGAAAGGCAACATCCCGTCCGGGAGGGGCGAAAAATGGCGCCCGTACGTCCTCCTGCCACCCAAAGGAGAGGCCAGTCCTATGCGATCGACCTGGAGAGCGAGTGGGTTGCTCCCGGCCCTGACGTCGTTCGTCGTCTGTGCTGCGTGCAGCGACCCTGAGCTTGCAAGTGAGCTGAACAAGGAAGGGCCTCCCGAGATCGTGGAGGTCAACGTCAGGTCCGAGGGTGCCGTGACGGGTGACGGCGACCCGAGCGGGCTGCAGGCCGGCGAGTCGGCCACGTTCTGCCGCGACGGGGACCAGTACCGGGTCAACCTGGTCTACTGCCCCGAGGCGCGCGACAGCAACAACGCCCCGATCCATGGCATGCGCGAGATCGCGCCGGCGATGGACGCGGCCCCCGCGGACTGGTACGTGCGCCTCGTCTTCGACGAGCTGCTCGATCCGGAAGTCGAGCGCCTCATCACCGACGCCGACGGCACCACCGGTCACATCAACCAGACCCAGCCGGTGACCCTCCGCTGCGGCGGGGTGGAGCTCGCCTACGACGGGTACTACGAGCCGTCGGGCAACCACCTGTCCTATCCGCCGGGCCCGTCGCTGGTGGTCGATCCGGACGAGTTCATCGCGAGCGGCACCGACGACTGCGAGATCGTCGTCGACACCGTCTCCGACAAGGACGGAGAGGCGGTGCCGAGCGGCCAGATCGGCCCCTACCGGTTCGGCATCGCGCCGCTCCGGGTGTACGGCAGCACGCCGGAGGACGACAGCACCGGCGTCGCCCTCGACACGTCGATCCAGGTCGATTTCGGCGCCCCGATCGACCTCGCCAGCACCGCAGACACCATCGTGGTGTCCGACACCGCAGGGAACGAGATCGACGCCGAGCCCGCGTACCTCACCGACGACGACGGCGAGGTCATCGACAACACGATCGTCGTCCTCGATCCCATGGTCGACCTGGCGCCCGGGACCTCCTACACCATCGAGGTCCGCGACGGGATCATGGACACCGCGGGCGGCCCGCTCGTGCAGGACGCGCCGTTCACCGCCACCTTCGACACGGGCGAAGCCGAGTAGCCACCTCATGCGCATCGCAGGAACAGGAGACACCCCATGAGATTCAACCGGCATCTGGGCACCTTCGCGGTGGCTGGTTTGCTCCTCGGTGGCATCGGCACGGCCCACGCACAGGACTCGACCACGGGCGCCGTGCGCGGCCAGGTGCGCGATCAGGCCGACAAGGAGCCGGTCATCGGGGCCACGGTGGTGGCGTCCGGGCCCGCCCTGCAGGGCACCCAGGCGTCCATCACCGACGAGACCGGCCAGTACTCCATCGCCAACCTGCCGCCCGGCACCTACGAGGTCGTCGTCTACTTCGCCGACGCCAAGTTCTCGCGCACGAACGTGCTCATCCAGCTCGGCAAGGTCGCCAAGGTCAACATCGGCATCGACACCAAGGCGACCGCGGGCGAGACGATCGTCATCGAGGGGCGCGCGCCGCTCATCGATCAGCAGTCGACCAAGGTCGGCAACACCGTCACCCACGACTACACCGACAACATCCCGACCGGCCGCACCTTCGGCGCGGTGCTCGGCGCGGCCGGCGGCTCGCAGAACGACTTCTACGGCACGTCGGTCGGCGGGTCGACCTCGGTCGAGAACACGTACATCGTCGAGGGCGTCAACACGACGGATCCCGGCTTCGGCCTGCTCAGCACCAACCTGCCCAACGAGTTCGTCCAGGAGACCGAGATCATCACCGGCGGATACAACGCCGAGTACGGCCGGTCGACCGGCGGCGTCATCAACGTCATCACCAAGTCGGGATCGAACCAGTTCCACGGCTCGGTGTTCGGCTACTGGACGCCGGGCGGCCTGGTCGCGGACGAGCGGGTGACCCCGCGCGCCGGCAACTCGATCGACCGCGAGGACAACCTCAACAACCGGTTCGATTTCGGCGCCGAGGTGGGCGGTCCGATCGTCAAGGACCGGCTCTGGTTCCACGCCGGCATCAACCCGTCGTTCATCAGCAACGAGGTCAGCCGCATCGTGAAGCGGCAGGTCGACGAGGACAACGACGGCCAGCCCGACGTCGACCAGAACGGCTTCACCGTGCTCGAGGAGCTGGACCGCAACCGGCTCACCGAGAGCTTCCGCACGGTCTACTACTCGGGGAAGCTGACCGGCGCGGTCACCCCCGACCACCAGGGCTCGATCTCGGTGATGGGCAGCCCGAGCCGCAACGACGACTTCTGCATCGGCGGGGCGCCCTGCACGCCGATCGGCCAGAAGTCGGCCACGCGTGAGGTCATCAACCGCAACGTCTTCGACATGTCGGCCAAGTGGACGTCGAAGTTCTTCGACAACAAGACCCAGGTCGACGCGGTGGCCGGCTTCCACGGCGACAAGGTCGACCAGGAGCCGGCCCTCGAGTCCGGCTTCAACAACGGCATTCGCTACGAGACCGAGCGATCGCTGGCGTTCTTCGACCAGCAGGAGGCCGAGTACGGCGGCGTGCCGGCCGGCTGCCAGGACGGCGCCGGCGACCCGTTCCCGGAGATCACCAACTGCCCGGTGCCGCTCTACCGGGCGGGCGGACTGGCCTTCGTCGAGGACACCAACGCCACCCGGATCTCGGGCCTGCTCTCGGCCACCCAGAGGGTCCAGTTGCTCGGCCATCACGTGATCAAGGGCGGCGCGGACATCGAGAACCAGGGGTTCGAGGACGGCCGCTACTACACGGGTGGCGCCTGGTACCGTGAGCGCGCCAGCCAGCAATGGAACGTGCGCCGCTTCCTCACCCCGGACGTCGAGGGCGTCCCGTGCGGCGCCGACATCGACGGCGACCGCAACGGGGACGCGAACTGCCGGGCGATCGAGGAGGGCGAGGTGCTGAACGCCGACACCCGCACCCGCAACCTGGGCGCCTACCTGCAGGACTCGTGGTCGGTGCTGCCCAACCTGACCCTCAACGCGGGCGTGCGCTGGGAGCAGCAGACGCTGTTCAGCGCCGAGCACCTGCGCGGCCAGATCTCGCCGACCACCGGCGAGCCGATCCCGAGGGAGGCGTTCACCCTCGGCAACATGGTCGCGCCGCGGCTCGGCGTGGTCTACGACTGGACTCAGGAGGGCCGCTCGAAGGTGTACGGCCACTTCGGCCGGTTCTACGAGTCGATCCCGATGGACATCAACGTGCGCGCGTACGGCGGCGAGGTCATCGGCATCGACGTCTACAACAACCCGGGTTGCGACGCGGCCAACCCGGTCGGCAGCTGCGCGATGGACGGGCCCGACTTCATCCGCACCGACTTCTCCGGCGCCGGCGACACGCTGGTGTCGCCCGGGATGCGCGCCCAGTACCTGGACGAGATCGTGCTCGGCACCGAGTACGAGATCCTGCCCGACCTCAAGATTGGCGCGTCGTACATCCGCCGCGACCTGGGCCGCGTGATCGAGGACGTGTCGACCGACGGCGCCAACACGTACATCATCGCCAACCCGGGCGAGGTGGACACGGGCGCGGTCGCCGACCTGCGGCGAGAGGCGGCCCAGATCATGGAGAGCGACCCGGGCCGGGCCCAGTTCCTCAACTACGAGGCCGACACCTTCGAGGGCGTCGGCATCTTCGACAAGCCGAAGCGCACCTACAACGCGATCCAGCTGACGGCCGAGCGGCGGTTCACCAACAGCTTCTACATGGCCGCGACCTACACGTACTCGGAGCTGCGCGGCAACTTCCCCGGCCTGTTCTCGCCGGAGACGCAGCAGCTCGATCCCAACCTGACCTCGATGTACGACCTGCCGGAGCTGATGGCCAACCGCTACGGCGACCTTCGCCACGACCGGCCCCACCTGGTCAAGCTGGACGGCTTCTACCGCCTGCCGCTCGAGGAGATCGGCTTCTTCACCTTCGGCGCGTCGGTGCGTGGGACCTCGGGCGAGCCGATCAACACCCTCGGCGCCCATCCGAGCTACGGCCTGGGCGAGTCGTACATCCTGCCGCGCGGCGCGGGCGGCAGGACCGGGCTCACCACCCGGTTCGACACCCACGTCGCCTACGGCCGCGCGCTGTCGGGCGGGATGCGGATGGAGGCGTTCGTCGACATCTTCAACCTGTTCAACCAGCAGCCGGAGATCGAGGTCGACGAGAACTACACCTACGAGGACGTGAACCCGATCGTCGGCGGCGACCAGGCGGACCTCGAGCACCTCAAGGCGTACGGCACCAACCGCCGCCCGGCGATCAACTCGAACTACAAGAACACCTTCGACCGGCAGGACCCGCTGAGCGCGCGCTTCGGCCTGCGCCTCCTGTTCTAGGAACGGCTCGAGCGACACACGGGGCGGGAGCCCCGGGCCGAGAACGGCCGCGTGCGGAGACGCGCGCGGCCGTTTTTTCGTCAGCTCATTCGTCGGCGGCGGCCGCGGCCGCCGGGTCGAGCACGGCGGCCGAGGCGGCGGCCAGATCGGCCGGGCCGGTGCCGCAGCAGCCGCCCACCGCCCGCGCGCCGGCCGCGAACAGCGCGACCACGCCGGCGGCGAACTCGCCGGGGAACAGCGGGGGCGAGCCGGCGGGCGCGACGATCGGCTTGGCGAACACCGGGACCGGGCTGCGCGCGACCAGGCGCTCGATGAGCGGCAGCATCGGGCCGGGCGGCAGCCAGCAGTTGGCGCCGACCGCGTCGGCGCGCTCCTCGAGCGCGACCGCCAGCAGCACCTCGGCCGGGAAACCCATCGCCGAGCGGAAGCCGGCGCGGGTCTGGTTGCACGCGAACGAGGCGGCCACCTGCATCGCGGGGGCACCGGCGCGGCACCCGCGCAGCGCGGCGCGCAGCTCCTTGGGGTGATAGAAGCTCTCGAGGTGGAGGAAGGCGACCCGCCCGCCGCTCGATCCGGCGATCGCGTCGGCCTGCTCGGCAAAGGCGTCCTCGAGCTCGAACAGGTCGGCGTCGCCCTCGGGCGGCGGGATGGCGCCCGACGGGCCGATCGACGCGATGATGAGGACGTCGTCGCCGACCGCGACGCGCGCGCGGTCCAGGCCGGCGCGATTCAACGCGGCCACCTCGCCCTCCATCCCGTAGGTGCGCAGGCGCAGCCGGTTGGCGCCGAACGTGTTGGTCTGCACGGCCAGGCTGCCGGCCTCGGCGAAGCGCCGGTGCACCTCCTCGACCGCCTCGGGGCGGGCCAGGTTCCACGCCTCGGGCGGCGCGCGCGTCAGGTCGAGCCCGCGCGCGATGAGCGCAGTGCCGACCCCGCCGTCGAGGAGGAGGCGAGGGGGGAGCCAATCGAGGCCGGCCACGGCCGGCGAGGATATCACCCGGTAACCAGGGCCGCCCGCTCCCCCACTGGATGGATGGGGTTTGCTACTCTGGGACAGGTCGAAAGGAGGTCGCCGTGGCTCGCACGTTCCGGACTCTCGTCTGCATGGCCGCTGCGCTCGTGTTCGTGTGTGCCGCCGGCGGCATCGCGGCGGCCGACCGCGCCCAGACACTCTACAAGCAGGGGCTGGCCCTGAAGGAGCAGGGCAAGACCGACGCTGCGATCGCCAAGCTGGAGGAGGCGGTGGCCGAGCGCGAGGACTACGCGCTGGCGTGGGCCTCGCTCGGCCACCTCTACAAGAAGAAGCAGGACTACGAGAAGGCGATCCACGCGTACGAGCAGGCGGTCAAGTACCGGGCCGACGACGGGGTGCTGTGGGGCAACCTGGGCATGGCGCACTACCGGGCCGGCCAGCTCGACGAGGCGATCGTCGCGCTGGAAAAGGCGTGCAAGCTCGACCCGAAGAACGCCGAGGTGCAGGCGAACCTGGGCGCGGCCAAGCGGCAGAAGGGGGACGCCAAGGGCGCCATCACCCACCTCTGTCGGGCCCACAAGCTGGCCCCCAAGGACTCGAAGATCGCCAACAACCTGGGCATCGCCTTCCGCGTGGCCGACAAGCACGTCAAGGCCGAGAAGATGTTCAAGCGCGCCATCGCGCTCGACGACAGCGTGCCGGAGTACCACTTCAACCTGGGCGCCGCGTACCGCCGGCAGGAGGAGTACGACCTGGCCATCGGCGAGTACGAGGAGGCGGTGAAGCTCGACCCGAAGATGTCGGACGCCTGGTACGACCTCGGCGTCTGCTACCGGGCCAACCGCGACAACGAAAAGGCGATCCAGGCGTTCGGCAGCTACCTCGATCTGGTCAAGGACAGCGACCCGGGCGCGGCCAAGCAGGTCGAGCGCGAGATCCAGACCCTGGGCGGCGGCAAGAAGAAGACCCTCGACAAGAAGAAGAAGCGCCGCAAGAAGTGATCAGATCGCCTCGAGCGCCCGGCTGATGCGATCGATCGGGACCAGCTCGAGGCCGATCTGCTCGCCGAGCCGCTCGTGGTTGCGGCGGGGCAGAAGGACGCGGCGATAGCCGAGCTTGCGCGCCTCGGCCAGCCGGCGGTCGGCCATGCTGACCGCGCGCACCTCGCCGGCCAGGCCGACCTCGCCGAACACGACCGAGTGCGGGTCGAGCGGGCGGCGCCGCGCGGCCGACGCGATCGCCAGCGCGATGCCGAGGTCGATGCCCGGCTCGGCCAGGCGGGCGCCGCCGACCAGGTTGACGAACACGTCGCAGCCGAGCACGTCGCAGTCGGCGCGCTGGGCCAGCACCGCGAGCAAGAGCGACACCCGGTTGGCGTCCACCCCGGCGACGGTGCGGCGGCCGATGCCGGCGGTCGGCGGGGTGACCAGCGCCTGGACCTCGGCCAGGATCGGCCGGCTGCCGTCGGCGCTCGCCACCACCACCGAGCCGGGCACCCCGAGCGGGCGCTCGGCCAGGAACAGCTGCGACGGGCTCAGCACCTCGGCCAGCCCGTCCGAGCGCATCTCGAACACGCCGATCTCCTGGGTCGAGCCGAACCGGTTCTTGGCGGCCCGCACCATCCGGTACGGCGCCGAGCCGTCCCCCTCGAACGACAGCACCACGTCGACCAGGTGCTCGAGCGCCTTGGGCCCGGCCAGGTTCCCGTCCTTGGTCACGTGGCCGACCAGCACCGCGGCGATGCCGCGCGCCTTGGCGAAGCTGGCCAGCCGGGCCGCGCACTCGCGGACCTGGGCGATCGAGCCGGGGATCGAGGCCAGCTCGGCGCTCTGGATGGTCTGCACCGAGTCGATCGCCAGGACCGCCGGCTCCGCCTTCTCGGCCTGGGCCAGGATGCGCTCGAGCGCGGTCTCCGCGATGAGCGTCAGCCCGGGCGCGGTCGCTCCGACCCGGCGCGCGCGCATCGCCACCTGGCCGACCGACTCCTCGCCGCTGGCGTAGAGCACGCGGCCGGCCGCGCCGGCGGCCAGCCCGCTCAGCATCTGGCACAGCAGGGTCGACTTGCCGACCCCGGGCTCGCCGCCGAGCAGGACCACCGAGCCGGGTACCAGCCCTCCCCCCAGCACGCGATCGAGCTCGCCGAGCCCGGTGGAGAGCCGGCGCGCGTGATCGACCTCGGACACGTCCTCGACCGAGACCGGCGCGGCCGCGTCGCCGGCCGTCCCGGCCCGCGCGCCGGCGGCGCTCCGCACCGCCACCTCCTCGACCATGCTGTTCCACTCGGCGCAGCCCTGACAGCGGCCGTGCCAGCGGCTGGCCTCGTGCCCGCACGCCTGGCAGCGGAAGACGTTCCTGGTCCGCGGCGATGGCATCGCGGCAGGCTATCTCGGCCGTGTGACGGGCCGGTCGCCTGACCGCGGGTCGATTTTCGAGGAGCCGCCCGCCGATCAGAACTGCAGCATGAGGCGCATCTGGATCGTCTGCGCCGTCTCCGCGTCGCCGGTGTTGTCCGGACCGTAGTTGAAGCCAGACCCGCCGGCGCTGCCGTCAATCGGGGTGGCCGGGTGATCCATGGCGGCGAGCGGGAACAGCACGCCGTACGCGATGCCGGCCGAGAAGCTGTCGTTGTGGTACTCGAAGTCGCCGTCCATCTCGATGCCGTACATGAGGCCGTTGCCGGGCGTGGCGACCCGTCGGTGGGCGAAGCTGGTCACGTTCTGGACCCGCATGCGAAAGCGGTCGGTGATGTCGTACTCGAACGACGGCCGGGCGTAGATCGCGTTGGTGACCGCGCCGATCAGCTCACGGAACAGGATGAGGTCGATCTTGTAGTCCTGATCGAAGATGAACTGCTGCATCGTCTCGTCGCCCTCGCCGGGGAACGGGCGCCGGTTGCTGACGTGGGTCGCCCCCTGCGGCTCGTTGTCCCACTGGTCGCCGGAGGCGAAGCCGCCCTCGAGGCCGAGCCGCAGGTCGCGGTCGAGGAAGTGGTAGAGGAAGCGCGCCACGCCGCCGAGCTGGCGGATGTCGATCTCCTCCTCGATGCTCACATCGGTCAGGTTGCCGAGCGAGCCGAGCACGGCCACGCCCTCGAGCTCGAGCTCCATGTCGCCGACCGCCGCGTGCACCCAGACATCCGGGATGTACGCCTTGAGGTTGCGCGGCACGAACCCGGCCGGGTCCGGTGTCGCGCCCAGCGTCGCGCCCGGGTTCTGCTCCCACTTCTGGGTCCGGTAGACCAGGAAGCCGCCGTAGTTCACCGCGAGGTCGCCGGAGCGGACCCGGTCGACGAACTCGGTGGGCGCGTCCAGGCGCGAGAACGTGAACGTCCACTGGTTGATGTCGTCGTTGTCGTCGAGGTCGAACGGCTGCCCGTCGGCGCGGTCGGCGAACAGATCGGTCTGCCCGGCCGACGGCGCGGTCGACGGCCAGTCCATCGCGATCGACGCGCGGAAGCGGGTGCCCGGGATGCCGCCGTCGAACGAGACCCGGTCGACCGTGTCGCCGTAGTCGGTGTCGAGGTCGTAGGTGCCGTGGATCGGATCGGCGCCGCCCCCGTTGGCGTAGATGCCCATGCCCCACGCGTTGGGCTGGCGCCCGAACTTGACCAGGCCGAACGGCGTCTCCACCTCGGCCCACGCGCGCCGGATCTGGATCGAGTCGCGCAGGTTGTTGCGGCCGGCCTCGGGCGGAGCCTGGTTGTCGGTGAACGCGCCGATCGGGACGTCGCCGCGGCGCGCGGTGCCGTCGGCGTAAGAGCCGTCCGGGGTGCTGCCGTAGACGATGTTGTCGAGCAGGTCGGCCTGGATGTGGAGCGAGGTCTTCTCGTCGAGGTGGACCACCGGCTCGAGCCGCAGCTTCATGTTGGCCGACTTGAGCGTGTTCTCACACGGCTTGCTCACGCCCTCGGTCTCGGTGCAGGCCAGCGGCAGGCGAAACGGCGAGCCGCCCATGTCCGGGTTGTCGTCGAAGCCGAGGTTGAACTTCTTGAACCAGTCGCCGCGGAAGCGATAGAAGCCGTTGATCTCGAGGAGCTCGAACTCCTTGCGCTTGCCGCGCGGGGGCGGGAGCACCGGCGTGGTCGGCAGGGCGCCCGGCGTGCTGGGCGCCTGCTCGGCGACGCCCTCGGGCTTGTCTTCCTGTCCGGGGGTGCCGGGGGTGCCAGGGGTTCCCGGGGTGGGGTTCAGCTGAGCCAGCGCGACAGGCACGGGCCCGACCGCCACCGTGGCGGCCGCAGCGATGAGAAAGGTGAATAGTCGCGGTAGCATCCGTCTTTTTCCGGGACAGGGGTGGGTTCGAAGAGCGCGCACTATAGACGCCCGCTGTCAGGCCCGTCAATTCGCCAACCCCGCGATCCTGCTGGCATGAACGGGCAGCCCGAACACAGGAAAGCAGGCTCGACGCGGCTCGCGATCGCGGCGATTCCACTCGTCAGCGGTGAGCAGTGCCCGGTTTCGACCGGTGAGCGGGCAACCGCGTTGCCCGGCGGAAGGCCTCATTGTCCCGATCGCTGTAGGTTCCCCTCAGGTCGTCACCGATGCGCCGCGGTTCCGGATCCTCCGTCCTCCTGTGCTCCTTTCTGCTCGTGGCCGCCGGCCCGGGCTGCGGGCCGCACCCGCTGACCAGCGAGGAGCCGGCCGCGATACCGGCCCGGTCCCCGGCCAGGCCGCCGCCGAGCGCGGGGGCGCCGCCGACCGGTCGCCCGGTCCTGGTCGGCCAGATGTGCCCGACCGCCGCGGCCGGTCGGGCCGCGGTTCGCCCGCTGTTCCGCCGCGCGTCCGGCTGGACCGACCAGGCGGCGGCGGTGGCCGCGCCGGTCGAGCGGCACGGGGCGCGCCAGTTCGCGGTGCTGGGCTGGAACGGGCGCCGCGCCGGGGTGTTCTCGGTGGCCGGCGCCGCGACGATCGACGGCGGGGCCGCGGCGATCGGGGCCTACGCGGGCGGCTCGCCGTGCGAGAAGCCGCGCGGCGCGGGCGGCGTGGCCGGCCAGCGCGACCCGGAGTGCGTGGCGGCGCTGCGCGACTGCGGCCTGGCGGTGTCGGAGGTGGAGCAGGCGGGCGGGTTCCAGGCGCGGCCGGCCGAGGAGCAGCCGGACCCGATCGATCTCGAGGTCAGCGGGGCCTGCGTGGCCGGCGGCAAGCTGCTGGTCGACGTCGACCGCGACGGCGCGCTCGAGGCCTATCCCACCGCCGGGCTGATCGACGCCAGCGGCGGGCCGGCCGACGCGGTCGAGGCGGTGGCGGCGGCGGGCGCGACCTGCCCGGCGCGCTTCGCCGGCCGGGCGCTGGCGCCGGGCGTGGACCTCATCGGTGTGCTCGACCTCGACGCCGACGGGCGCCAGGACCTGGTCCTCGCCTTCGAGCGGGGCGGGCGGCGCACCTGGGCGCTCTATGCCGCCACCGCCAGCGCCGGCCGGCTCGACCGCGTCGCGATGGCGGCGCCGTGGCCGCCGCGCTGACGCGTGGGTCGCGACGCCGGGGGGCCGGGCCGGATAGAATGGCGGACGGATGAGGTCCAGCCGGCCGGTCGGAGGGGCGGTGGTCGCCGCGATGCTCCTGGTCGCGGCCGGCTGCGGCCAGGACGCCGGCGTGCTCATCGAGGTCACCCGCGACGACACCGTGCCGGCCGCGCTCGGCCGGATCGAGCTCCACATCGGGGTCAGCGGGATCGGCGGGCAGCCGGCGCGCTTCATCGATCCGGATCCGGAGGCGGATGTCCGCCTCGAGGGGCGCGACCTGGCCGCCGATCCGTTCCGCCTGTTCCTGCGCCCGCGCGACTACCCGGACGCCGAGCTCATGGTCGCGGTCATCGCGTACGCGTCCGGTGAGGTGGTCGGGTTCGGCTCGCTCGAGCAGCCGGTCAGCTTCGTCGACGGCGAGGTGGTGCGCTGGCGCATCGTCCTGACTGGCGAATTGCCCGACGGCCTCGCCACCACCGACACCGACTGCCTGAGCTGGCTCGGCGCCGACGGCGAGCGGGTCACGATCGGCGATCCGAAGGACAAGGACTGCGACGACTGGCGCGCCGAGGATGACTGCGACGACCTCGATCCGCGGGTCAACCCGGGCGCGGCCGAGGTGTGCGGCAACGACGTCGACGAGGACTGCGACCAAGCGGTCGACGAGGACGTGGACGAGGACGGCGACCAGGTCACCACCTGCGGCGGCGACTGCGACGACGGCGATCCGACGGTGAGCCCCGCCGCCGAGGAGCTGTGCGACGGGATCGACAACGACTGCAACGCGCTGTGCGACGAGGCCGACGACGCCGACGGCGACACCTTCACCACCTGCGGCAGCCAGATCGTCGACGGCGGCCGCGAGTGCCTGTTCGACCCGGCGCTGGCCGACTGCGACGACCTCGACGCCGACGTCAGCCCGGGCGCGGCCGAGGTGTGCGACGGGGTCGACAACGACTGCGACCGGGTCTGCGACAACAGCGGGGGCGAGCTCGACCGCGACGGCGACGGCTTCACCGCGTGCGGATCGATCGCCGACCACTGTGGCCTGTCCGACCTTTACGTCGATTGCCAGGACGAGGACGGCGAGGTCCACCCGGGCGCGGCGGAGCTGTGCAACGGGGTGGACGACGACTGCGACGGCGATCTGCTCCAGCGCGGGCCGTGCTTCGCGATCGATCCGGACTCGGGCGGCGGCTGCCACCTGGGCGAGCGCGACTGCGCCGAGCAGCCGGGCGATCCGGGCACCTGGGAGGGGCCGTGCCGGCCACTGCTCGATCCGGTGCTCGACGCCGCGCCGGACGCGGTCTGCGCGACCTACGACGAGTGCGACGCGGCGCTCGACCCGGACCCGTACACCTGCGCGATCGAGAGCGAGGGCAGCGGGCTGGTGATCGAGCCGTGCCGGGTGAGCTTCCAGATCGCGACCGGCGAGCAGTGCGGCGGGCAGGAGGTCCTGCTTCCCACCGACGATCTCCTCGACTGCTCGTGGGCGGTGGTCGGCGGGGTGGACCAGGGCGACTACCTGGTCGGGCTGCGCGCGATCGACCTGCCCGATGACACGCCGCAGCCGACCCTGGCGGTGTGCGGCGCGGTCCTGGTCGTGACCCAGCGGGCGCCGGGCCCGCCGTCCCCGCACGTGCTGCTCCTGTCCCGGACCGACGACCTGCTCGCGACCTCGTTCGTCGCGGTGTCGCTCGAGTCGGACGCCACCGACGACTGCGAGCCGCGCGGGCTCGAGTGTCAGGGCCTGCCGCCACCACCCTGAGGGCTCATGGACGACCTTCGCCGCGACGTCGGGCAGCTGCTGTGGATCGGGTTCGAGGGGACCTCGGTCGACGCCGACCTCGAGCGCCGCCTGCGCGCGGGCGAGGCCGGCGCGGTGGTCCTGTTCCGCCGCAACCTGCCCGAGGCGGCCGGCGGGCTCGACGTCGCCGGACTCATCGCGCTCGACCAGGCGCTGCACGACGCCGGGGCCGCGTCGGGGGAGCGTCTGCTCATCGCGGTGGATCAGGAGGGCGGGCGGGTGCAGCGGGTCCGGTCGCCGGCCACTCTCTGGCCGCCGATGCTGGGCCTGGCCGGGCTGGAGCCCGCGCGCGGCGAGGCGCTGGCCCGGCGGATCGGCGCGGCGATGGGCGCCGAGCTGGCCGCGCTCGGCTTCGACATCGACTTCGCGCCGGTGCTCGACGTGCACACCAACGAGGGCAACCCGATCATCGGCGACCGCGCGTTCGGGCGCGAGCCGGAGGCGGCCGCGACCCTGGCGCTGGCGTTCGCCGACGGGCTCGGCGACGCCGGCATCCTCGGCTGCGGCAAGCACTTCCCCGGCCACGGCGACACCGCCCAGGACAGCCACCTGGAGCTGCCTCGCCTGCGCCACGACATGGACCGGCTGCGCCGGGTCGAGCTGGTCCCGTTCGCGATGGCCGCCCGCCGCGGCGTGCCGATGATCATGACCGCCCACGTCGTGTTCGAGGCGCTCGACCCGGACCTGCCGGCCACGCTGTCGCGGCGGGCGATCGGCGAGCTCCTGCGCGGCGAGCTCGGCTACCGCGGCGTGGTGGTCAGCGACGACCTCGACATGAAGGCGATCGCCGACTTCACCGGGGCGGCCGACGCCGCGGTCGCCGCCATCGAGGCCGGCTGCGACGTCCTCCTGCTGTGCCGCGACCGCGACCACCAGGAAGCGGCGCGCGAGGGGCTGATCCGCGCCGGCGAGGCCAGCGCGTCGCTGCGCGCGCGGATCGGCGAGGCGGCGGCCGCGGTGCGCGAGCTCAAGCGACGGCCGGAGGCGCCGCGCCCGGACCCGGCCGCGGTGCTCGGCGCCGGCGACGCGCTCCTGGCCGAGCTGGACGGCGGCTGATCTCGGCTGGCTTCAGTTGCGCCAGACCAGGAACGACTCGGCCAGCAGGAACAGCAGCAGCGCCGCGGCCACCGCGTGCCACAGCTCGACCCGACGGTCGTGCGAGTCGCTGGCGGCCGCGCTGGCGGTGGCCGGGGCTCGCACCACCGCCGCGAGATCGGCCCGGCGCAGGTCGGAGCCGCGTGGGTCGAGGTTGACCGCGAAGTCGGCGTCGCCGCCGGCCGAGCTGGCCGCGTCGCGCCGGACCTCGGTCACCCGGTAGAAGCCGGGGCGATCGGTCTCGCCGAAGCGGATCTGCTTGCGCTCGGCCAGCTCCTCGCCCTCGATGACCGCGCGGTGACCGCCGGGCCGGTCGATGTCGAGCTGCACCGTGTCGGCGCCGACATCGAGCAGGAGCTGCTGGCCGACCAGGAGCTCGCGCGGCCGCCCCTGCGGTGACACCCGGGCCAGGTGGCGGACCGCCTGCTGCACGAACGGCACGAACCCGGGGTGGATCGGCAGGTCGTCCCAGTCGCGGTCGATCGTGGAGGTGAACAGGAGCAGCCGCCCGCGGCCGACGTCGGCCTGGACCAGCGCCGCGGTGCCGTTGTCGTAGCGGGCCAGCACCCGGCGGCTGGTCACGTCGGTGGTCGGGCCGAGCAGGACGATGCGCGAGAAGCCGGCCTCGCGCAGCCCCGGCGCGTCGGGCGGGAACACCGAGAAGATCGGGTGGTCGAGCTCGAGCTTGGCCAGGCGCAGGGCGCGACCGCTCCGCTCGCCGCCGCGCGCCCCGTGCACCAGGTCGACCTCACCGGACAGGTTCTGCGGCAGGAGCGGCGACATGCGCGCCTCGTACTCGGCGATGTCGACGTTGCTGCCGACGGTGAGCCACAGCCCGCCGCCCTGCTCGACCCAGGCGCGCAGCTTGGTGACCACCGGGCGGGGCAGGGCGGCCACGTTGGCCAGCACCACCACGTCGAAATCGTCGAGCGTGCGCTGGGCCAGCTCGTCGGCGGTGACCGCGGTCAGGACCGCGCCGCTGTCGCTGCGGTCACCC
>Ga0193753_10000803_pt1 | contig 29220 bp, 19 predicted proteins | sample H1c2metaG_FD_144925 | JGI IMG/M metagenome (GOLD analysis project Ga0193753, IMG submission 144925) | Soil microbial communities from a riparian zone of the East river system, Colorado, United States - H1c2 | ecosystem: Environmental > Terrestrial > Soil > Riparian zone | place: USA: East...
AGCGCTACGACGAAGCAATTCTCTATTTCAATAAGGCCATTGCGCTCGAGGGCATACGATATCCCAGAATGTTGGGATGGATGGGTGCCGCCTATGCTAAATCAGGGAATAAGAAAAAGGCCCTGGAGATCATCGACGAGTTTAAAGCCCGTTTGGAAAAGAACGAAAAGGGTTCGATCGCCTTTTTTATCGCTACCATTTACGCGGCACTGGATGAGAAAACGCCAGCGTTGTTGTGGCTGAAAAAGGCCTACGATGCTCACGATATGGAAATGCCCTGGCTGACGACGGAGCCTCAGTTTAATAATCTGCACGATGAGCCTCAATTCAGGGAGCTCGTAAAACTTGTGGGGATCCCATAGAACGGATTCTGCACGTGGTTCAACATGTCTTTAAGCTTTAAAAAAAAGTTTAAAGTCTTTGCAACATAGGTTGAACGATCATCCTTTGCCCTCTTTTGATTTTTGGTGGACAAAAAAGTCATGAGTTATGAGCCATGAATCACCAGTTAAAGGACGCCCGTGTAGGGGTCCTTAACCATCCGTCCCGTCGAATTGTCTGAGCCTACCGTCATCTCCAATAGGCTAGCGCTGAATCTGATTTCTGATAAAGTCGCCAGGCCGATGGCCTGAGGCTCCCTCACGGGGCCCCCCAAACTCATAACTCATAACTCATGACTCATAACTCTCTCCAGCTCGCTTTCCTATTATTGCTACTGAATGTCGAAGTATTGGGTCAGGTCTCTATTTCCGGTAATGTCACGGATGGCAAGCAGCAACTTCCATCCGTGACGGTTCTTTTACTGATGTTAGACTCAACGTTGGTGAAGGGCGCGATTACGGATCAAACCGGCAAATTTGTTATTGAAAATGTTTTACCTGGTGATTACCTGTTATCAGCGTCTATGACAGGCTACGAGCGATCGGTTTCTCCACTTATTCCTGTTGAAGGGAAGGAGATCTCTTTGCCATTCATACAGCTCAACGAATCAGTGACCGCGCTCCAAGCGGTAATTATAAGTGCGGAAAAGCAATTGTTTGATCAGCAGATCGACAGGCTTGTGATTAATGTAGGAAGTAGCGTGACCTCTTGGGGCAACACCATCCTGGAGGTCATTCAAAAATCTCCGGGCGTTGTGGTGAACCGGCAGACCAAAAGCATCAGCATGAATGGAAAATCTGGTGTGAGGGTCATGATGAATGATAAAATTGTTCAGCTGCCATTGGACGTCGTTGTTCAAATGCTGGATGGGATGAGTGCATCCAATGTTGAAAAAATCGAGCTGATAACGGCCCCACCGGCAAAGTATGACGCCGAAGGTAACGCGGGCATCATTCACATCGTGACAAAGGGCCAGGAAGACGTCGGAACGAATGGCTCCTTCGGACTGACAGCAGGGGCAAGGTGGGCTGAAAATCTGGCTGGAAATTTTAATCTAAACCATAGGAACAGAAGCATTGCCTACTTTCTGGACTATTCCATTTTAAGGAATCACAATCTGCACATCATGAAAATGGAAAGGCAAACGATCAGTAACGAATTTGAGCAGACTGCAGATGATTATAGTCGGCGTGAGAATATCACCATTCAGCAAAATCTGAGTGCGGGATTTGAATGGAAACCTACGCGGAATACCTCGCTCACTTTGTTGGTCACAGGGTACAGGCGAAATTGGGATCTTGACGCTTATGCAGCGGATGTATATCGCGTAAAAGCGGATTCGACCATATCAACTACGATGGACATTCATGAATCCAACATCTGGCAAAGCGCAATGGGTTCAATCGGGATGCAAACCCAACTCGACACAAAGAGTGAGATCAGTGTTAATTTCGACTACCTCTATTACCATAACAGCAACCCATCACAATACGACCTCAACGTTGTATACGAGCAGCAAGATACTGATGAGAACTCCAAAATAGATCTAACCAAAACAACACCGATTCGTTTCTTTATCGCAAAGGCAGATTATCAACATCGCTTTACCCCCTCATTTTCCCTGGAAACCGGTGTTAAGGCGGTCACCTCAGCCCTGAATAACAATGTACTTGTAAGGCGAGGGACTGACTACCCATTATCAACAGATCCAGCATTGACGTCTTATTCAACGCTTGGTGAGCAGGTTGCTGCCCTGTATGTATCCACCAAATGGCAAGGCGGCAAATGGCAAATTAATACCGGAATACGGTATGAATATACGCACACTGCGATCAGCACACCGGATCAGAAAAATCTTATTAACCGCAAGTATGGATTTATATTTCCCAATGTATCGATCAAGAAAACGCTCGATATTGAAAGAGATATGCAATTTTCTTATTCCAGAAGAATCACGCGGCCTACATACAATGACATTGCACCGTTCGTCTTTTTCTGGAGTCCCAATACATTTTCTGCAGGCAATACTTCACTGTACCCCGCGATCACCGACGCGATCTCGGCAGGATATCACGTCAAGCAATGGATCCTGTCACTGCAGCTCAGCCATGCAAGAAATGAAATTACTTTTCTGCAACCAGAGAATGACAATGCTAACAACCTTATCTACCGGTCCCAAAACCTTAAATACTTGAATGCTGTGGGTCTGACAAATTCCTATTCGATCGTTGCGGCATCATGGTGGGACATACAATGTAACCTGACGGCACAATACCATGTGGCGCGAGCGGAACATTTGTTGAGCGCTGTTACGCAACGTTTGTATGGTGTAAATGTCAACGTTGTGAATCAATTCAAGCTAGGAAACGGGTTTACGGCTGAGCTTTCAGGGATGTATCAATCCAAATTAATAGCTGGAATTTCTCAATACCTGCCGTTTGGTTCTCTCAATGCCGGCATACAGAAAAAGTTGGGGAGCAAAGCGGTCATCCGGTTGGCCGTTGATGATATGTTGAATACAAACAATTGGCGGATCAAAACGTATTCAGCGGAGAACAATCTTAACTCTTATTTTGATTACCGCTGGCACAACCGGTTCATACGGATCACGTATACCTACAATTTCGGCAATAATAAATTGCATGCCGTGAAGCCTAAATCTGGATCTGAAGAGGAGCGGGGCAGGGTGAACTGAGCTGTTGATTAACAATGCGCATACGATGTCACCCCTGCGGGGTTTACCGGAACGAAGGGGATAATGCTGCTATTATGATTACACCCCTGCGGGATTGAGCTCCTAAACACGGTGATCTGGTTAGTACACTGGGTCTGAAGAGGAGCGGGGCAGAGTGAATTAAAGGCCATAATTTGGATAATCTAGCCCATTCTAACGTAATTTTTAATAAAAACTGCAATGACGAATAATATTCCTCGTTATATTTACTTCAATTACGAATAATATCCGTTATGAAGATAACAAAACTCGGAGAATTCGAGGAACTGGTATTGCTCACCGTCGCCGCACTGCAGGCAGATGCGTATGGTGTTGAGATCAAGCGTGAGCTCGAAAGGCGATTGGATGAAACATTGAGCGTGGGGTCAATACAGTCTGCTCTTAAGCGCATGGAAGAAAAAGGATTTCTGAAATCTGCGTTTGGGGAAACCACACAAAAGCGCGGTGGCAAGCGAAAGCGCATCTATACGACCACGTCGTACGGACACCGGATACTCGCTGACATGAAAGACGTCCGCGCCGGGCTTTGGGAGTCGATAAACGCAAAGGTGGCATTGGGTTAAACAGCATGAGTGTGAAAAAGTCAACTGATCGTGATATGACTCAGCCAGAAGGAGTAGCTCCGCCAAGGTGGCCGCTCAATCTCTTGCGATACTTTGTGAAAAGAGAATACATCGAAGAGATCGAAGGCGACATGGAGGAAATCTTTCATGATAACGTTGAACGATTGTCTCCTCGTAAGGCATCCAGACTTTATACCTGGGAAGTACTCAAATTATTTCGCCCGACACTATTAAAAAATCTGTCGGGTCTACCAACTGCAAATCAATATCCCATGTTCAAAAATTATTTTAAGACGGCCATCAGGGGGTTGATGAAAACACCGATGACCTCGTTTATTAACGTCGTCGGATTGTCTATCGCATTGGGTATTTGTGTTTTCGCCTACACCTTTGCGCGTTGGACAATCAGCACCGATCAATTCCACAAAAACAAGGACGAAGTATTCCTGGTCACATTTAATTCGCACCGGGACGGAACCATGCAACAGTATGGGCAGACACCCCGACCGTTGGGAGTGATGCTTAAGTCAGATTTTGCCAACATCAAAAAAATGTGCAGGGTAGAGGATAGAAACGTCGTCATGAAGCATGAGGACAAAGTGTTTCATGAGCGTGTACGTTTTACAGACCCTGAATTTCTTGACATGTTTACTTTTCCTTTGAAGTGGGGAACACCAAGCTCACTGTCGGATATCAACAGCATTGTGCTGAGCGAGAGAATGGCCATCAAATATTTTGGGGCGGAGAATCCGCTAGGGCAAAGCATACTGGTGAAATTTGACAAAGACAACGGCAAGGCATTTAAGGTTGTCGGCGTTGCCGCTACGTTTCCGAAATCGCGAACCATCAGTTTTGACTTCCTCGTCAATGTAGAAAATCTGAGCACCGCGGAGCCGGGTTATGACTTTAATGACTGGAAGGCTTTGGTCCATGCTACCTTGATTCAAGTGGACGATGCATCATCCGCGAAGGCTATAGAGGGCGCAATGGACAAATACAGGAAATTCCAAAATCAAGCTGTCGACGAAGACCTGGCAATTTCCTCTTTTAAATTAGAACCGCTAGCGACGTTACATGAAGCATCTGAGCACATTAAGGACGATATCTCCCGAAGCTCACATGATAATTATTTGTCGGTCATTTTTTTAAGCGTGATAGCCGTCTTCCTGCTGGCGCTGGCGTGCATTAATTACATCAACATCGCCATCGTATCAGCCGCCAAGAGACTCAAAGAAATTGGTGTGCGCAAAACCATTGGGGCAAGCAGGACGATGGTCGTTGTCCAGTTCCTCACCGAGAATATTGTCATTACTTTTTTCGCGTTGATCATCGGCGTTATTCTCGGCATTACCATATTCATTCCTGGCTTTGAACAGCTATGGCATTTCAATATGGGATTTACATTTACTGATGCTGCGCTATGGATATACCTTCCATCGATCTTGCTATTTACAGCCATAGCTTCAGGTATTTATCCGGCCTTTTATGTTTCGCGGTTTGAAGTGATAAACATCCTAAAAGGTTCCGTGCAGTTTGGCAAGAAAAACCCAGTAACGAAGTTATTCCTTGGTATCCAATTAGTGTTGGCGTGCATATTCATCACCAGCGCCGTTATGTTTAGTCAAAATTCCACTTACCTCGCCAGTCGCAGCTGGGGATACAACCAGGATGCGGTCCTCTACATCGAGGTACCCGATCTTCCTGCCTTCGAAAAGATATCTGCGGTAATGACGAGCAACTCGAACGTCCAATCTCTGTCAGGGTCACACAATCATGTTGGTGTGAACAATAGCGCAGTGGTTGTGAAGGTGGACGCTGTGCAACATGCAGTCGACCAATTGGCTGTGGATGCGCAATACTTCACCACGCTTGGGATACCCCTTCAGCAGGGTCGCGTTTTCAGAGACCGAGTTGAAAGCGATAAGCAATCCGTTGTAGTGAACGAATCGTTTGTCGGAACGATGGGTTGGGAGCAGCCTATCGGGCAGATCTTTAAAATTGATACGATCCAGTATGATGTGATCGGCGTTGTCAGTGATTTTCACAACTATAGTTTCAATGATAAAGTAACGCCCATGCTGTTTACCGTCGCTAATCGTGAAGATTACCATTTTCTGTCCATGCGCGTCCGGGCTGGGTCCGAAAAGGACACCTACGCTGTGCTGCAGGCGCAGTGGGCAAAGCTATTTCCTGAGAATCCTTTCCAGGGAGGATACCAGGAGGATGTGTGGGGCAACTACTTTACAGAGATCTGGATCCACGCCATGGTCTGGAAGGTCTTCGGTTTTATCGCGGTATTGTTAGCGACCCTGGGATTGTACGGATTAATGACCCTGAACGTCACAGGTCGCGTGAGGGAGTTTAGTATTAGAAAAGTATTGGGAGCGGGTATTAAAAACATCGCGGCAATCATCACGCGTGAGTACGCAGTATTGTTTGCCGTGGCATTGCTCATCGGCGCACCGGTCAGCTATATATTAGCGAAAATGCTCATGGATTTTGCGTATGCTTATCATGTACCCGTCACTTATTCCGTGGCATCGATATCTGTCGTTGTCTTGATACTTGTATTGTTTGTTACCGCTTTCACGCAGATAAGAAAAGTTGTGAAATCGAATCCGGTTAATGGGTTGAAGATGGAGTAGGGAGGAACTGGCGGTAGCTGGCGCAAGTCGGGGCGAACTAGCGCAAGTCTTCCTCGAGGCATTTTCAAACTTAGACACCTGGCGGGAGACTTGTGCTTTCTATGTTGGCAGTCTTCAGACTGCCGATAGCCTGGTAAGTCTGAAGACTTAACCTATGAAAGGCACAAGTCGTCCGCCGCGTTCGCATGCCTGAACGGTTATCAAGGAAGACTTGCGCCAGCTCGATGACGACTTTGCGCCAGTTCTAACCGTTCAAGTTGCGCTACTTTCTCATTATATTGAGCGGATGAAAAAAATATCATTCCCTCTAACATTGCTCGTAGTGGCTGTTGCAATCCTAGGCTGCAGCAATACAAGTAACAATAGCGACGTCCAAGACCTTCCGCGCATCGCCATCGCGGGACTCGCCATTGAATCCAGCACATTTTCGCCGGCGTTGACCCACGAAGAAGCTTTTCATGCGAAAACGGGAGAAGCTATCCTTACCTCTTATGAATTCCTTTCTAAGGACTCAGCAGATTACAAGAGAGCGCATTGGGTTCCTATCGTTATAGGCCGCGCACTACCAGGAGGAATTGTAACCAAAGAAGCGTATGAGTCACTCGTCACTCAAATCCTCGATGGGCTAAAGAAGAACCTTCCTTATGACGGACTCTTTTATGACATACACGGTGCTATGAGTGTTGTGGGCCTTGACGATCCGGAAGGCGAACTGATTGTCCGGATCCGTGAGGTTGTTGGCAGTAAGACGATCATATCCACATCGATGGATTTGCACGGAAATGTTTCGATGGCACTGGCGCAAAAAAGTGATCTGATCACCTGTTATCGCATGGCCCCCCATGAGGACGCCGTGCAATCTGACAAACGGGCCGTAGATAATCTGTTGTCGAGAATTGAAAATGGTAAGGGCAAGCCACCTTATAAGGCCTACGTTTCTGTTCCGATATTATTACCTGGAGAAAAAACCAGCACGCGTGTCGATCCTGGCAAGAGTTTATATGCAAAGGTCGCACCCGCAGCTGCACAAGCAGGAATCGTTGATGCGGCCATTTGGATCGGTTATGCATGGGCGGATGAACCGCGCAATCATGCTGTCGTGATGGTAACAGGCGATGACAAAGAAAAAGTAACATCAACGGCCGAAGATCTTGCCAAAAGCTTTTGGAAAGTACGCAATGAGTTTGAATTCATAGCGCCGGTTGCCCCGCTTAAAGTAGCTCTTGACAGCGCGGTAGCCAGTCGCAAACACCCTTTCATGATCAGCGATATGGGAGACAACCCTACGGCAGGTGGTGCTGGTGATGTTACGTGGACATTACAAGAGATCCTGGCCCGTCCCGAATTCAAATCTGAGAAAGGTCCATCACTCATCTATGCTTCGATACCCGGACCGGCATTCGTCGAGAAGGCTACGCAAGCCGGCGTTGGAGGAAAAGTGGACGGCTTCGCCGGTGCTGAGATTGATAACCGTTATGCGCCACCTGTGCGCCTAAAAGGAATAGTAAGATCAATCGTAAGTGGTGACGAACATGCCGTGGTAGAAGTGGTTGTGCAAATAGGAAGTGTTCACGTGATCGTAACGCAGAAGCGCAAACCCTATCACAACGAAGTTGACTTCACCCGTTTGGGACTGAACCCACGCAAAACAGATATTGTGGTGGTGAAGCTTGGCTATCTCGTACCTGAGTTGTACGACATGCGTGCTGGCTGGATCATGGCATTGACACCTGGTGGTGTGGATCAGGATCTGCAACGGTTACCGTTCAAGCGACTGACACGGCCCATATTTCCATTCGACAAGAATATGAGCGACCCTGATCTTAGCCCAGTATTGGTACCTCTATCGGACAAGTGATGAGGCCCTAATACGAGCGATCCATCGGTGAAATTAGGGGGATACCTATAGGATATCCGAGGATACCCTAGGGGATGATCCCTATAAGGTCTCTATAAGGTCCCTATAATGTCCCTATAAGGTCTCTATAAGGATTGCTTTTCTGTCGTAAGAATTTTATCTTTATATCACGTCGGATGCGCCCCAATAAAGGGGTATGATCCGGACTCGGGTAAAAAAATCAGGTTATGGCAAAATCAAATTCAATCCTTGGTTTGCAGGGGACAATCGACAAGCTCACGATGGTCCGCAGCCGCGCATACGGCGATCACGTGCGGTCTGCACGGGGTACCCAAGGTGAGGCACCGATAAACGAGTCCCTTAAAAAAGAGGTTGCAGTTATTACACGCTCCAATCGTCCCGCCAAGATACTTAAAGATGCAATCGACCCACACCGGGGTGCTCTAAAAGGTGGACAATTCTGGCAAAAACTTGTATCGACCTTTCGCACTCAATTTAATGAATCCGGCGCATTTGACTTCAGCAATTTGCCGGCCATTGAGATACATAAAAAATATCCACTATCACGGTTTATTTCGGTGAAACCAGAAGTAAATTTCGATAAGAGAGCACACAATCTGACGGTCAAGGTTGCCTATGGGACTCATCCATCATTTAAGAAATCTAAATACATAGACGGATACAGGATAAGTGTGATCGGGATATTTCCGGACCTCAAGAAAGGCAAAGTGAAAAGCGAAGAGGTTTTCTCAGATGTTATCGCCCTCACAGCGAAGTATGCTCCGATTACTGTCAATGTTCCGGTACCGCAAAAAGCCAAATGTTATGTGCTCTGTCTAAAGGTCGAAGGATGCGTGAAGGGGAAGGAAAATAATACTCCCGCCACGATGGGGATGATGCTTTTTAATACGGGAAAGATTGGGAAAGGTTGAATGCCAGTTGTCGCGTGGTGAGTGTCAATAGTACAAATAACTAGTGACACATTGAAAACATCCAAATTGGAGCATCTAATAGTTCAATGGATCCATCCGAAAAAAGTAAGGATCGGTCGAAATCCGGAAACTGTAAGCGATGCAATTCGTTACTTTCACGGTACTAACAAAACAAAACCTATGAAAAAACAGACTTATGTGCTGAGCGTGGCCGCGCTCGTTTTTGCTTCGGCTTTTACCTTTATTCAATCGCAGGACTGGAAAGTTGCCGAAGGATATTCAATAAAATTTGATGCCGGAGATCCAGCCGGTGAGTTTACAGGATTGAAGGGAACGATCAAGTTCGATGAGAAAAATTTGGCGGCCTCCAAATTTGATATGACCTTAGATGCAGCCTCAATCAACACTGGCAATGGAATGAAGAATACACACGCTAAGAGCGATAAATGGTTTGACGTTGAGAAGTATCCAACCATTGCTTTTACGTCTTCAAATATTACAAAAACAAGCACAGGTTATGAAGCCAAAGGTACATTGGATATGCACGGTATTAAAAAAGAAGTGACACTCCCATTTACTTTTGCCGACAATACATTCAAAGGAAATCTTGAAGTCAACCGTTCCGATTTTGCGCTTGATGATGGAAAACATCCTAAGATGGCGCCTACCTTGAAGGTTGACATCACTGTCCCGGTTACACAGTAATCCGTGATCAAAACAGTTTTTTTGCAATCCCTGGTTGCTGGGATATTGGCCGCAATAGCAGCCAATATCTACAACCAGATTTATTTTTTTGCTACGCAGGTAGATTACTCGAATATTGTAAACGTTGGTAGCATTATTGGACTTAACCTATTGGTATCCGTTCTTGCCGGTCTCCTTTACCTGCTCCTGACAAAACTCTCTAAAGCCAAGGGTCCCATCATCTTCAATTTTCTTTATAGCATCGGATCCTTTACCTGTGTTATCATTCCGATTGCCATGACTCTTCCACTGACCACACCCTTTCCAGAGCTGTTTCCTGGACTCACCGTCCCAATGGTTTTCTTTCCTGCACTGGCGTGGATGACGATAGATCCGTTGTTTAGGAAAACAAACGAATCTCAAAACGTTAAAGAGATAACCAGGATAAATTAGTTGGGACCAAAAACATCCTCGCGATTGGCGTCACTGGGCTTGTACATTGCGACACGCGAACCTAATTACCTTAGTAGAAAAGCGGTAATCAAACGCCTCCCGACCTTATTACCTTATTGTCTGGTGATGAACAATCGTCGCATACCCTTCTACTACGGTCAGCAACAATCGATGGATGGAAATAATTTGCCAAATATTGATTGGCGTGCCTCGACAATAAGGTAATAAGGTTCGGGCAGTGTGTGTTGTTCCCTGTGCTACTAAGGTAATAAGGTTTGGGTGGCGCACTGTGGTAACAAGCCAGCTTCGAGTAGCCTGGTTGCTTCATTAGCTCGCAACTTTTCGTGCTAGTCACTTTTTTGATCCACGCACAGACCTCATCACCTCAGTAGCAGGGAGGCACCACTCAACCCTGACCTCATTACCTAATTCCTTCAGAGCATACGCAATTGTCTTCAAACCGCAAAGAATGGCAACCTTATCGATAGTAGCAATAAGCGAGAAAATGATAAACGAAAGACGATGGGCAATTCCCGACAAGAAATATAGATAGGAAATAAAAAAGTGAGAGAGCCACAAATAGGCAGGCACTTCCTTAAAGGAATTTATTAGTCCATAGACTAAGCTCCTGATGCCCCGGGTAAAAGCCTTGAACCGGTATTTGGAGTTAATGGTCATCTCTCACCAGACCTAAAATAATAACTTTCTAATGTAAGTGGAACGTTGGATCAAAAAAAATATTGAGTCCGAATCCAGCTGGCCTGGAATGTAAAATTCTAAATGTAAAATATGAAAGTAAACTCCAGCGTGGTAAATAATCAGTCAGAGCCCGACAAACAGGACTGTAATCATTGTATTTTTTGTTTCCTTAGTCTTTATGAAAAATCTTAAACGACGACTTCAAAACGGCGAGGCTATTCATGGTTGCTGGCTAAACCTTGGAAGCGCCATGACGGCTGAAATAGTTGGTTTAGCTGGGTTTGACTGGGTATTGATAGACCTGGAGCATGGAGCGGGAACGGAGAAAGACTCATTGGCCCAAATGCAAAGTCTTGCACACACCGGTGCCGGGATAGTGGTCAGGGTAGAAAGCGCTGAGCCTCAACGCATCCAACGAATTTTGGATATGGGTGCGGAAGGGATCATGTGTCCTAAAATAAACAATGCCGACGAAGCGAGGAAAGTGGTTAGCGGATTGCATTATCCGCCAATGGGGGAGCGTGGCATGGCGAAGATGATCAGGGCCACCCAGTTTGGTCAGAATTTTCAAAGTTATTTTGAAACGTCTCAGGAAAATATTCTAGGCATTGTTCAAATCGAAACCAAAGAGGCACTCAAGCACTTAGATGAGATAGCAAATCTTAAAGGAGTTGATGTATTATTTATCGGCCCATCAGACCTTTCTATTGGACTAGGATTATTTGGCCAGTTTGATCATCCAGTATTTATAGACGCGGTTCAACGAACAATCGCTGCGGCGAAGGAAGCCGGCAAAGCAACTGGAATACTTCTCTTTAATCCGGATGACTATAATAAATATCATCAAATGGGAATTCGGTTTATCGCCAGCGGGTCAGATGGGACATTTGTAACCGCCGGAGCAAAACAGATGGCAGAGAAATTAGCCAGTTTACGGCAATCTAAATTGTAGTGTCATAAGTATCATATTATGACGAATCCCTTCTTTATTCTCGCTATCGGCATTGTCATTGTTGTTGGGGGAATAATTGGGTTCAAGTTGCATCCATTTTTGGCGCTTTTGCTTGGGGCATTTGTAGTTGCAATGTTAACCCCTGCATCGCAGATAGAACAATTTGGACTTTCAAAAGGAATGGACGCTTCCGCCGCACTGGCGTATTCGAAGAAAAGTATTGGAGAACGGATTGCCACAGAATTCGGCAATACCTGCGCAAAGATCGGGATTCTAATTGCTATGGCCGCCATTATTGGAAAGTGCATGCTTGAATCCGGCGCTGCTGAAAGAATCATTCGATCGTTATTGAAACTGACAGGCATTGAAAAAGCACCCTTTGCTTTCTTGTTTGGTAGCTTTTTTTTGGGAATACCTGTGTTCTTTGATACGGTGATATTTCTCATGGTTCCGCTGGCAAAAGCAATGGCACTTCGTATCGGTAAAAATTACTTGCTACTAATTCTGTGCATTATGTCGGGTGCAGCCATGGCCAACTCCCTGGTACCACCTTCCCCCGGGCCGTTATTTCTAATTGGTGAATTACACATTCCCATTGGACTAATGATGATGTGCGGCATTGTTGTTGGTTTTTTTACGATTTCCGCGGGCTATTTATTTTCAGTCTGGACAAATAGGAAATGGCCTATTCAGCTACGAGACTCACTCGACGCCAAACTCGAAGACTTGAAAGTGATTTCGTCTAAAGAGGATAAAAATTTACCAAACCTACTTATTTCGTTACTTCCCATAGTGGTTCCGTTGCTTCTTATTATCGCCGACACGACAATCACAAATATGACAAAGGGTGGCTCACCATTGACTTCATGGTATTTGGTGAATCGTTTGTTTGCAGCTGTTAAATTTTTGGGAGACAAGAATATTGCCATGGTCATAGGAGGGGGGTTGGCCCTCTTGGTAATGGTCAAAAACAAGAGACAAAAAAACGAAAGCTTGACACCATTTGTCCAGACGGCGTTGATGAGTGGGGGCGGAATCATACTGATCACGGCAGCCGGCGGTGCATTTGGTGGAACGCTTCAGCAATCAGGCATTAGTGTCAAAATTGCTGAGTTGACATCTGGGTATCAAATGGCGTTGATACCCATGGCGTTTTTTATCTCTGCGATTGTACGGACCGCACAGGGCTCTGCCACAGTGGCCCTGATAACCGCATCGGGAATTTTAGCGGGCATGGCCAGTCAGCCTGGTTTGGCTTTCAATCCGGTTTATATTGGATTATCCATTGGTTGTGGATCAAAGTTAGTTCCATGGATGAATGATGCAGGATTTTGGATCTTTTGTAAGGTGACAGATTTGACAGAGAAAGAGGCGTTAAAAACTGTTTCGCCCTTACTGGCCGTTATGGGTTTAACTGGATTGATTGTTATTCTAATTGGCGCGAAATTATTCCCTTTGATTTAAATAAGATAACGTAAATTAAAGATGAGGTTAAACTGTTAGACGACTCAAGCTGTTAAAGATGAAATACAAAGTTGGTCCGCTCATCAAAGAGATACACATTACACCTATCGCGATAGTTGACCCACCGTTATTAAATGCCGCAGGCTTACATGCGCCTTATGCCTTGCGGACGGTATTGGAAATAGTTACAGACGACAATATTTCTGGAATCAGTGAAATTCCTGGAAGGAGCGATATCGACGCTGCCTTAGAAGATTCGAAAAGGCTTTTGATTGGGAAAGATGTTTTTCAATTAAACCATATTCGGCAAATTCTCGGGAATGCGTTTGGAAAGGATGCCGCAGACGATCGGGGACTAGCTCCTTGGGACCAACGAAAGCTCGTTCACATCTTCAGCGCTGTAGAAGTTGCTTGCCTTGATATCATTGGCAAAGTGACAGGCAAGGCCATAGTCGATTTATTGGGGGGAAAGATACGTGACCGTGTTCCGTTTTCCGCCTATCTGTTTTACAAGTACGAAGGTGCGGGTGGTGCACTTGGCTTTAACGTGAATCCGAGTGCCACGGGTTGGGATGCTGCGCGCCAAAAAAGTGCGTTAACTCCCGACGAGATCGTCGCGCAAGCCAAAGCAATGTGCAAGGAATTCGGCTTTCAATCTATTAAGTTAAAAGGCGGCGTTTTTGAACCTCGCCAGGAGGTTGACGCAATTTTTGCACTGCGAAAAGCTTTTGGCAGTCGCTATCCGTTGCGGATAGATCCCAACGCATTGTGGACCGTTGCAACAGCTATTCATTACGGACGTGAAATGGAATATGTGTTGGAGTATTTGGAGGATCCTGTGCGCGGACAGGAAAATATGGCAATTGTTCGTAAGGCGATCAAAACCCCTTTAGCAACGAACATGTGCACCACTTCCTTTGAAGAAATTCCCAACAGTATCGCTTTTGGTGCGGAAGATATTATTCTAAGTGACCATCACTTTTGGGGTGGGTTGCGCGCCTCGATGACCTTGACCGGCATATGTGAAACGTTCGGTCGCGATTTGTCCATGCATTCAAATAGTCACTTGGGAATTTCGTTAGCGGCCATGGTACACCTCGGTGCGGCATTGCCAAAACTGCCCTATGCATTGGATACCCATTATCCATGGCAATCGGACGAAATCATCTTGGGTGGGAGATTGCAATTTGAAGAGGGGTCTGTTTCCGTTCCAACAGGACCTGGACTAGGGGTGGAGTTGGATCGAAAAGCATTGGCCAAATTACACGAGAATTATAAGGCGTGTGGATTAACGAAACGCAATGATGAAATAGAAATGCAGAAGGTAAATCCTGGTTGGACATTCAAGGCCGTTCGTTGGTAAATTATTTCAGTGTCTACTGAGTGAAGCCTTACAAGTTAAGTAACGGCCGTTAATTGCTGACAGCTCCAAAACATTTAAAGAAGATCGAATAATATGGGAACATTAAAAGGTAAGAATGCCTTTGTAACGGGCACTTCACAGGGGATAGGTGCCGCCATCGCTGAAACGCTGATCAAATCTGGCTGCAATGTTTGCCTTCACTATTTTAACTCCATAGAAGAGCCACAAAAACTCCAACGGATGGCTGAAGCAAATCAACAAAAAGCAATTTGTGTTCATGGTGATTTAACAAAAGAATCAGAGGCCGCCGCCTGTGTTAAAATGGGAGTTGATGCCCTGGGCACATTTGATGTTTTAATTAATAATGCGGGTTCTCTCGTGAAGCGTAGTACTATTGAAGACATAACCCTGGATTACTGGAAAACAGTGATCGACCTTAATCTCACCACGATGATGCTGGTCACAAAAGAGTTGCTCCCTCATTTAAATCAACACGATGGAGCCAGCATCGTTAACGTTTCATCGTTGGCGGGTAGAATGGGTGGTCATGCCGGGTCGTTGGTATATTCCAGCTGCAAAGGCGCCGTGCTAACGTGGACAAGGTCGCTATCAAAAGAGCTTGGCGCGCGCGGTATTCGTGTAAATGCAGTGGCACCTGGATTTATTGATGGCACTCGATTTCACAACACCCATACGACGAAAGAATCTGCATTGAAGACAATCGCATCTATTCCGTTAGGTCGGGCAGGAAACGCTTTTGATGTCGCCCGTGCTGTAGCATTCCTCGCTTCCGAATACGATGGTTTTATCACAGGGGAAACCATTGACATTAACGGCGGCGTCTACAGCGCGTAACGAATGAAGCGCTACATTAGACAAAATCCTGATCCAAACCGATAAACCCATCTCAATGGGCAGCCAACCCGTGGACCTTCTGGACAAAACTCGACCGTTGAAAGTGCGTTGGGTGATGATCAGTTTCGCGTTGGTGGCCACGACGCTCAATTACATTCATCGGCTATCCTTTAATTACCTTTCAGCGAACGGGTTTTTAAGAGATATCATTCCAGATGACACGTTCGGTTATATTGCTTCAAGCTTCTTCGTCGCCTATCTTATTTCCAATGGTATCTCGGGATTTATCATTGATAAGTTGGGAACTCGCGTTGGTTACTCGATCTGTATGGCATTTTGGACAACGGCAGGGATACTCCACGCCTTGGCTATGTCTCCTTTTCAGTTTGGGCTGTTTCGTTTTTTACTGGGAGTGGGGGAGGCCGGGAACTGGCCCGCAGCTATTAAACTTACTAGCGAATGGTTTCCACCAGCAGAACGGACAACGGCATCAGGGATATTTAACAGTGGCGCGGCGGCCGGAGCTATCATCGCGCCTTTATTGATCTCCTGGCTGGGCGTTAACTTCGGCTGGCAGATGACATTTGTAGTGATTGGCGTAGCCGGCTATGCATGGTTGGCGCTCTTCTGGTTTACTTATTATACGCCTGATAAAACATTAAAGGAATCGAAAGCGCGGATCGTACCACCACTAAAATTACTCAAGAATAAATTTGTGCTTGGCCTTACCCTTTCTAAAGTTTTTATCGACCCGGTGTGGTACTTCATCACATTCTGGATTGGAAGATATCTTGCCGACACCTATGGCTGGAACCTTGCCACCATTGGTTGGTTTGCCATGTTTCCCTTTATCGTGGCAGACCTTGGAAACATCTTAGGTGGGCTATTTACACAACTCATTATTAGGAAGGGTGTTCCCATTCCCAAAGCGAGGAAGATTGGTGCAGGCTTTTTCGGATCCATCATGGCTTTCTCTTTGATACTCGGTCCGCAGCTGATTGATGGTCCATACGATGCATTGGCAGTTTTAGCAATAGCAGGTTTCGGCTATGCATCTTGTGCTGCCAACATGCTCGCCTTCCCTGCAGATGTTGTCCCATTAAGCGCAACTGCCTCGGTATGGGGCGTTGGTAGCGTTGGCTCTGGCCTGGGAGGCGTGATTTTTCAATCGCTCTCGGGCATAGCTGTCTTGAGTCTGTCGACAAAGTACAGTTATGCGATAGCCTACAATGCTGTTTTTGTTGGGTACGGATTATTGGCACTGATTGGCGTATCCATCTTACTATTTATGACCGGCCCTTTGGTCCGTAATGAGGAGCTACAGGCGTACGTTGAACGGGAAAAAGTGTAATAAGATATTGGGCTCGAGGACAGGGTGGCTATTCGGTTTCAACTGCGGTAAATAATGCTTTAGAAAAACCCATTTCCGGTAAGTCGCGCGGCACATTATGTTACTCTCGAATGCAAAACTGGCTATATTTGGTTAATGGCATCAATCCTACTCAGTTTCCGATATGGCATTATCATCTTCTATCGGCGTCTGGACAACAGGGTTGATGGGTGGGTCACCGAGTTTTTTTTCACCTTATGAAAAAGAAAAAAGTAAAATCGCCTACGGTGACAAAGGCTAAAACTGCTATTCGGAAACCTAAGCAGGAAACTGAAATAGCGGCCTTAAAGCGCCAGCTTAAAATAGAAGCCTCACTGGAGCGCGTGAGGGCTCAGGCCATGATCATGCGTACACCAGATGACCTTCCTGGAATTTGCGAAGTGCTTTTTTCAGAACTGCGCGCGCTAGGATTCACAGAACTTCGGAATGCAATGATTAACATCCATGATGACGAACATGGCACATTCATTAATTATGACTACTCCGATGAGATTGGTAAAAGCATTAATCATTTAACATACAGCATTCATCCGGTAATTGAAAAACAAGTCAGGCAGATTCGAAGTGCTGGTGATGCATTTTCTGAGACCTCGTTCACGGGTAAGGATTTAAAGGACTGGAAAGCTTTCCGCGAAAAACTTGGCGAAAAGGAAGACCCAAGAATCGAGAGAAGCGACGCGCTTTATTACTATTTCCATTCTATCGGAACTGGTGCTGTCGGCATTTCAACTTTTAAAAGTATCAGCGCGGCTAAAAAAAATTTATTAAAGCGTTTCCGCAATGTATTTGAATTTGCTTATCGCCGGTACGCTGATGTTGCGCAGGCTATAGCGCAAGCAAGGGCAGCAAGAATTGAAGTGGCGTTGGAAAAGGTTCGTTCGCGAACAATGGCGATGCAGCGGAGTAATGAATTGGCGGATGTCGCCACGTTATTATTTCAACAGGTAAAAGAGCTCGGTATTACTGCCTGGACAGCAGGATTTAATATCTGGCAGCCAGATGGTGCATCCTATATCGACTGGATCACAGATCCAGCAGGCGATTTTTTGGAGCCCTACACGATAGATCTCACCACCCATGCGGTCTTCCGGGCGATAAGAGATGCGAGGCAACGGGGAGATGATTTCTTTGTGTCATCTGTGGAAGGCGAACAGATCGTAGAAATATATAAGTTGCTGAGCAGTTTCGGCGATAAAGGACAATTTCAAAAGATCCTCGATTCAGGAAGGGAATTTCCAACGCGCCAATTCAATCACTTCGTATTTGGAGCGCAGGTGAGTTTAATGTTCATCACTTATGAACCTTGCCCTGAAGCGTGGGATATCTACAAACGCTTTGGAAAAGTATTTGAACAGACCTATACAAGATTTCTTGACCTTCAAAAGGCTGAGGCACAGGCAAGGGAAGCACAGATAGAAGCCGCGTTGGAAAGAGTTCGTTCAAGAAGCATGGCGATGCACAAAAGCGATGAACTGCTAGCAGTAATTACGGTTGTGTCGGAACAATTGGAACACCTGAAGTTCAAATTTAATACCGTAAGCTTTGCCATCAATAACCAGGCGCATGACTACACCTTTTGGTTCGCCGTCATGGGTAATCCGACGCCATTGTATATTCAGGTTCCGTACCTGAGCAATCCAATGTTCGATCGGGTGAAAGATGTGCTAGTCAAGGGCGCTAACTTTTACACAGACACCCTTACTCCTGAGGAAAGTAGACAGTGGCATGAACATGTATTCGCAAATGCAGACCTGCCTTTTTTGACTGAAGAAACAAAAGCGTATATACTTTCCAGCGGTTACGCCAGATCTGTAGCCATTACAAAGAGCATCATGCTGGTGATCAGTAACTATGCAGCCAAACCCTACTCTGGTGACCAGAATGATATCATAAGAAGATTTGCAGTCGTTTTCGAGCAATCTTATACTCGCTTTCTTGATCTTAAGAAAGCAGAAGCACAGGCAAGGGAAGCCCAAATAGAAGTGGCGTTGGAGCGAATTCGGGCCAAAGCCCTGGCCATGCATAAATCAGCGGACTTACTTGAGGTAGCGAACGTTTTGCGCGAGCAGATGGGCAGTTTAGGTCAGCCTGATCTGGAGTCTGCCATTGTTCACCTTTATGACGATAGTTCAGATACGTTTCGAGTCTGGTACTCCTATCGACCACCAAATCTATCGTCGGGGAAGGTTACTACAGGCGTATCTCGACCTTCGAAATCGTCGAGCGAATGGGCCAGGGAGGTAATTGCAAACTACGAGTCCCCAAAGATGGAATATACCGTCGTTGCAGGTGGAGAGAAACTTAAAGAATGGTATAAAATACTTGAAAAAGTTGCGCCGGCCGTTGTTGAGTTTGATGATGATGGTCATCTTTTGATCCCTGATATTCTATACTACCATTTTTCCAAATTTTCGGGAGGCGCACTGTTGATGATTTCAAATCAGGAAGCATCGCTGGAAGCACGCGAGCTGCTAAGGCGCGCTGCTGTAGTATTCGATCTGGCCTATACCCGATTCAATGATTTGAAGCAGGCCGAAGCGCAGGCGCGAGAAGCAAAGATCGAAGCGTCGTTGGAAAGGGTGCGGAGCAAGGCAATGGGAATGCATAGCTCAGAAGATTTGGCCGCTACCATTGGTATTTTTTATCGCGAACTGGAATCATTCAGCATAACTCCACGCAGGTGTGGTGTGGGTTTATTGGATAGAGAGACGCGCATGGCCGAACTTTCTACCATGAATACTACGGCACAAGGCGACTCGATTGAGGTCGTAGGTAAAATAAAGCTGGTGGGACACCCAGTATTGGAAGCTATTTTTGAAGGCTGGCTTCAGCAGGTTGAATACCATCCCGTATTGCGCGGAAATGAAATAGGAGAGTATTATCGGTTGCTTCGACCACAAATTTCATTTCCCGAATACCCAAACGATGCCGTGCAATTTGGATACTTCTTTTTCTTCCCGGAAGGAGGGGTATATGCCTGGACAGAAAAAGAATTGTCCGAGGATGAGTTGAAGATTTATCGCAGGTTCACATCTGTGCTCAGTCTCACCTACAAGAGATACAAAGATCTCAAAGACGCAGAAGTCCGGACGCAACTTGCCATTCGCGAGTCGTCCCTCGACCGGTTACGCGCCGGGATTGCTTCTATGCGAACAGCCGAAGACCTCGAACGTATCACACCACTGGTGTGGCATGAGTTAATGACTTTAGGCGTACCTTTTTTCAGGTGCGGTGTATTTATCATTAACGAGGAAGCCGAGAAAATTAACGTGTACTTGTCGACTCCTCAGGGCAAGCCATTGGCGGCACTGCAGTTAGGCCTTGACAGTTCGGAGCTAAACAAAAAGGCAGTTGCGCATTGGAGAAAACAAAAGGTATATGTTGAGCACTGGGACAAAGAGCAATTCACTGCTTTTGCGAAATCGTTAATGCAACAGGGACAAATTCAAACCGCTAACAGCTACCAGGGTGGTGATGAACCCCCGGAATCTCTAACACTACAATTCATACCATTTACCCAAGGGATGCTCTACGTGGGTAGTGCAGAACCTCTTTCCGAATCTCAAATAGAATTGACGAAGGCATTAGCAGATGCCTTTTCGGTGGCTTATGCGCGCTATGAAGATTTTTCCAAGCTGGAATCGGCGAAAGCTCAAATTGAAAAGACCCTTACCGATTTAAAGCAAACGCAATTCCAGTTGGTGCAGTCTGAAAAAATGGCAAGCCTTGGTGAACTCACGGCAGGAATCGCCCACGAAATACAAAACCCGCTGAACTTCGTGAACAACTTTAGCGAGGTGAGCACCGAGTTAGTGGATGAAATGAATGATGAGTTACAGAAAGGAAATACTGCGGATGCCAGAAAGATAGCCGAAGATCTAAAACAGAATCTGGAAAAGATCAACCACCACGGCCGGCGCGCCGGCGACATTGTAAAAAGCATGCTCCAGCACAGCAGTACGGGCAGTGGTGTAAAAGAACCAACGGACATAAACGCACTGGCCGATGAGTACCTGCGCTTGGCTTACCATGGACTAAGAGCGAAAGACAAATCGTTCAATGCGTCTATGAAAACAGAATTTGATAAGAACATTGGCAGTATCAATATCATTCCACAAGATATAGGCAGAGTAATTCTTAATTTAATTACAAATGCATTTTATGCTGTGACAGAAAGTAAGAAACAGTTAGGAAATGGCTATGATCCAACAGTCACGATTCGTACAGAAAGAAACGGTGATAACGTATTGATTTCTGTTCGGGACAACGGCAACGGCATCCCACAAAAAGTGTTGGATAAGATCTTTCAACCATTCTTCACCACCAAACCAGCAGGGCAGGGGACAGGATTGGGTTTGTCATTGAGCTATGATATCGTAAAAGCGCACGGAGGTGAGTTGAAGGTTGAAACGAAAGAAGGTGAAGGAAGTGAGTTTATCGTAACCCTACCTGGATCATAGGGGAGTAGCAAAATGAAAAAACAACTGCTCATATTCGCCTTTTCAATTATCGCGTTGGTTGAGGCAGGCGCTCAGATACCTCCACAAGAGATCACCAAGTTGAAAAGGCAGCTAGCCTTAGGAGTCTCGGATTCAGCACGGATCAATATTTTACTTGATTTATCCAATGGGTACCGTTTTTCAAATATTGATTCCGCTCTATTCTATGCAGATGAAGCGATCAAGTTAAGCCGTGGTAATGCCCTGCCAGGTTTAGAGGGAGATGCCATTTCTCAGAAAGGATACATTTTACTGGAAGCCGGCGAAATTCCAGAAGCATTACAAGATCAGTTCACGGCCCTTAGCATTGCAGAGCAAACAAGAGACGAATACCTCGAAGCATGGTGTTTGAACAGGATCGGAAATACATATATGGAACTTGGAGATCTTGGGAAATCCCTGAGTTATTATAAGCGATCGAAAAGACTTTTTGCTCAGTTCAACAAAACCGGATATGTGTATAATCTAGTCTCCAACATCGGAAATATTTTTGAGATGATGGGTGTGCTGGATTCGGCAAAAATTTATCAGCAGCAGGTGTTTGAGTACAGTTTAACCAATACCGACCGTTATGCAATTACATATGCCGAAATGAGGGAACGTTTAGGGAACGTGGAGAGGCGGCTTGGAAATTATGATAGCGCTATTCTGCATTACAAAGTAGGCATCCGGGAAGCTTTAGTTGATTTCGATCAGCGCAACCTGGCGGCAAATTATTTGCAGTTGACAAAATTGTTTTACAAGCTGCAATCTTATGATTCTGCTTTTCGTTATGCAAAAAAGACAATTGACGCAGCTAAGTCCATCTCGTGGAGAAAAGCTATTCATGAAGCATCAGGGCTTCTGACGAGCATGTATAAATCAATCGATCAGCCGGACAGTGCGTTACACTATGCTGAACTAAACATTGCTGTAAGAGACAGCTTGTATGGCCCTCAAAAGATCAGGCAGCTTCAACGCATTACGCTTCGTGAACAGGAGAGACAACTTCAATTGCAGAAAGAGAAGGATGATCTGCAAGACAAATATCGGACAATTGGTTTGTCATCTGCCCTGGCGGTCTTCATACTGATTGTTATCACACTGTGGCGAAACAACATTAAAAAACAAAAGACCAATCGTCAGCTAAATGGGCAGAAGGAACAATTATCCACTCAACGTAACGAGCTTGAAAAGGCACTGCATGAACTTAAAGCCACCCAGTCCCAGCTCATTCAATCCGAAAAGATGGCAAGCTTGGGCGAGCTAACTGCTGGGATTGCTCACGAAATTCAAAACCCACTGAACTTCGTCAATAATTTTTCCGAATTGAATAACGAACTAATCGACGAGATGGCAGAGGAAATTGAAAAGGGAAATTTTGAGGATGCAAAAGGTATTGCAAAAGATATTAAGGAAAACCAGGAAAAAGTAACTCAGCATGGCAAACGGGCTGACGCCATTGTTAAAGGCATGCTCCAGCATAGCCGCAGTCACAGCGGTGTTAATGAGCCTACCAATATCAATACCCTGGCGGATGAGTATCTGCGACTTGCTTATCACGGTTTACGGGCAAAAGATAAATCGTTCAACGCGATCACGAAAACAGATTTGGATGAGGCCGTTGGAGTTATCAATGTCATTCCGCAAGATATTGGTCGCGTGATTTTCAACCTGATCGCAAATGCGTTTTACGCTGTTGCCGAAAAGAAAAGACAACAACCTACATTTGAACCAACCGTTACCGTAACTACAAAAAGGATCGGTGAGAACATTTTGATACTTGTAAAAGACAACGGGAACGGTATTGATCAAAAAGTATTGGATAAAATCTTTCAACCTTTCTTTACCACCAAACCCACAGGCCAGGGAACCGGTTTAGGGTTGTCGCTTAGTTATGATATTGTGAATGCGCATGGAGGAGAGTTGAAAGTAGAAACAAAAGACGGTGAGGGTTCCGAGTTCATGGTTCGGTTACCCGCATGAGCACCGCACAAACTTCCATTTCATAATTCAGTATAGTGGATGAAAATAATTATAGCAGGAGGGGGTATTGGGGGATTAGTGGCAGCCATAAGCTTGCATCGCATTGGAATGGAAGTCACAGTTTTCGAATCAGTGGATGAATTGAAACCGTTAGGTGTCGGCATCAATTTACTACCACATTGTGTGCGCGTGCTCACATATCTGGGTTTGCTGGAAAAAGTAGAAGCAATCTCGGTAGAAACCAAGGAGCTGATCTATGCCAATCGCTACGGGCAATCGTTCTGGACTGAACCTCGGGGTCGGTTTGCAGGTTATCGATGGCCACAGTTTTCTATCCATCGTGGAAAATTCCAGGTACTGCTATGGTCGGAAGCGATTCGTGTCTTGGGCGCCAACCGGTTGCGTACAAATTGTCACCTTAGCGCGATTGAACAAGACGATCAAAAGGTGAGGGCGACATTTGTTAATAGGTCTGGTGCCATTGTGACCATAGAAGAGGCCGAGCTGTTGATTGGCGCAGACGGTATCAACTCCGAGCTGCGTAAATGGCTTTACCCGGATGAGGGCGGCGTAGTATATTCTGGCAACGTATTATATCGCGGAACCGCGCGGATGAAACCATTTTTATCGGGCGCTACAATGGCAATGATTGGGTCGCTTCGTCAGAAGATGGTGGTCTATCCGATCAGCAACGAAGTGGATGCAGCCGGGCATCAACTGGTGAACTGGGTAGCTAACCTGCACGAAGGCGATGGGGCGCAGTTAACTGTACGCGACTGGAATCGCCAGGTCGGCAAAGAGAAATTGCTGAACCTGTATAAAACGTGGCGGTTCGATTGGATCGATATACCCGACATGATCGAAAAAACTTCCAGTGGAATTTTTGAATTCCCGATGTCGGATCGCAATCCATTGGATCGTTGGTCGTTTGGTCATGTTACGCTGTTGGGTGACGCAGCGCATCCCATGTATCCGATTGGTTCCAATGGCGCTTCACAGGCGATCCTGGATGCCGATGCCTTGGTGCGCGCGCTGCAAGCTGAAACTAATACAGTGAAAGCATTGGAACAATACGATGCCGAACGGGTGCCGGCCACAACGAAAGTGGTACTTCAAAATCGACAGAAAGGTCCGGACTTTATCATGGACATGATGGAAGATCTTTTCCCAGACGGATTTTCGGAAGGGCAAATTCCACACGAAGACCTGGCTCAAGTGATGAACCATTACAAAGAGATTGCGGGCTTCGACATTGACACTTTAAATGCAAAGTCATGATCCGAGGGAACGGGTCAAATTTATCTGGATTAATACATAACATGTCCATATTTATTATACTGATTTAGTGATAGTTATCGTCGTAGAATTGATCATAATCCCACCTGAACAATTGTTCAAAGCTTCAGGACAGCCAAAATCATAATGTTTTTACTTTAACTGATTGACATAATTGTCCTGTTTAATAGAACTTTATGATATCTATTGAGACTTTGGAGTTCAGGTGAGTAGTTTAAGTCTCCGACATGGGCGAAATTGTGTCAAATGATGCATACAGGCCCTAATAGACTACATTCGGTTATATAATTTATATTATGTTAAATAGCTTTACAGTGAAAATATGAGACCTATGAGCGGTAAGCATAATTGTCCATGAAGCGCGACAAAAAACTACCTTGCAGGCAGGTTCGCCCCTTCCCAATATCCACCTTCAGTTGTTTGCATTTCAAGGAAGCACTGCCGCTGTTAAGGCAAAAGGAACCGACATCAGATGGTATAGCGATCGCGCTTTAACGAATCTGATTGCCACAGGTGAGTTTCATCCGGCCGAAACAAAGACTGTATACGCAACGCAAAAGGTGAACGGTTATGAAAGTGTTCCCCGAACAATAGTTGTAACAATTTTGGAGGTTGCTCCTGCTCCGGCAACAAATCCCCTTGTCGCATTTTGTGAAAACTACACGGGCCAAGTTTTTCTTTATGCCATTGGAGAGGAAATTCGTTGGTATAGTGATGCCAATAAAAGTCAGTTACTTACCAGGTCTTCGAACTATGCTGTTCCTGCGGTCGAACGCACATATTATCTCACACAAACCCTTACCGGATGTGAAAGTGTACCCACACCTGTAACAGTTGAAAAAATTACTATTCATTCCGAAATCTACGGCACTGCTGACAAGCTTGAAGTAAAAGAGAAGAATGGTGATTTCTATGCCTGGTACAAAAACGGTTTTCACATTCCTAATTCAAACAGCTCTTCTATTCCATACAACGGCGAAACAGGAGCTTATTCCGTGGCCGTCACAAAGAATAATTGCACGGAATATTCAGACGTGTACAATATGCCCAGTGATTTGGTAACTGGTGTAGAAGGCGACACCGATGCAGATTGGTCGGTTTATCCGAATCCTGCCAGGGGTTATTTCACGATTGACGTTAAAGCGATCCATGGTGTAATGAAGATTTATGATACGACGGGAAGAATAGTATACACTACGACCGTAAACCACCCGACGGGTACGAGTGAAATGAATCACATCCGGTTAGGAAGCGGCGTCTACCTGGTAACCTTTGAAGACGGGACGAACATGAGCAGCAAGCGGGTAGTCGTTTTTTAGACTGCTCACACAATATCTCAATCCGATGTGCGCAAATGAACTTGCCTACTGCGGTGGTTCGTTAACAATCATCCAATACAAGCCAATGTTGGCAACCGTCTTTGAAAAGGCGTCGAACTCTACTGGTTTAACTACATAGCCGTTTGCGCCCATAGAATAACATTTGTTGATATCTGGATCTTCCCGCGATGACGTTAGCATTACAACGGGGATCTTCTTTGTACGTTCATCAGATTTAATCTTTTGCAACACCTGCAAGCCATTTACCTTCGGTAGTTTAAGATCCAGCAGGATAAGGTTTGGCACGTTCTCGATCTGCCGGTTGGCATACTCCCCTTCTGCAAAGATAAAATCGAGTGCTTCGGCGCCGTCCTTAACATGCAGCAACCTGTTGGCCAAATTGTTTTTCTTCAATACCCGAATGGTCATCTCTGCATCACTTGAATTATCTTCTACAAGTAGAATTTCGATCTCTTTTTTCATGCTAGTGTTTTGGTAATGAGAAATAAAATGTCGCTCCTTCGTTTACATGGCCTTCGCCCCATACCCTGCCACCGTGCTTAGAGACAATACGATGTACGATGGCCAACCCAACGCCTGTGCCTTCGAACTGCTCCTCACTATGAAGCCGTTGAAAAACGCCAAAGAGCTTATCTGCATAACGCATGTCAAATCCTGCTCCATTATCCTTAATGTAATAGACAATTTCATCCTCTTGTATCGACGAACCTATTTCAATGACGGGGTGCTCTTTTAGCCTCGAGTATTTGATTGCGTTGGAGATCAGGTTTACCCAGGCTTGTTTAAGGACTACAATATCACCAAGCGCCGTCAACAACTCATTTATTTGGAATACGGCACGGTGCCCATTGTGTTCATGCTCCCATTCGTCACAGAGGTTTTTCACGATTTCTTGCATGGGAACATTTACAAGTTTCAATTCTTTTCGGCCGAGCCTTGAGAAAGCAAGCAGCTCATCAATAAGCTGGCCCATTTTTTTGGTGTATTTGATAATGTTACCGATCAACCTATCAGCTTCTGGCTCGAGCTTCGTCCCATAATCTTCCTTTAGCATACGTGCGTAGCCATGTATGGCTCTTAAAGGAATGCGCAAATCATGCGACACCGAGTAAGAAAATGATTCAAGCTCTTTGTTAGCGGCTATCATCTCATTGGTGCGTAACGCAAGCCCATCGTTAGCCTCGATCAATTCGGCCGACATGCATTCCTTTTCAATATTTTGCAATAATAGTTCGTCGTTGGCCACAATAAGTTCTGCAGCACGCTTCTCCTTTTCTGTATTCTGGTAATGTAATTCCCTGTTAGCAACGATCAGCTCTTCGGCCCGTTTTTCCTTTTCATCATTTTGAAAGATAAGTTCAGTATTGGCAATGATGAGCTCCGCTGCACGTTTCTCTTTTTCTTCGTTTTGAAAGGCCAGTTCCTTATTGGCAATGATTAATTCTGCTGCTCGTTTTTCCTTCTCCTCATTCTGAAAGACCAGTTCTTTGTTAGCGATGATCAACTCCGCCGCCCGCTTTTCTTTTTCATCATTTTGAAAGGCCAGTTCTCTGTTGGCAACAATTAACTCTGCAGCCCTTTTTTCCTTTTCTTCATTTTGAAATGCTAACGCTTCGTTAGCTGTAAGAAGTTCTTTTGCGCGATTTTCTCTTTCAACGTTTTGAAAAACAAGTTCTGCGTTCGCCATGATCAGTTCTGCCGCCCGCTTTTCCTTTTCTCCATTTTGAAACGCTAGCTCGGCATTGGCGATGATCAGCTCGTCCGCTCTCTTTCCTTTTTCTTTGTTCTGGAAGACAAGTTCTTTGTTAGCAATGATCAGTTCGGCAGCACGATCCTCCTTCTCCCCGTTTTGGAAGGCTAATTCGGTATTAGCGATGACTAATTCACCTGCTCGTTTTCCTTTTTCTTCATTTTGAAAGGCGAGTTCCTTATTAGCTACAATTAACTCTGCCGCCCGTTTTTCCTTTTCTTTATTTTGAAACGCAAGTTCCTCGTTGGCAACAATGAGTTCCTTCGCACGATTCTCTTTTTCAATGTTTTGAAAGTGAAGTTCCGCGTTCGCGATGACTAGCTCGGCAGCCCGATGTTCCTTTTCCCCATTTTGATAAGCCAATTCAGTATTGGCGATGATCAGTTCAGCACCCCGTTTTTCCTTCTCTTCGTTCTGAAAGACCAACTCCCGGTTCGCAAGGATTAGCTCTGCAGCCCGTTTCTCTTTCTCTTCGTCTTGAAAGATCAGTTCTTTGTTAGCGATGGCTAGCTCTTCGGCACGCTTCGCTTTTTCGGCGTTTTGAAAAGCCAGTTCTTTGTTAGCAATGAGCAATTCTGCAGCCCGTAACTCGCGCTCTTCATTTTGATGAGCCAGTTCCTTATAAGCTTTCGCGAGTTCCATTGGCATTCAGTAACGTTTCAAAGATGTGTGTTGGGTGTCAATAACCTAATGCACGATTTAATTCTTATCTGCGCTCGACTGGAACGTAAATGTCTCTTAACATTTGTGCAGTTAAAGGCTTAGAAATAAATTCGATGACACATTTATAGACTTCGGCTCTTTCGATGTCATCGCGATCCAGTGATGAGCTCAGCATAATCACGCCACACTTCTTCAGTGCTGGATTCATCAGTCTCTGGAATTCATCAAGGAATTCCCAGCCATCCATGTTGGGCATGTTAACGTCAAGCAATATGAGGTCAGGTAAGGAGGCTGTCCTGAATGCCTGGCATTGTTTAATTTCTTCCAGGGCTTTCTCGGCGTCGGTAAAGGCGATCACAGCGTAGGGTAGTTCTGCGTTAATGACCTTGGTATGAATGAAATTGGTGATGGGATCGTCATCAATTAAGAATACGATCTTATCCTGCGGGTTCTTCATAGCGCTTGGGTAAGAAAACCTTAAATTCAATCCCTTCGTTGACTTTACTTTCAACTTCAACTCTGCCACCGAGTGATTCTACGTGACTTTTTACGAGGTGCAGCCCGACGCCTTTGCCGGGAATCTTATCCCCATGAAATCTTTTGTACAAACCGAAGATCTTTCCGCCGTTCTTGATCAGATCGATACCCATTCCATTATCTTTCACAGTGAGACAGATAAATTTCTCATCCTCCGTTGTATGAGCATGAATGCGTAATGGAACACCGGTTAAGCG
>Ga0193753_10000804_pt1 | contig 29204 bp, 20 predicted proteins | sample H1c2metaG_FD_144925 | JGI IMG/M metagenome (GOLD analysis project Ga0193753, IMG submission 144925) | Soil microbial communities from a riparian zone of the East river system, Colorado, United States - H1c2 | ecosystem: Environmental > Terrestrial > Soil > Riparian zone | place: USA: East...
CCCATCCTGAACCGCGATCACCCCCGCGGGCTTGCCGCCAAACAGGATGGGAACGCCACAAAAACTCTTCGCCGGTCGCGGGGGAAGGTAGGTTACGCCAATGCGCTCCCGCACCTTCTCCAGGTCAGAACGAATCAGCAGCGGCTGGCCGGTGCGCAGAATGTACTCGGTCAAACCATTCATGAATTTGCGGGAGCGCTTGGGGATGACCTGGCCCTTCTCGACTTCCAATTCGAAATGGAGGACGTCGCCATTCTGAAATGCGACATAGAATTCATCGGTGACGAAGATGCGCCCCAGCTCTTCTTGAATGGCGAGCAGGATTTCGTCCTGATCGAGACGGGAGCTGATCACCTGTCCGATCTGGGTGAGCAGTTCATATTCCTTGGTACGCCGCTGGGCGTCGTGCATGATCACGTAATTTTCCAGGGTGAGACCGATCTGCAGGGACAATCCGATCAGCAGCCGCAGATTCGACGACCCGAAAACGCGGCGCTCGGCGTGCGGAAACATCACCACCCCGAAATTGTGTTCGCGGGTTTGCAGGCTGACGGCAGTGACGTTGCGAATATTCTCTTCCGCCAGCAAACGGCGGAACTGCTCAAACTTTCCGCCGGGAAAGGCGGGCAGCGGTTCGGCCATGTCCGGTACATTCTGAAAGGTGACGAAGCCGCCCCGCCGGTAAGCCAGCTCGCAGACGTATTCTCCGGCGCCGGTCTTTTCCAGTTTGTCCAAAAAGTCGGGCGAAAAGCCGCGCTGCACCGAGGGTAGAACGGCACGCCAGCGTTCGGTCAGGCAGATGACCGCCCGATCGGTGGGCAGGGGCGCAACCAGGCGATCGAGAATGCTCTGCATGCTCGGGACCAGATCGCTCGCCGCCAGCAGACGCCGGGGATCCACACCCAGAGTCGAGAAGGCCAGAGCGTTCTCCTGCACGGCGTTGCGCTCGTTTTCAAACAGCACCATCACCATGGCGATTCCCAAAAGCATCTGGGGCAAGGGGCCAAGCAAATCGCCAGTCACGCCGAACATTTCGACGAAGCTGCTATGGAAGGGGCCGGATGCAATCAGAAACGCCCAGAAGGCGAGCGACAAGGCAAGCAGTCGCAGCGCCAGGGAATTCTTGCGATGTCCGCGAAGATAGAAATAGCCGGAGCTGTACAACAGCACGGCTGCCAAACCAACCTCCATCCGCAGACTTTGATTGGTCACGATCTCGGGATGGAATACCCCTCCCGACATGTGGGCGCGCAGGTTCCAGTAAGCGAGTCCGACTCCGGTCAGGCCGAAAACCACCTCGTACCAGCGCAGGCGGAAACGCTGCCTGGGCTCCGGCCCGGTGTTGCGCCGCATCAGGCGCGTCGAAATCAGGATGCTGAGCGCCATGAGCGCCAGCAGCAAGGAGACCGTGATGTAGATCGCGGGAGTGAATCCGCGCAGATCCCCCCAGGCGTCGGCGGCAAAATGAAGGGTGTAGGCTGCCCACGCGATTTGCCAGGCGCGGAAGTAGCCCTGGCGGCTCTGCTCGTAGAGGTAGGTGAACACCAGGAACAGCAGCAGGGCCACGATTCCGGGGACAACAACCATATTAATGGCAACAGATTCCATGCCGCTGCGAAGGTCTCCCGGCCTTACCCGCTCAGACGTCCTAAATGGGGATGTGACCCCAATGCTTTCACATCACCCCGAGCAAAAACAACAAGATAAAAACCGCCCACAGATACGCTGCCAATTTTAGCGTCTTCAATGCCGGGGTGCGAGGTTACCAGAGTGTCTGGCGGAGCCAACCGGGAATGAAGTAACCTCGCCCCAGGACTGTGTTCAGGCACTGGTTTAGACATCTTCGGACCAAGCTTCTGCTGTCGATGCTGGCTGTCGTTTTCTTCCTGACAGCGGCCGTCCTTGCACTGGTACAGGTGCAGATGCGAATCCATGTCCGCGCCGATCTGCTTTCGGCGCTGCAGGCGCAATCTGCGGTCTACCAGGGGATTGAGCAAGTTCGGCGGGAACAGGAACAGCAAACCGCCGGGCTGATTGCGAACCAGCCCAGCGTGAAAGCCCTCATGTCGACCAATGACCGGGCGACCGTCCAGGACGCGTCCGCGTCCATTCTCGAGACCAGCCACGCCGATCTGCTGATTCTCGAAAACGCCAGCGGCGCGATGCTGGCTTTTCACTCCCGCAGGGGCGACGTGCCCATCCCCGCGGCGGAACGTTTACTCGAAGACTCCTCCGGCCGGCAGGACTGGTGGGTGGCGGGCGGACGCCTGTACCACGTGAGCTTTGCTCCCATTCTGGCCGGTGCGCCCGGGCAACAGCATGGACTGGGAAGGATCACGGTGGGCCGTGAAATCTCTCCGCAATCAGTGATGGGCGCCGGTGTTTTCGAAAACTCAACTTTCACTTTTGAGCGCCAGGGATCGGTGCTGCTCAGTTCAATTCCAGCCGGGGAATGGAACGAGTTCGAGGCAGCGCTGCCAGCGCGATCGGCCAAAGCCCAGCCCATCCAGGAAATGACCATCGCCGGGGAGCGCTATCTGGCGCATTTTGTGGAGCTTCCCGGCGACCATCCGGTGCGGTTCTATGGCCTGCAGTCTTACGACCAGGCGACCAGCTTTTTAGCGATACTGAATCATAAGCTGTTGACGCTCGGGGCAGCCGCCGTGGTTCTCGGCGCGTTTCTCGCGGCCTTCGTCTCCCGCCAGATTACCCGGCCTTTGGAACGCCTGGCGTTCAGCACCCGGCAGTTGGAAAAGGGTGATTTCGAATTTCAGCTCGCGATCGCCGGCGCGGATGAAGTGGCGGACCTCACCCGTTCCTTCGAAGAGATGCGGAAAGGCCTTCGCCAATCGCGCGAGAGCCTGGTGCGCTCAGCGCGACTGGAAGCGGTGGGAAGACTGGCGGGCGGCGTGGCCCACGATTTCAATAACCTGGTCATGATCATCAAGGGATACAGCGATCTCTTGCTCGATTCCGCCACTGCCGAGTCCCGGCCGTACCTTGAGGAGATCAAACAGGCGGGCGACCGGGCGAGCGCATTGACCCGCCAACTGCTGGCCTTCAGCCGGAAACAGGTGCTCGAGACGCAGGTGCTCGATCCCAACCACAGCGTGCGCAACATGGCCAAGATGCTGCGCGTGCTGATCGGGGAGGACATCGAACTGCTGACCAACTTTTCCGACAAGACCGGACGGGTACAGGCCGATCCGGGACAGCTGGAGCAAGTGGTGATGAACCTGGCGGTGAACGCCCGCGACGCCATGCCGAAAGGCGGCAAGCTGATCATCGAGACCCAAGCCTGCCAGCTGGATGCGGCCTACGCCGCCACCCATCCGGAACTGACCCCGGGTCCGTACATATTGCTCGCCGTGACCGACACCGGTTCGGGAATGAGTAAAGACATTCTGGAGCAAATCTTCGAACCGTTCTTCACCACCAAGGGCCCGGGCAAGGGCACCGGCCTCGGCCTGGCGACCGTGTACGGGATCGTCAAGCAGAGCCGCGGTCACATTTCCGTGTACAGCGAGCCGGGGATCGGCACCACCTTCAAAATCTATCTGCCTTCGGTCGAAAAACCAGTGGCCGGGCTCACCCCGCCGCCTGGCGGTTTGCCGGCGAAAGGCGAGGGTACGGTGCTTCTCGTCGAAGACGAACCAGCCCTGCGCCGGCTGGCCGGCGAATCTCTCGAGCGACTTGGTTATCAGGTGTTGCAGGCGGGCAACGGCCTGGAGGCGCTGAAGCTCGCCGAACAGCACGCGGGAAGAATCGACATCGTGGTGACCGACATCGTCATGCCCCGCATGGGCGGCCCGGAGCTGGTCGAAAATCTGAAACAGAAGCGCGATCCCATGGGCGTAATCTTTATGTCGGGCTATACCGAGACCGCGGTACTCGAAAATGCCTCCCTGGGAACTGACGCTGTCCTGCTCAACAAGCCTTTTTCCACGGAATTGTTGGCCAGCAAGATCAGCGAACTGCAGGGCCGCAAAGCCGAGAACAAAGCATTTTCAGCCGGCGGCTCTCGCTAGGATCCGGTCCGAAATCCCGGCGCCGCAGAGAACCGGGCTCATTTCTTGGTGCTGAGTTGCCTGGCCTTGCGCGCCGCCTCCTCCGCCTGTTGCGTCATCCCCTTGGCCCGGTAAGCATCGGCCAGAGCGGCTTCGACGGCTTCGTAGTCGCCGATTTTCTCCTGCTCCCGGTGAAAAGCGGCAATGGCATCGTCATAATTTTTCAGCTTGAATTGCGCGCGCCCGATCTTGTAATCGACGTCCTCGAAATCGGGGTTGAATTTGGCGGCGAGGCTGAAGTTCGCAAGCGCATCCTGATATTTTTCCTCGCCCAGATCCACGAGTCCCAGACCGTAACGGGCTTCGGCGCTGTTGGGATCTGCTGAGATCATTCGGGCAAACGTGCTTCTGGCCTGGTCGTTCTTGTTCTGTTCCAGATACAGGATCCCCAGGGCGTAAGCGGCGTCTTCGCTCCCGGGACGGAGTTCGAGCACGCGCCGCAATTCGATTTCGGCGTTGCCGAAATCAGATTTACGGAGATACGACTGCGCCAGGGCGAAGTGGGCAGGCACAAAGTCCGGGCGTTCCTGAATGACGCGCCGCAACTCGGCAATCGCTTCCTCGCTCTTGTTTTCCGCCAGAAACCGGCCCGCGCGCTGGGCATGAATCAAGTAGCTGTGGGAGTGCTGTAACCCCATGAGGCCGGCCGAGACTCCCAGCAGAACCAGCAAAAAGATGGCGACGCGGCGCACCGACTGGCCCGGATCGGGAGCGCCCTTGGCGATGAGGGCGCCCAAAACCAGGCCGGTAACCAGGCCGCCGACGTGGGCGGCGTTGTCGGTGCGGCTCGACATCGCCGAGAAAATGAGGCTGTATCCCACGAAAACCACCACGCTTGTCAACGTTCTCCGGACGGCCGCCGCAGGCATGGAGAATTCGCCGAGGTAATACGAGGCGATCAGAGCTCCGGCGAGACCAAAGATTGCGCCCGAAGCTCCCACACTCAGTCCGTTCGGCTGCCAGGCCACGCTGGCGGCGCTGGCCCCCAGGCCACAGGTCAGATAAAGAGCGGCGAAGGTCCAGCGACCGTAAAGCGATTCGCAGAGCGCGCCCAAATCCCACAGGCACCACATGTTGAAGGCGATGTGAATGATTCCGCCATGAACGAACAGGCAGGTAAGCAGGCGCCACCACTGGCCCCCCAGGGTGAGCGAGCCGGCGTTGCCTCCCCACTGCACCAGCAACCCCGAACTGAAGTCGGCAATCGAGCCCTCGGCCAGCGCCATGGCTAAAAAAACCGCCGCATTCATGGCGAAAAATATCTGGGTCAGGATCATGGAACGGGTGCCGCTCCCTGCCCAGGGAGTGGGCATCAACGGCTGCAACTGGTCCACATCCTCACCGCGCTGGGCCGCCTCATGGCGGACGCACCATTGGCAGATTTTCCTGCCCAAGACGAATCCAGGAAGCTTGCGGCCGCATTGAGCGCAGTTTGCCACGGAGAGGGACCCATCAGCAGTTTGCCACATCCGCCAACAAATGAGGACGCACCCGCGCCGGCTTTGCTAAAATTCGCATTCTCCTGAGAGGCTCTCGTGTTGTGTGGCAAGTGCGGCCGGGTTCTGCGTGAGGATGCACACTTCTGCATGGAATGCGGCCAGCCCGCGACTGCAACCGGCTCACCTGCTGCCCGGACCGTCCGCGCCAGCCCATCCAAGCCTCGCACCGCCATCGCGGCCATTGGCTTCCTGATCCTGGCCGCGGCCGGGTGGTTGACGCTCAGCCAAACCGGTGGCAGGCGAGGACTCGGGGAAAAATTTGTTTCCCCGCCACATATCGAAACCCTCAGCGAGGGAACTTTTTCGATCAGGGCGCGGGGTTTAACTTCGAATAAATTTGCCGTTCCTTCGGGTGCGTCGCGAGTGGTCGTCGCCGGTCAATTCGACGCCGGCGACGGCCCGGGCAGCGAGATTGAAGTTTACGTCCTGAGCGACGACGCTTTCGTGACTTGGCGGAATGGATACACCACCAGCACCTATTACGATAGCGGCAAAGTATCGCGGGGCACCATCCATGCCATCCTTCCCGTCGATGCCGGCTCCTACTATCTGGTCTTCAGCAACAGTGCTTCCCCCAGGACGGCCAGGACGGTTCAGGCGGATGTGACCTTGCAGTACAGCCGGTGGGCGCCGGACTGGTTCTATCGCATGAAAAAAGAGGAATTCTGAAGCGCCGGAACTGGCACACCGAGGCCGCCGCCTGCCCGTTTCGGGAAAGCGCAGCGCTGCGCCCGGCCTTCTTGCGATAAGATCAATTAGCAATGAATCCAACCCATCCTGACAGTGAAACCGGCCGGAATACGCCCCAGGGCGGGGCGGCCGCCCCTTCGAACTTCATCCGCGACATCGTTCTCGACGACCTCAGGACCAACAAATATCAGGGCCGGGTGCGGACCCGTTTCCCGCCCGAACCGAACGGCTATCTCCATCTCGGCCATGCCAAATCGATTTGCCTGAACTTCGGACTCGCTGCCGAATTCGGCGGCAAGACCAACTTGCGCTTCGACGACACCAATCCCTCCAAGGAGGAAACCGAGTACGTCGACTCGATCCTCGAGGACGTCCGCTGGCTGGGTTTTGAGTGGGACAGCCTGCACTATGCCTCCGACTATTTCGGCCAGCTGTATGAATGGGCGGTGCAGCTGATCAAAGCGGGCAGAGCTTATGTGGATGATCTCAATGCCGAGGAAATGCGGAAGTCTCGCGGAACCTTGACCGAACCCGGGAAAGACAGTCCCTATCGCGATCGCCCGGTCGAAGAAAATTTAAATCTGTTCGAACGCATGCGCGCCGGCGAATTTCCCGATGGCTCCAAGACATTGCGCGCGAAAATCGACATGAGTTCCCCCAACCTGAACATGCGTGATCCCGTGATGTACCGCATCCTGCACGCCCCGCATCACCGCACGGGAAACAAATGGCCCATTTACCCGATGTACGACTACGCCCACGGCGAGAGCGATGCCCTGGAGTGCATCACCCATTCGGTTTGCACGCTTGAGTTCGAAGACCATCGTCCGCTCTATAACTGGTTCATTCAGCAGCTTGGAATCTTCCCCTCGCAGCAAATCGAATTCGACCGGCTCCATCTCACCTACACCATTCTGAGCAAGCGCAAGCTTCTGCAGCTGGTCGAAGAAGGCCACGTGAGCGGCTGGGACGATCCTCGCATGCCGACGATTTCCGGCATCCGCAGGCGGGGCTATACGCCCGAGGCGCTGCGCCACTTCTGCGGAGCCATGGGGGTTTCGAAAACCAACGGTTCGATCGAGCTGGCGATGCTCGAACATTTTGTTCGCGAAGACCTGAACAAGCGCTCGCGGCGGGTGATGGCCGTGCTGCAGCCGCTGAAAGTGGTGATCGACAACTATCCGGAAAACCAAGCCGAGGAGATGGATGCGGTCAACAATCCCGAAGACGCGGACGCCGGTACCCGTAAAGTTCCATTTTCACGCGTGCTGTACATCGAGCAGGACGATTTTCGTGAAGATCCGCCCAAGCAGTACTACCGGCTGTCGCCCGGGCGCGAGGTTCGTTTGCGCTACGCCTACTTTGTGACCTGCACCGGCGTGAGGAAAAATGAAAAAGGGGAAGTCGAGGAAGTCCATTGCACCTACGATCCCCAAACCCGGGGCGGGAATAATCCCCCCGACGGACGCCGGGTGAAATCGACGATTCACTGGGTCTCGGCCGCGCACGCGGTCGATGCTGAAGTGCGCATGTACGACAACCTCTTCACCAAAGAAGATCCGAACCAGGCTGAGGCGGGACAGAATTTCACCGTCAATCTCAATCCCCGTTCGCTCGAAGTGTTGCCGCAGGCGAAGCTCGAGCCTTCGCTGGCAACCGCAGCCCCGGGGGAGAGATATCAATTCGAGCGTCTGGGGTACTTTTGCGTCGATCCCGATTCGGTTCCCGGCAGGCCGGTATTCAATCGGACGGTCGCGTTGAAAGATGCCTGGGCCAGGATCGAGAAAAAGATCGAGAAAAAGACGGGGAACAAGTAGGCGCCCAAGGGCGGTCGCATGCGGGGGCGGGAACCCGGTTCTTTCTCCCGCCGGGGTTAGCAACCGATGTTCCCGATAGATAACGGGCATGGGCAGAGATGGCTCCCCAACCTAAAGTTGGAACCTATAAACTTGCATAAGGTGCGCACAAGATGGCGTTAGACAATCCAAAAGTCGGCGGGCACATCCCCGTAATGACCAACCTGGTCCAGTCTTCGTACGGGCGCGACGCAGGTGACGTCCTGACCCTGGAGGAGATCCGCAATCTCGCGAAAGAGGGCGGCAAGCCGGCCGAGACTCTGATGAACGTGGTGGCCATGATCGCCCAACGCTTCGGTACCGACGTTTGTTCGGCGTATTTGCTCGAACCCGACCGCGCCAATCTGGTGCTGGCCGCGACCCTGGGGCTGCGTCCGCAGTGCGTTGGCACTTTGCGCATGGCGGTTCACGAAGGCTTGGCGGGATTGGTTGCCGAGCAGGTGCGTCCGGTGGCGGTGGAACAGGTAAAAAACCATCCCCGCTTCAAGTACTTTCCCGAAGCCGGTGAAGACCGGTACCAGTCATTTCTCGGCGTGCCGCTGATCGATCGCGGGGTCTTGCAGGGGGTGCTGGTGGTGCAGACCGCCGCCTCCCGGGTGTTCACCGACGAGGAGATTCGGATGCTCGCCGAAGCCGCCGCCCAGGTCGCGCCCGTGGTCAGCGAAGCCCGCACCCTCGATCGCTTCATCGCGCCCGCGCAGGAGCGGCTTTGGGCGTTGGCGCGCAACGTGTGGTGGTGTTGGGACCACGATACCAGCAGCTTGTTCCGCGACCTCGATCCCACCCGCTGGCGGCAGCTCAATCACAACCCGGTTTCGCTTTTGTCGGAAATGCCATTGGCGCAGATGGAACAACGTGCGCGGGAGCTGGTGTTGCACGGCCGCATTAATTACGCCTACCGCCGGCAGCGCGAATATCTCGAAAGAGACCGCACCTGGGGCGCCAGGAATGCGGGGGTTCTGCGTCCCCGTCCCGTGGCTTATTTTTCCGCAGAATTTGGACTGCACGTTTCCATCCCGGAATATTCCGGAGGGCTGGGTGTCCTCGCGGGCGACCACATCAAGAGCGCATCGGATTTGGGTATCCCGCTGGTGGGCATCGGCTTGTTCTACGGGCAGGGGTATTTCCGCCAGAGGCTCGATCAGAACGGCTGGCAACAGGAAGAATACATTCAGACCGACGTAAACAAGCTGCCCATGGAGCTGGCCATCGGAGTCAATGGCCTGCCGGTGACCGTGCAAATCGAGACTCGCGGCGGCCTCATTCGCGCGAAAGTCTGGCGCATGAAGGTGGGCCGCTGCGATCTGCTCCTGCTGGATTCGAACGTCGAAGGCAACGCACCGGAAGATCTGGAGCTCACCTCGCGCCTGTACGGGGGAGACGGAAGAATTCGCATCCGCCAGGAATTGCTGCTGGGCATCGGCGGTTTCCGGGCTTTGAAAGCCATGGGCATCACGCCCGGAGTTCTCCATCTCAATGAAGGTCACAGTGGGTTTGCCGTCCTCGAGGCGATCCGCAGCCGCATGGAAGACGAAGGATTGCGTTTCGAGCAGGCGGTGCCGCGCGTTTCCCGCGAAGTGGTTTTCACCACCCATACCCCGGTGCCGGCGGGACACGATCGCTTTCATTCCGATCTCATCGAGGAACATCTGGGTCCTCTGCGCGAGGCGCTCGGGCTCTCGCCGGAAGGCCTGATGGCACTGGGCCGCGAAAATACCGGCGATCATCAAGAAGAGTTCTGCATGACCGTGCTGGGTCTGAAACTCTCGCGCCGCGCCAACGCCGTGTCCGCCTTGCACGGCGAAGTGTCGCGGGCGATGTGGACCGGGCTCTATCCCGGCAAAGTGGAAGACGCGGTCCCCATCGGACACATCACCAACGGGGTGCACGTGCCGTCGTGGCTGGCGCCGCAGATGTTTCGACTCTACGACCGCCACCTGGGCACCGATTGGCAGGAACACGGCGCCGAGGCCAAGATCTGGGAAGGAATCGAAAACGTCGACGACGGTGAACTCTGGGAAACCCACCTGCATTTGAAATCGCGGCTGCTCGATTTCGTCCGCCACCGCGCCGTCGAGCAGGCCAGGCCTCGCGGCGAATCGCAGGAAACCCTGCAGAGACTCGCCCGCGTGCTCAGCCCCGATGCCTTGACCATCGGCTTTGCGCGGCGTTTCGCCACCTACAAGCGCGCCGATCTGATTCTCGCGGATATCGAACGGCTGGCCGCCATGGTGAACGATCCCAAACGGCCGGTGCAGTTTGTTTTTGCCGGCAAGGCCCATCCCCGCGACGAACCCGGGAAGGGGGTATTGCAGCAAATCGCACAGATGATGCGCGAACCGAAGTTCGCCGAAAAATTTGTCTTCGTCGAAGACTACGACATCAACGTGGGGCGCCATTTTGTGCAGGGCGTCGATGTGTGGCTGAACAATCCGCGCCGGCCGCTCGAGGCCTCGGGCACCAGCGGACAGAAAGTCGTGTTGAACGGCGGACTCAATCTTTCCGTTCTCGACGGCTGGTGGGCCGAGGCTTACGACGGCTTGAACGGCTTCGCCATTGGAACCGGACGGACGCACTCCAACATGAGCATTCACGATTCGCGCGATGGCGAAGATTTGTATCGCGTGCTGCGCGAAGAGGTGATTCCGCTCTACTATCAGCGCGACCGCGACGGCTTGCCGCGAGGCTGGATCAAGCGCATGAAGCGGACCATCCGCACCCTGGGCTGGCGCTTCAACGCCGATCGCATGGTGATGGATTACACGCTGAAGTGCTATGTTCCGGCGGCGGGCGGCACCTCGAGCGATATGACGCCGGCGCGCTAGCGCAGCCAGCTGTGGGGCCCCGGACAGCAAGCGTTGTTCTGCCGGCCGCCGCGGCCATTCCCCTGCCCAGCTTTCTTCGGGATGAACTTCGGGATGAACTAGGGGATGAACGCCGCCGGGAACTTCGCTCTGAACTCAGCTATGAACGTGCGGGCTTTGCGCGGGATTTTTCGTGTGCGGGGGGGCGCCCTTCACGACCTTGATTTCAAACTCGACCGGCAATTCTTTGGGCGGATAGCAGGCGGCTTTGTCGCACGCCTGGTACTTCAGCCTGCCGCGAAATTCGTACTTGCCGGGCAGCACGCTGGCCAGCGGGCGCACGATCACCCCGATGGTGAATGCTCCGCTGTAAACGCTCAACTTTTCGTCGGGAGCAAACGCGAACGCCATCTCTTCCCCGGCCGGATACGTGACTCTTCCCACCACGATGTCGGTGGGGGCGTTGAGCTTGAGGGCGGTCGGGATCAGGTAGTCCTGCGCCGGGGTGTTCGAGTTCACGTGAAAGCCCGAGCCGATGCGGAACTGCAAGTCCACCGAACCGCCCTTGCCGCGAGTGACCACGGTGAGGGGCGTTGCCACCAGGGTGATGGAGGGTGCTTTCTTGCCAGGAATGTCATCCTGGGCGACGGATTGGATGGAATGCGAAGCCACGAGAAGCAAAATCCCCATGGCCGTCACTGCAACCCGGTTCGGCATCGTCAGTTGATTGCCTTTCCGGAAGGTGCCGCGCTCAGTGGCGGCGCGGCAGTGACAGTCGCACTGCGGAGCTCCAGCGCTTTCTTGATGCCATCCTGAATTTCATGCTTGCCTTTGAGACCGAAAACCTTGTCGATCACTTTGCCGTCGCGGCCGATGTAGAATGTCGCGGGAAGAAATTGCACTCCACCGTAGGCGTCGCCCACGGCCTCTTTGCCCACGGCAATGGGATAATTCACGCCCATGTCTTTGGCGAATTTTGCGATGTCTTCCGGACTGGCGTCATCCATGGCGACGCCCACCACCTGCAGGCCCTGCGCCCCATATTGGTTTTGCAGTTCGACGAACCAGGGCATCTCGATCTTGCAGGGAACGCACCAGGTGGCCCAAAAGTTCAACAGCACCGCTTTTCCGCGGTAGTCGGACAGGCGAATTGTAGTCTTGCCGTCGAGCGAAGCCAGCGCGAAATCGGGCGCCATCTGGTTCTTCAGCATTCTGCCGGCATCGGGGGGATCGGAATGGTGGCGGGCCTTGGCAACGCCGAAGACCAGCAATAGAGAAATCACCATCGCCACGACAACAATGACAATCGGATCACGTTTCACAAAGAACTCCTGCTACAGCGCAAATCGGCCGAGGACCGAAAAATAATTTGCCAGCAAAGTGAACTTTCCCAGTACGAGCAATACGCCCAGCGCGATGAGCAAACCCCCGCTGGCAACTTCGACGGCGTGCATGTGGGCGCGGAACCGACTATAGAACTTGAGGAAGCGCTCAATCCCTAGGGAGGTTAGAAGAAAGGGTACGGCCAGCCCCAGCGAATAGATAGATAGAAGCGTGATTCCCTTCATGACCGAATCCTGGGCGGCGGCGAAACCGAGAATGACCCCGAGGATTGGCCCCACGCAAGGTGTCCAGCCAAAGGCGAAGGCGAAGCCGATCACGAACGCACCCCACGGCGTACTGCCGCCTTTTACATTGTGCAGCCGCTTGTCGGCGTACAACGCCTTGATCCGAAGAATTCCCGTGAGGTGCAGCCCGAACAAAATGATGATGACGCCGGCCACTCGCGCCAGCGTCGATTTATAGTGCGCCATCAACTGGCCGAACTCGGTGGAGAGGGCGCCGAGCGATATAAACACAATGCTGAAGCCCAAAATGAAGCCGATGGAATTCAGCATCACTTTGCGCAGCAAGCGCCCGTCTTCCGACTTCAATTCTTCGACGCCCGCGCCCGAAATCAGGGACACGTACCCGGGCACCAGGGGCAGCACGCACGGCGACAAGAAGGAGACGAGCCCCGCCAAAAACGCCGCGATGGGAAGAGGAAGCGTAGACATACCCCTTTATTGTACCTGCAAGCAGGCAGCAGATGGGAATAACCGCGGACGGGGAAGACAGACGCGGCGCAGTTCATTTTCCGGGCAGCGCGGGTTTGCGATTTTTTGGCGGCTGGGCCGGAGCCGCCACTTCATTGGGCGCGCCCGCCACCGCCTTGCGAATGAAGCCCGGGGGCACGATGGCCGTCAGCACCGCGCGGTCGGCGTGTTGTTCAACTTTCAGGCTGGTGAAAAACTGCTTTACGTCGGGATCCGGACCTTCCCCCGACACCGAGATTTCGGCGGTGTGGAAAAGGGCGAGGAAAGTCTGGAGCTTGTCGGTGGCCCGCTTGGCGTCATCTTCCCCGGCGGCGAAGGCTTCCGCCCGGAGGTGGATGGCCCCGAGATAACGCACCGAAGCCACCAACGCCACCGGCTTCGAAAATAGAAAGGAGAGGTTGATCCCGGCCGAGGGAATCGGACTCGCCCCGTTGACCGACGGAGCCGCCCGGAAGATCAACCACGCCAGGCTGGCGAAGGGGACGTGCTTGTAGTACTGACGCAACAGCGCCGGTCCCCCGAAGGGCGACGCCAGCTTGCGCGAGCGATCGATGATTCCGCGAATGACCAGGGGATCGTTGTGGTTTGAAGCCGCCACCGTATTCACCCCCAGAATCGCCGCCCGCACGGTGCGGCCCTCGAGCGGGATGGTGTAGATGTCGGTGGATCCGTAGGTTTCGACCGAGGCGGAAAGTCTGCGCAGGTAAGCTCGAACCCGGTCCCCGTCAAATTTGCCGACCAGCACCTCGGAATAGCGCGGCTCATCCGAGCCGGCGATGCTGGCGTCAGGATTGCTGGGCTGGTGAATGGCAAAGGCGGCCTGATCAAGATCGCGTTCGAACTGAAAGCCGGTGGCCTGGATGAATTGCTCGTATTCGGGATCGTGGGTCACTTCCGGCAACTTGCCGGCGATGTCCGCGCGGCGGATCCATTGCAGATTCACGTAGAAGAAACCGTCGGCGGTGGGCAGCAAGCGGGCAGGTTCGGGCGGAGCATGCTTGCGCAGCAAGACCACGAGCGCGACCGCCGCTAGGACCAGCAGAACGCCGAAGATCAGGGGAAGGCGTCGTCGGATGCGCATGGAGAACTGGCCAGGCGTGGGAAATCAGAATTGAGAAGTTAGTATGCCCAGGGAAACCAGGCCCTCTGGCGCGTTCCTCGAGCACCCTGACTTGTTAATTCCGGCTTGCCGCACAGTGGTCAGCAAGCCGCCATCATACCATCTGGGATTCTCCTGGCGAGGGGCGGATCGGGCTGGGTTAAAATCACCGGCCCGGTTGCAGGTTGGGTACCGTTATGGTACCTTTTAAAATTGTCCCGGATATAAAGAAGGGATCAGAGGGATCGTCTGTGCCCTTACGGGCTTGATTGTCTCAACTGCTGGCGTAGCTCAGCTGGTAGAGCATCTGATTTGTAATCAGAGGGTCGGGGGTTCAAATCCCTCCGTCAGCTCCAGCATTTGATTGCAGAGATCGGTTCCGGACGCAGGAGATTTGGCGCGGCGGTGTGGCAGATTTTTTCCAAACGGCACTCCATAAGGAAGTTTTTCCAAGTGTGGTGTGTGCGCGATGCGGATTCTCGCGCGCATTTCTGCTTTTTTAAATGATTTTGCAAGCTCGCTGCCTGCCCGATCCTACGCGTCTACACGCAAAGCCCGGCGGAAGCCGGAGGGTGAAGTAAAAAGCCGGAATTCGGTTTACTGCACAGGTGGGTGAGTGGTTAAAGCCAGCAGACTGTAAATCTGCCCCTCTTATGAGGTACGAAGGTTCGAATCCTTCCCTGTGCACCAGAGTTAACAGCGGGGCGGATCCGGAACGGGTCGAAGGAATCCAGTGAATCGTCTGTATCTGGCGATGGGCGCTTTCGTAGTATTAGGGGCGCTGGCGTGGATGACGTTGGGCGACGAGCGGATCCGCCTGATGACGCTGGCCGTTCTGGCGATGTTCGCGGTGAAAACGTGGGTGCGCCGCAAAGCGGTGGTGCGGCCGGATAGCGAGAGCGACGTTGAGCCCTAGTCAGCCGATGTAGCTCAGTTGGTAGAGCACTCCCTTGGTAAGGGAGAGGTCATCAGTTCAATCCTGATCATCGGCTCCAGGAATTGTTTGGCAAGGAATGGCGAGATGGAATTTGGCCGGCAGGGTTGAGCTTGGCGGCAGATCGCTGATAGCTGAAAGCTGGTTCGGGCGGGAGTAACTCAGTGGTAGAGTCACAGCCTTCCAAGCTGTTGGTCGCGGGTTCGATTCCCGTCTCCCGCTCCAGAAATTTTGCCGCAGGTGTCGAGTGGATTTTCACAAGGCCGAGATCAAGGTGGAGAGCGAGAAGGAGTTTGAGGAGCTGAAAAGCTCAATCAATCGCATTTTCGCGCCCGCCAGAGTCGAAGGGTTTCTGAAGCGCATGACGGGCAAGGGCATCCGGATCCGCGACTGGGATGGAGTGGTTGCCAAGCGCTTGCTCGATCAATCGGACGAGGTCCTGGCCAAGTCAGGAACCACGTCGCAGGATTTGTACCAGGCCCTGGCGTTGTCGGATCAGGCGCAGATGCGGGAATTTTATTTGTCGCGGCTCGAAGAGCTGGCGCCAGAAACGCGGACGAAATTTAAAGAGCTGTACCAGTACTACTAAACGGAAGGCACGAGCAAGTTATGGCGAAAGAAAAATTTGATCGCAATAAGCCGCACGTAAACGTGGGCACGATTGGTCACATCGACCATGGCAAGACGACGTTGACGGCGGCGATCACGAAGGTATTGTCGAAGCACAACCCGAAGATCCTGTTCCGGTCGTTCGACAGCATCGATAACGCGCCGGAAGAAAAGGCGCGGGGCATCACCATCGCCACGGCGCACGTGGAGTACGAGACCGCCAACCGGCATTATGCGCACGTCGATTGCCCGGGGCACGCGGATTACATCAAGAACATGATCACGGGTGCGGCGCAGATGGATGGCGGCATTCTGGTGGTGGCGGCGACGGACGGACCCATGCCGCAGACGCGGGAGCACGTGCTGCTGGCGCGGCAGGTGGGAGTGCCGTATCTGGTGGTGGCCTTGAACAAGTGCGACGCGGTGGACGATCCGGAATTGCTGGAACTGGTGGAGCTGGAAGTGCGCGAGCTGCTGAAGAGCTACCAGTTTCCCGGGGACGACGTTCCGGTGATCAAGCTGTCGGCGCTGGGGGCCTTGAACGGGGAAGCCAAGTGGGAGAAGCAGATCGACGAACTGATGGAAGCGGTGGACAAGTACATACCGCAGCCGGCGCGGGAGCTGGACAAGCCGTTTCTGATGCCGATCGAAGATATTTTTTCGATTCAGGGGCGGGGCACGGTGGTGACGGGGCGCATCGAGCGGGGCAAAGTGAAGGTGGGGGAGGAAGTGGAAATCGTGGGTTTCCGGGAAACCCGCAAGACGGTGGTCACGGGCGTGGAGATGTTCAAGAAGCAGCTGGATGAAGGGCTGGCGGGAGACAACGCCGGTCTGCTGCTGCGGGGGATTGCGAAGGAAGACGTGGAGCGGGGCATGGTGCTGGCCAAGGGCGGATCGATCACGCCGCACACCAAGTTCAAGGCCGAGGTCTACATTCTGACCAAGGAAGAAGGCGGGCGGCATACGCCGTTTTTCAAGGGATACCGTCCCCAGTTTTACCTGCGCACCACCGACGTGACCGGGGTAGCGGAACTGCCGGCTGCGACCGAGATGGTGATGCCGGGGGACAACGTGAGCCTGGTGATCGAACTGATCACCCCGGTGGCGATGGAAAAGGGATTGCGCTTTGCCATCCGCGAAGGCGGCCACACCGTGGGCGCGGGTACGATCAGCGAGATTATTACCTAACCGTGGAGCCGCCCGGGCGCGTCGCCCGCGGCTCCCGGCCACAGCAGCTGTAAGGATGGAAAGCTGGTAGCCAGAGGCTAGCAGCTAGGGAATGGGAGTGAGCAATGCCCCGAGAAATTATTACCATGCAGTGCGGTGATTGCAAAGAGCGCAACTACTCGAAGACCAAGAACCGTAAAACCATGACCGAGCGGTTGGAATTGAAAAAATTCTGCAACCGCTGCCGCAAGCATACGCCGCACAAGGAAGTGAAATAATTGCAGATGGCAGATTCTTGATTGTGGATTTCAGGTCTGCAGTCTCCAATCGGCAGTCTTCGATGAAATACAGGGGCGTAAGCTCAACGGTTAAACTGTCGGTCTCCAAAACCGAACTTGGGGGTTCGAATCCCTCCGCCCCTGCCAGACTCTGGAAGAGCAGGTTCGGAAGTACGAACGGAAGGCAGAAAGTTGATGGCGACTGTGGCTGAACATGAATTGGTAACAACGGTGAAGGCTTGGCCCGACCGGATCAAGACTTTCTACAACGACGTGCGCACGGAAATGAAGAAGGTGAACAATCCCTCCTTCAAGGAAGTGCAGGCGACGACGGCTGTGGTTGTCATTACCGTGTTCCTGTTCGGGTTGTACTTCTTTGTCATCGACAAAGTGATCGGTACGGGCATCGATAGCTTGTTCCGGCACTTTGGACATCACTAGAAATGGAAGACTAACAACGAAGATTATCGGGGAAAGAATCCAGGTTTCCGAGCACCTTATGCAGGACGAAGAAAAAAACGGGACTGTCGATGTGAGCGCCGAGACGCCAGCGGCTGCCGATGCTGGTGTCGCCGAAGCGCCCAGGAATCCGAACATGCGGTGGTACATCATCCACTCCTATTCGGGGTTCGAGCGCAAGGTAAAAGAGTCGCTGGAGTCGCGCGTTCAGGCGTTCGGCCTGCAGGAAAGAATCGGGAAGGTGCTGATTCCCACCGAAGCGGTCACCGAAGTACGCAACGGCAAGAAATATACCGTGGAGCGCATGTTCTATCCCGGCTATGTGCTGGTCGAAATGGACATGGACGACCACGTCTGGCATGTGGTCAAGTCCACGCCGCGGGTCACGGGCTTTGTGGGCACGGGCCAGCAGCCCACGCCGCTGTCGGAAGAGGAAGTGCAGCACATCGTCTTCCGCGTAGGCGAAGCCAAGGACAAACCCAAGCTCAAGGTGAAGTTCGAGAAGAACGAGACCGTGAAGATCACCGAAGGACCGTTCGCGACTTTCACCGGCATCGTCGACGAGGTGAACGAAGACCGCCAGACGCTCAAGGTCATGGTCACGATCTTCGGCCGCTCCACGCCGGTGGAGCTCGAGTTTAACCAAGTGGAGAAGTCGGCATAAGTTTGCATTCAGGACGGGGATTAATTTCATGGCGAAGAAGGCAACAGGTTCGGTAAAGCTTCAGATTGCGGCGGGCAAGGCCACCCCGGCGCCTCCGGTGGGCCCGGCGCTTGGTCAGGCGCAAATCAACATCATGGAGTTCTGCAAACAGTTCAACGCCAAGACCGGCGCCAAGGAACTGGAAGGACTCATCATCCCCGTGGTGATCACGGTTTACAGCGACCGTACCTTCACTTTTATTACGAAGACCCCGCCGGCTTCCATTCTCCTGAAGCGCGCTGCCGGGATCGCCAAGGGATCGGGTGCGCCGAACAAGGACAAAGTCGGCAAGGTGACGTTGAAGCAGGTGGAAGATATCGCCAAACAGAAAATGCCGGACTTGAATGCGGCGTCGGTGGATTCGGCGATCAAGAGCATTCGCGGCACGGCGCGTTCGATGGGCATTGAAGTGGTTGGCTAGTTGTCGAAAATACTACGGCCCGTCAACAACCAAGGCGGGCGGTGGGAGACTGGAAAACAAATGAAAAAAGAAGGCAAGAACATCGCCAAGGCGCGGAAAGCCGTGGAGGCCCGTCCCTACACCCTGCAGGATGCGGTTCCGCTACTGCAGAAAATCAAGTACAGCAAGTTCGATGAGACCGTGGAAATCACGCTCCGTTTGGGCGTCGACCCGAAGCACGCCGACCAGATGGTGCGCGGAACCGTGGTTCTGCCGCATGGTCTCGGCAAATCGAAGAAGGTTCTCGTGATCGCCAGCGGGGACAAGATCAAGGAAGCCGAAGCGGCGGGCGCGGATCTGGTCGGCGGCGAAGAGATGGTCGAAAAGATCAGCAAAGAGAATTGGACCGACTTCGACGCCCTGATTGCCACGCCCGACGTCATGAAATCCGTGGGACGCCTCGGCAAGGTTCTCGGCCCGAAGGGTCTGATGCCCAATCCGAAGACCGGCACCGTCACCTTCGATGTGGGCAAGGCGGTGCAGGAAATCAAGGCCGGGAAAGTGGAATTCCGCACCGACAAGACGGCGCTGGTGCATGTTCCCGTCGGCAAGATTTCGTTCTCGCCGGACAAGCTGATCGACAACGCCACCACCGTGATTACCAGCGTGGTCAAGGCCAAGCCTGCGGTGGCCAAGGGCAAATACATCAAGGCCTGCTATCTCAGTTCGACCATGGGGCCCGGGATTTCGCTGGACACGAGTGCGGTCGAAACGGCCGCGAAAGCTTAAATAGCGCCGTGCAAGCGGCGCGGACAGCCGTGGCGGCTGTCCCTACGTTACCTATCGAAGGGGTTGAACATGGCGGTGAGCCGAGCTAGAAAAACTGAGCAGGTTGAAGTTCTGGGCAAAGAGCTGAAGAACATCTCCAATCTGATCGTGACCACCTACAGCAAGCTGACGGTCGGCAAGGACTTCGAGCTGCGCAAGACCCTGCGCGGTTCGGGCGCGAAGTATCTGGTCGTCAAGAACACGCTGGCGGAGCTTGCGGCCAAGGGCACCAAGGTCGAAGCGGCGCTGACCAACCTGTCGGGCGTGACCTCCATCGCTTATACCGAAGGCGATCCGGTGGCTCTCGCCAAGGCGCTGGCGAAGTACGCCAAGGACAATCCGGAATTTACTTTCAAGGCCGGGGTCGTCGAAGGCCGGGTGGTCTCGCTGCATGAAATCCAGGCGTTGGCCACCATGCCGTCGAAGGAAGAGCTTTACTCCAAGCTGCTGTTCCTGATCAACGCACCGGCGCAGCGTCTGGCCACGGTCATCAACGCCGCCGGCAAAGACCTGGCCGTGGTCATCGCTCAGGGCGTCGAGAAGAACAAGTTCAAGGAAGAGGCTCCCGCGCCCGCGTAAGCGGAGGCTCTACAAGGTTTCGGGAGGGCGCGAGCCGTCCGAAAAAGATTTCGTTGTCCGTAGGTGGGGGTTGCGCGGTTCTCGTTCCTTGCGTTGTCTGGCGCAGCGAATGGCGAGCCTGGCCGCACTGGAAACCCGATCGAACGACGACAAATCAAACAAATCGATACTTCAATAAGGTGGAGAAATAACATGGCGGACTTGCAGCAGTTGGAAGATCAAATCGTCGGGCTCTCTCTGCTCGATGCGGCAGCGCTGGTAAAGCGCCTCGAAGAGAAACTCGGCGTGTCGGCGGCCGCAGCGGCCCCGGTCATGGTGGCCGGCGGCGGAGCGGCCGCAGGGGCAGCCCCGGTCGAGGAAAAGACCGAGTTCAGCGTCGTCCTGAAAGAAGTGGGCGCGAACAAGATCAACGTGATCAAAGCCGTCCGCGAAGTCACCAGCCTGGGCTTGAAAGAAGCCAAGGACCTGGTCGATGGCGCACCGAAGGCGATCAAGGAAGGCGTTTCCAAGGACGAAGCCGAGACCATCAAGAAGAAGTTCACCGAAGCCGGCGCCGTGGTCGAAGTAAAGTAACGGCGTTTGCGGGGCTGGGAGCCCCCGCGCCGGAATCCCGCGTCGAACCAGCGGAAGCTGGAGAAAACAAAGGAATTCGGTGGTGCGGCTGCAAGTTTGGCCGGATCGAACGATCTACTGGTGAAGCTTTTGGGGCGGTGTTATCATCTATACTAATAACGCCGCTTCCTGCTTCATTTCAAGGTGACTGCGACCATCCACTCCAACGGACCCAGGGAAGCGGAGCGAGGTCGCTGGCACGGGTTGGCAGACTGTTCCGCCTAGCGGAACGGGAACAGGCCGAGATACTGGCGCGTAAAAGAAAAATTTTGCTCAAGCTTCAGTGCAGCAGTTGGCGCTCGAGGGGATTCATGTCCCCGCGAGCGTGTACGTATTTTTAACAGTTTACAAGCTTCGTGGTCCTGGCCGCGCGCGAGCGCGCCTCAACATTCCGCGTTTGGCGCAGCCACCGCTGCGCAGGAAAGTTTGGAGTCTCTGAATGTCTAAGAACAACGGATTCCGTACCCGCTTCGATTTTTCCAAAATTCCAGCCACCATCCAGATCCCGAATCTGATTGAGGTGCAGAAGCGCTCGTACGAGCGTTTTCTGCAGATGGACCGCCTGCCCAGCGAGCGCGACGACGCCGGGTTGCAGTCGGTTTTTCAATCGGTGTTCCCGATCACCGATTTCCGCAACGTATCACAACTGGAGTTTGTGGATTTCGCCATTGGTAACTGGGAGTGCAAGTGTGGCCACCTGAAGGGGCTGCATCATCTGCGCACCACCTGCAAGAACTGCGGGTCCACGGTCATCACCGATCCCTTCCATCCGGGCGATGTGCTCTGCAACAAGTGCGGCACCTATAACGCGAACACGCCTGATTTCTGCAACAAGTGCGGTGATCCGGTCGGCCTGCAGCTGAAGTACGACGTGGCGGAGTGCGAAGAGCGCGGCATGACCTATTCGGCGCCCCTCAAGGTCACCATGCGGCTCACGATTTTTGAGAAGGACGCCGAGACCGGGACCCGCTCCATCCGCGACATCAAAGAGCAGGAGGTCTTTTTCGGCGACGTGCCCCTGATGACCGAAAACGGCACCTTCATTGTGAACGGCACCGAGCGCGTGATCGTCAGCCAGCTGCACCGTTCGCCCGGCGTGTTCTTCGAGACCGCCAACAACCGCACCTACTTCCTCGGCAAAATCATTCCCTACCGCGGATCGTGGGTGGAATTCGAATACGACCAGAAAAACGTCCTGTACGTACGCATCGACCGCAAGCGGAAGTTCCTGGGAACGATCTTCCTGCGGGCTTTGGGCCTGCGTTCCGGGGAGGACATTCTTCGCACCTTCTATACCGTCGATCGTTTGCTCGTCCGCGACAAGAAGCTGCTGTGGACGCTTGATCCCGCCAGCGAAAAAGCCACCAACCTGCTGGGCATGAAGCTGGCGCACAGCGTCAAGGCCAAGTCGGGCGAGGAAATCGCGCACTCCGGCCGCAAGATCAACGCCGCCACTTTGAAGGAGATTCAGAAGGCGAAGATCTCGGAAATCGAAGTCGACGTCAGCGACTTGGAAGGCGCCTGGGTGGCGGGCGACGTCGTCGATACCACCACCGGCGAGGTCCTGCTCGAAGCCAATTCGGAGCTGACGGCGGACAAGGTTTCGAAAATCCTCGAGTCCGGGGTGGTGGAAATCAACTTGTTCTTCCCGGAGCGCGACGATGTGGGAACGGTGATTTGCCAGACTCTCAAGCGCGATTCGGTCAAGACGCCGCAGGAAGCGCTGATCGAAATCTACCGCAAGCTGCGGCCGGGCGATCCGCCGACGCTCGACACCGCGACGGCGCTGTTCCACGGCATGTTCTTCGATCCGCGCAAGTATGACTTCTCCCGCGTGGGCCGCTTGAAATTCAACATCAAGCTGTTCGAGAACCCGGAAGCCAGCAGCCTCGACCATCGCACCCTCGAGCCCGATGACTTCTACGGCACCATCCGCTACCTGCTGAAGCTGCGCAAGAACATCGGCGCCGTCGACGACATCGATCATCTCGGCAACCGCCGCGTTCGCGCGGTCGGCGAGCTGCTCGAAAACCAGTTCCGCATCGGACTGGTCCGCATGGAGCGCGCCATCAAGGAAAAGATGAGCGTGTACCAGGAAATGTCGACCGCGATGCCGCACGACCTGGTCAACGCCAAGCCGGTGATGGCCGCGATCCGCGAGTTCTTCGGATCGTCGCAGCTGTCGCAGTTCATGGATCAAACCAACCCGCTGTCGGAGATCACGCACAAGCGTCGTCTCTCCGCCCTGGGGCCGGGCGGCCTGTCGCGGGAACGCGCCGGATTCGAAGTCCGCGACGTCCACCCCACCCACTACGGACGCATCTGCCCGATTGAAACGCCGGAAGGCCCGAACATCGGCCTGATCTCGTCGTTGAGCTGCTACGCGCGGATCAACGAGTACGGATTCATCGAGTCGCCCTACCGCCGCGTGAAGGGCGGCAAGGTGCTCGACTTCGTCAGCGTGGTCAACGGCGGCGACAGCGATCTGAAGGTGGGCACCCATCTCGAGAAGCACGAGATGGAAAAAATCAACGCCGAGTTGAAGGAAAAGAAGAAGCGCGAAGCCCAGATCGAACCCTTCTCCTTCTATCAGTCGGCGTGGGAAGAAGACCGCCACATCATCGCGCAGGCCAACGTGGAGCTCGACGACAAGGGGCGCATCGTGGGCGATCTGATCAACGCCCGCAAGGCTGGCAACTTTGTGCTGGTCACGCGCGATGACGTCGATTACATCGACGTCAGCCCGAAGCAGCTGGTTTCCGTCGCCGCATCGCTCGTGCCCTTCCTCGAGCACGACGACGCCAACCGCGCGCTCATGGGCGCGAACATGCAACGCCAGTCCGTTCCTCTGCTGCGGGCGGAAGCGCCGATCGTGGGCACGGGAATGGAGGGCGTGACCGCGCGCGATTCCGGCGCCGTCATTCTGGCCAAGCGCAACGGCATCATCGATTCGGTCGATTCCGAGCGCATCATCGTCCGCGTCGAAGGCGAGCATCACCCCGGGCAGCTCTCGCGCGAAGTCGGCAGCGACATTTACCAGCTGACCAAGTTCAAGCGTTCGAACCAGAACACCTGCATCAACCAGAAACCGGTGGTGGTGCGCGGACAGCGCGTGGTCAAGGGCCAGGTCATCGCCGACGGGCCTTGCACCGATCATGGCGAGTTGGCGCTGGGACGCAACGTGCTCGTGGCCTTCATGCCGTGGCGCGGTTACAACTTTGAAGACGCGATCCTGGTCTCGGAGAAGCTGGTCAAGGAGGACTACTACACCTCGGTCCACATCGAAGAGTACGAGATCGAGTCGCGCGACACCAAGCTGGGGCCGGAAGAAGTCACCCGCGATATTCCGAACGTCAGCGAATCGATGTTGCGCAACCTGGACGAAGCCGGCGTCATTCGCATCGGCGCTTCGATCAAGCAGGGCGACATTCTGGTGGGCAAGGTCACGCCCAAGGGCGAGACCCAGCTGACGCCGGAAGAAAAACTGCTGCGGGCCATCTTCGGCGAAAAAGCCGGCGACGTTCGCGACGCCTCGCTCTATTGCCCTCCCGGCATTGAGGGAGTCATCGTTGACGTCAAGATCTTCTCCCGCAAGGGGCAGGAGAAGGACGAGCGCGCCAAAGCGATTGAAGCGACGCAGATCAACAAGCTCGAAAAGAACCTTTCGGACGAAATCCGAATTCTGACCGACGAGCGCCTCAAGCGCCTGGACAACATTCTGGGGCGCAAGGAAGTGCTGGCGGATCTGCACGACGAGCGCACCAACAAGCGGCTGCTGACCAAGGACACCATCCTGGATCGGGAAACCATCGAACGCATTTCCACCCGCAACCTGAAACGCATCAAGTACGCGGACAAGGACCCGCGGGTGAACGAGCAGATCGACGAGATCGAGGAGATGACTTCGCGTCAGATCGACGTGCTCAAGAAAATCGTCAACGAGAAGAAAGACAAGCTGACCAAGGGCGACGAGTTGCCGCCGGGCGTGATCAAGCTGGTCAAGGTCTACATCGCCATGAAGCGCAAGCTGAGTGTCGGTGACAAAATGGCCGGCCGTCACGGAAACAAGGGCGTGATCGCGCGCATTCTGCCGGAAGAGGACATGCCTTACCTCGAAGACGGCACGCCGATGGAGATCGTGCTCAATCCTCTGGGCGTTCCTTCCCGTATGAACGTGGGACAGATTCTCGAAACCCACCTGGGATGGGCGGGACATGAACTCGGCACCAAGATCACGGCGATGCTGGCCGAGAACACCACCGAGGCCGCGATCCGCAGAGAGCTCAAGCTGCTGTTCAAGGATACGGTGCTGGCCGACACCGTGGCTGCCTACAGCGACGAAGAATTGATGGCGGTTGCTCCCACCCTCAAGCGCGGCGTGTTCACCGGTTCGCCGGTGTTCGACGGTTCGCGGGAGAGCGAAATCAAGGCGCTGCTGAAGAGCGCGGGACTGCCGGAGTCGGGCAAAACCTGGCTGTATGACGGCATGACCGGCGACAAGTTCGAACAGCCGGTCACGGTCGGATACATCTACATGCTGAAACTGTCCCACTTGGTGGACGACAAGATTCACGCTCGTTCCATCGGGCCGTACTCGCTGATCACCCAGCAGCCGCTGGGCGGCAAAGCGCAGTTCGGCGGGCAACGCTTCGGAGAAATGGAAGTCTGGGCACTCGAAGCTTACGGCGCGGCATTCATTCTGCAGGAGCTGCTGACGGCGAAGTCCGACGACGTATACGGCCGCACCAAGATCTACGAGGCCATCGTCAAGGGCGAAGCCGCCATGGAGCCCGGCGTTCCGGAATCGTTCAACGTGCTGATCCGCGAGCTGCAGTCGCTCTGCCTGGATGTGGAATTGATCAAGGCAGGCGAGAAAAAGCCGGTGGTTGGCGCAGCCGCGGCGGATTGATCCGTCCTTGGCCGCCCCTCGCGGGCGGCCAGCGACCGACGCCGGAATTGGAATTTTAGAAACAAGATCCACAGCCCTCGCTCTTGAAGCTGTGGATCGCGAGATCTTCGCCAGCAAACGACCCTCGCTGGCGAGTGACATCAGGAGCCGCGCGCGGCAGCGTATGACCGCAGGAAGCGGAGGACCACCTTGTTTCGTTCGAGCCCTTTTGACCTGGCAAACCCCGTCGCCGATTTCGATGCAATCCGAATCAGCCTGGCATCCCCGGAAAAAATCCGCAGCTGGTCGCATGGTGAAGTAACCAAGCCGGAGACCATCAACTACCGCACCTTCAAGCCGGAGCGCGACGGTCTGTTCTGCGCCCGCATTTTCGGCCCGGTCACGGACTGGGAATGTCTCTGTGGCAAGTACAAGCGCATGAAGCATCGCGGGGTCATTTGCGACAAGTGCGGCGTGGAAGTCACGCTGTCCAAGGTTCGCCGCGAGCGCCTCGGTCACATCGAACTGGCGTCGCCCTGCTCCCACGTATGGTTTTTCAAGGGGCTGCCCAGCCGCATCGGCCACCTGCTCGACATCTCGCTGCGCGATCTGGAATCGGTGCTGTACTTCGAGGCCTACGTGGTCGTCGAACCTGGCGACGCGCCGGTCAAGGAGCGCGAAGTCATCAAGGACGAAGCCAAGTACCGCGAACTCGACCAGCAGTTCCGTCCCGCCGGCTTCAAGGCGATGATGGGCGCCGAAGCCATCAAGGAACTTCTCAAGCGCGTGGACATCGAAGGTTTGTCCACCGAACTGCGCGAGAAAATGAAGCACGAGAGCTCGCTGCAGAAGCGCCTCAAGTACACCAAGCGCCTGAAAGTGGTCGAAGCCTTCCGCCGCAGCGGCAACAAGCCGAACTGGATGATCCTGGACGTGATCCCGGTCATTCCACCCGAGCTGCGCCCGCTGGTTCCGCTGGATGGCGGCCGTTTCGCGACCTCCGATTTGAATGATTTGTATCGCCGCGTCATCAACCGGAACAACCGGCTGAAGAAGCTGATGGACCTGCATGCTCCTGAAGTCATCGTGCGCAACGAAAAGCGCATGCTGCAGGAAGCCGTCGATGCGTTGTTCGACAACGGCCGTCGCGGCCGGGTGCTGCGCGGCGCCAACAACCGCCCGCTGAAGTCGCTGTCGGACACCTTGAAGGGCAAGCAGGGACGCTTCCGCCAGAACCTGCTCGGCAAGCGCGTCGATTACTCGGGCCGTTCGGTCATCGTGGTCGGACCGGAACTCAAGCTGCACCAATGCGGTCTGCCCAAGAAAATGGCTCTGGAACTGTTCAAGCCCTTTATTTATCACCGGCTCGAGCAGACCGGCCATTGCACCACCATCAAGCAGGCCAAGGAAATGGTGGAGCAGCAGGAACCGATCGTTTGGGACATTCTGGAAGAGGTCATCAAAGACCATCCGGTGATGTTGAACCGTGCGCCTACGCTGCACCGCCTCGGTATTCAGGCTTTCGAGCCGGTGCTGGTGGAAGGCAAGGCGATCAAGATTCACCCCCTGGTTTGCACCGCCTTCAACGCCGACTTCGACGGCGACCAGATGGCGGTCCACATCCCCCTGTCTCCGGAAGCGCAGGTTGAGGCCAGCGTGCTGATGCTGTCTTCGCACAACATCCTGTCGCCGGCGTCGGGTCATCCGATCACGGTGCCGACCCAGGACATGGTGCTGGGTCTTTATTACCTGACCAAGTCCAAGCCCGGCGCCAAGGGGGAAGGACGCGCGTTTGCCAACACCGAAGAAGTGCTGCTGGCCCTCGACGCGGGACAGGTCGAAACCCTCACCCCCATCCGTTTGCGCTACACCGGGGAAGTGATCGATCTGACGGCCGCTTACGACGACCAGGACATCACCCACACCGAGCCGGTGCAGTTCGAGCGCACCTTCCTGAACACGACCGTAGGGCGGGCCATTCTGAACGATCACCTTCCGAAAGGCATGCCGTACATCAACGGTCTGCTCAAGAAGAAGGGAATCGGGCAACTGGTCAGCTACTGCTACCTGCGCTTTGCGCTGGAGACCACGGTCAAGATGCTGGACGAGGTGAAGAGCCTCGGATTCCGCTATGCCACCAAGGCCGGCCTGTCGATCGGCATCGACGACATGGTCATTCCCGACAACAAGAAGACCCTGGTGCGCGACGGCGAAAAACAGGCGGTGAACGTTCAGCAGCAATACCTGGACGGGGCCATCACCAACGGCGAACGCTATAACAAGGTCATCGAAATCTGGTCGGGCATCACGGAAAAAGTAGCCGACGAAATGTTCGGTCAGATGCAGCAGCGGGACAAGGAAGGCTTCATCAATCCGATTTACGTCATGGCCGACTCCGGCGCGCGAGGATCGAAACAGCAGATCCGCCAGCTCTCCGGCATGCGGGGATTGATGGCCAAGCCGTCCGGCGAAATCATCGAGAGCCCCATCACGGCAAACTTCCGTGAAGGATTGACCGTGCTCGAATACTTCATTTCGACCCACGGCGCCCGCAAAGGCTTGGCCGACACCGCGCTCAAGACCGCGGATTCGGGTTACTTGACCCGGCGGCTGGTCGACGTGGCCCAGGACGTAATCATCAGCGAATACGATTGCGGAACGGTCGACGGCATCTACGTGGCGGGAATCGTGGAAGCCGGCGAAGTGATCGAACCCCTGCGCGATCGCATTGTGGGCCGCGTGTCGCTCGAAAAACTCAAGGACTACGACGGCAGCGTGGTGGTCGACGTCAACCAGGAAATCACCGAAGAGCTGGCCGTGACGGTTCAGGCTGCCGGTATCGAGAGGGTGAAAATCCGCTCGGTGCTGACCTGCGAATCGAAGCGCGGAGTCTGCGTGATGTGCTACGGCCGCAACCTGGCCTCGGGGCGCCTGGTCGAACTGGGCGAGGCCACCGGCGTCATCGCGGCGCAGTCCATCGGCGAACCTGGAACCCAGCTCACCATGCGTACCTTCCATATCGGGGGTACGGCATCGCGAGTCTCGGAACAGTCGCGGCTGGACGCCAAGACCTCGGGAACCGTGCGCTTCATCGGCATCCAGACCGTCAAGGCGAAGTCGGGAGATCTGGTGGTCATGAATCGCCAGGGTTCGATCGCCGTGATTGACGACAAGGGCCGGGAACGGGAACGTTACGCAGTGGTTTACGGCGCCAAGGTCAAAGTGCAGGAAGGCGATCCGGTTCAACTCGGCACGGTCATGGTCGAGTGGGACCCGTACACCTTCTCCATCCTGACCGAAATCGGCGGCACGGTGCAGTTCAAGGACTTGCAGGAGGGTGTCACGCTGCACGAAGAAGTGGACGAAGTGACTGGATTGTCGCGACACGTGGTGGCGGATTCGCCCGACGAGAAGCGCCAGCCGGCCATCGTGATCAAGGGCAAGAGCAGCAAGCGTTACCTCATGCCCTCACGCGCCCACCTCATGGTGCTCGACGGGGACACCACTTCTCCAGGCGATGTGCTGGCGAAGATCCCGCGCGAAACCACCAAGACCAAGGACATCACCGGCGGTTTGCCGCGCGTCGTGGAATTGTTCGAAGCCCGCAAGCCGCATGAAACCGCGGTCATCAGCGAA
>Ga0193753_10000805_pt1 | contig 29085 bp, 22 predicted proteins | sample H1c2metaG_FD_144925 | JGI IMG/M metagenome (GOLD analysis project Ga0193753, IMG submission 144925) | Soil microbial communities from a riparian zone of the East river system, Colorado, United States - H1c2 | ecosystem: Environmental > Terrestrial > Soil > Riparian zone | place: USA: East...
ATATTCGGGCTGGCTTTTGTTTGTGTTTGTTCTAGGCAGAATGATTGGCATTGATCATCCTCCTTCGGAAATAGAAGAGCCATTGGATACAAAACGTGTGGTACTGGGATGGGTATCGCTCGCCATTTTTGTCCTTTCATTCAGCCCGTCCCCAATAGATTAGTCAGCGTTGTCCGATGATGAGCGCCAGTTTAAATGCGTTGGTAAACTTGGAGACAAACGCAGTTGCGGAAAACATAAATGGCATTATTAAGGCCATCCTATAATCTTGCTTTTCGCCACTTGCTCGTAGCCACACCGTTGGCCTCATTACCAGCTGATGTCGAACCATTTTGCTCCTTTAACCAAGCAGCAACCGCGGCTGCGATCGAAGCTTCATCGGCATCAACCGTTTGGGATAGCGCATCGGAGTTGAAATAACGCTCTACGAATTTTGTATCAAAATCACCCGATCTGAAAGCGGGATGCTGCATAACAAACTTGCAGAAACCCAGCGTGGTTTGCAGGCCGGTTATGTCGTATTCGTCAATGGCCCGGATCATTTTTTCGATCGCCTCTTCTCTTGAGAAGGCGTGTGTGATTAGCTTGGCCAACATCGGATCATAATAGTACGGTATATCCATGCCCTGCTCAACGCCATCATCGACACGTATGCCAGGACCCTGTGGGCGAGCATACGTTTTCAATGTGCCAATGTCAGGTAAGAAATTATTGCTTGGATCTTCTGCATAAACGCGGACCTCCATCGCATGACCATGGATCTTCAAATCACTTTGTGCAAACGGCAATTGCTCTCCCTCAGCTATCCTGATCTGAAGCTTCACCAGGTCTAGTCCTGTAATCTGCTCTGTTACTGGATGCTCAACCTGTAAACGCGTGTTCATCTCCAGAAAGTAGAAGTTGAGTTTGTCATCCAGAATGAACTCCACAGTGCCTGCATTATAGTAGCCACAAGACTTTGCAACGTTTACAGCGGCTTCTCCCATGGCGTTTCGCGTTTCTGGAGTAAGAATTGACGAAGGCGCCTCCTCCACAACCTTCTGGTGCCTGCGCTGGATGGAGCATTCCCGTTCAAAGAGGTGTACAACGTTTCCATGCTGATCACCCAGGATTTGAAATTCAATGTGCCGAGGTTTCGTGATGTATTTTTCCAGGAAGACTGATCCGTCCCCAAAGGCAGACCGGGCCTCGCTTGTGGCCCGCTCCATTTGCTCCTCCATGTCCGTTTCCTGTTCTACGATCCGCATACCCTTTCCGCCGCCACCAGCGCTGGCTTTGATCAGAACAGGATAGCCGATCGTCAGAGCAATTCTTTTGGCTTCTGCAGCTGTCTCCACGGCTGTCTTGGTTCCAGGTACCAACGGGACATTGAACTTGGCAACAGCAGCCTTCGCCGCTAATTTGTCACCCATCAACGCAATGGCCTGGGGGGAGGGGCCAATAAAAATTATGCCGGCCTCACTGGCCAGCTGGGCGAAGTCTTCATTCTCTGAAAGGAAACCGTACCCCGGATGAATCGCATCGGCGCCTGTTGTCTTAGCAGCGGCAATGATTTTATCCATGCGCAAGTAAGACTCAGCGGACGGCGGGGCTCCGATGAGTACAGCCTCGTCAGCATATCGGACGTGCAATGATTTTCGGTCCGCCTCGCTGTATACAGCGACTGTTCTGATGCCCATTTCCCTGGCGGTTCGCATTATTCGCAAAGCAATTTCGCCACGATTGGCGACCAGTATTTTAGAGATTTTGGGCATGGATCAGCATATAGAGCAATGCTAAGCATTAATTAGAGGAGCTGCAATATCTGAGATAAATGCCGAAGGAACCGTTTTTTCTACTTATTTTTGCCGCAATTTTTAACGAATCCAGACGACATGGTAGACCTATTTGAAAAGCTTAGAATGGAGGCTGGTCCGCTGGCCAAATATTCCCACCTTCCAGATGACTATTTCTTTTTTCCAAAATTGGAAGGGGAGATTGGACCTCACATGAAGTTTAATGGCCGTGAGGTATTAAACTGGAGCCTAAACAATTACCTGGGTCTGGCCAATCATCCGGAAGTTAGAAAAGCTGACGCAGACTCAGCTGCCCAATATGGTATGGGATTGCCCATGGGCGCCAGAATGATGTCCGGGAATTCCGTAAATCATCTCCAACTCGAAAAAGAATTAGCGGATTTTGTAAAGAAGCAGGACGTCATGCTTCTGAATTTTGGATATCAGGGTGTGGTTTCCATCATTGATGCATTGGTAGACAGAAAAGATGTTATCGTTTATGATGCAGAATCACATGCCTGCATTATCGATGGTGTGCGCCTTCACATGGGTAAGCGGTTCGTCTATACGCACAATGACATGGAAAGCCTTGAAAAGCAATTGCAACGGGCGACCAAACTTGCAGATGAAACTGGTGGTGGAATTCTTGTCATAACCGAAGGCGTTTTTGGCATGTCGGGAAAGCAGGGTGATCTTCGCGGCGTTGTTGCGTTGAAGCAAAAATACAATTTCAGACTATTCGTTGATGATGCACACGGTTTCGGAACGATGGGTAAGACTGGCGCTGGAACAGCAGAGGAACAAGATGTGCAGCAAGAAGTTGATTTGTATTTCTCGACCTTCGCCAAATCGATGGCCAGCATTGGCGCTTTCGTGGCCGGTGATACCAGGATATTGAAATACCTGAGATATACCGTGCGTTCGCAGATCTATGCTAAGAGCCTTCCTATGCCTTTGGTAGTGGGTGGTTTGAAGCGGTTGGAGTTGTTAAGGACAAAACCAGAGCTAAAAGACAATCTTTGGAAGATCGTGAAGGCGATGCAGGACGGTTTGAAGCAACGCGGCTTCAATATCGGAAACACAAATTCGCCTGTAACACCGGTGCTGTTCAAGGGCGGTGTTGGAGAAGCCGCGAACATGGCCATGGACCTTCGCGAAAACTTCAATATTTTCTGCTCCGTCGTTATCTATCCCGTTGTTCCTAAGGATGTTATCATGTTCAGGATTATCCCAACGGCGGTGCATACGCTGACGGATGTTGAACGCACTTTAAAGGCCTTCTCATCCCTGAAGGAGAAGCTTGATAACGGCTTTTATAAGGAGGAAGCTTTAGTGTCCGTAACCAAGGGAATGTAAAAAAAACCGCCTTTTCAGTTGGTTTAACAGGTTTTTAACTAACTTGGCAATAAGAAACTAATTACTAATCTTAAAATTCTAATAAAATGCAAAAGTTTGAAGAGCTCAAGAATCTCATAGCTTCACTCGAAGGAGATGCTGACAAATTTTATAACAAAGGAAACAGCGCAGCCGGTACCCGTGTTAGAAAGGGTATGCAAGACTTAAAGAATCTTGCTCAAGTTATCCGTGCAGAGGTTCAGGAGATTAAAAATAAGGCCTAGAACGCCACATACTCAGCAAAAGCATTAAAGATAGGGATAGCCGGAAGGTTATCCCTGTTTTTTTATAGCATCGTGGAGCGAATTGATCCTTTGCTCTAAGCCTTGCGATGCGCGTGTTAGCGGTAACCTGACGTGAGGCCCACAGATTCCCAATCTGGAAAGCAATAGTTTAACGCCCACAGGATTGCCTTCTTCGTACATCGGACCATTGATCTCAAGCAATTTGAATAGCTCACGCGCAGCTTTACTGGGTTGATTCGCGAATGAGTATTCTTTCATTTTTTTGAAAAGCTGAGGAAAAACATTCGCCAACACTGAAACAACCCCATTGGCACCGATTGCATACAATGCTGACGTCATCATGTCGTCGCCTGATACCAGTAAGAAATCTTTTGGCTTGTACTTCATGATCTTCATACACTGCTCAAGACTGCCTGATGCTTCCTTGATTCCCGCAATATTGTTGTGCTTTGCAAGTCGCAGGGTTGTTTCGGCTGCGATGTTTGAGGCAGTCCTGCCTGGCACGTTGTACAATTTCAATGGAACTGGACAGGCCTCTGCCAGGGCTTCAAAATGAAGCGCGATGCCCTCCTGAGAAGGCTTGTTGTAATATGGACTTACCGACAGCAACGCATCCACACCTCGAAAATCTGTATTGCGAATAGACTCAAGTACAGTGGCTGTGTTATTTCCTCCAATTCCATACACGATAGGCAGTTTTTTGGAATTGTTAGCCTTAACAAATTCAAGTACACTGGTTTTTTCTTTCTCATTGCATGTGGCAGCCTCACCAGTTGTGCCCATCACAACATAATAATCGACACCTTTCGCTGTATGGACCAGCAACTTCTTGAGTGATCGGTAGTCAACTTCCAATGTCTCCGTGAACGGTGTTACTAACGCAACACCCGTTCCGTGCAGTTTTTTCATTTTATTACTTTAATTGAATTACATATCGATGCATGGTGTCCACCAAGGTCTTGACAATTCCATCGGACTCCACCATGAGTTCAAAATAAGAGTGTCCGTCATCCCAAAGCCTTCCCACCCTGCATTTCGCTTTTGTTCGCGCAAGAAGGTGCAACATGAGGGGATTGGGGACGGTATCAAGGTAAAATAAATAGTCAAAAGGGATCTCTACAAACTTATTGGCATCAGAAGACGTGATACTACCCCAAAATGAGAGATCATTATCTGTGAAGAAGTCGAATTTAAATTCGTAGTTCTGCTTATCACTTGGTAGGAACTCGATCACCTTTACCTGCTTGCCATCCTGTTCGAATTTTTTAATAAACTCTTTGACGGTCTCATGCTTGGCCTTATCCTCGACTGTAAATATGACCCCGATCTGCTTAGCTGCCTTGTATGGAACGTTCCCGCGCAAACCCTGTTTCTTAAGCAACAAATCTGTTCTGAATTTCAGCAAGTTAAGCCTCACATTGTTGAGAGATTGTCATCCCCTGATTAGTTTTTCAAAATCTTCTTCTGATATGATCTTCACACCTAGCTTCTCTGCCTTTTCCAGTTTGGCGGGACCCATGTTGTCGCCAGCCAGCAAATAATCCAATTTTCCCGATACGCCGGACAAGATACGCCCTCCATGTTTTACAATCATGTTCTGTAGCTGCTCACGCTCATAATTCTTAAATACACCCGAAATAACGAAAGATTTATTCGCTAATGCATCGCTTTCTCGCACAGGCTCCTTTGCCGTGCTCTCGAGTTGTACGCCAGCCGCCTTTAACCGCTGTATCTCTCGCAGGTTCTCCGGATTTTTAAAAAACTCCAATACGCTGTCAGCGATCTTCTCACCCACTTCTGGTGCCGCCAGCAATTCATCCCTTGAAGCGGTTGCGATCCTATCGATTGTCTTAAAATATCGGGCGAGCTTCTCGGCAACAGTCTTACCAACGTAACGGATGCCGATAGCAAACAGGACGCTTTCAAACGGAATATGTTTTGATTTGCCGATCCCGGCCAACAAGTTCGTTGCAGACTTTTCTTTAAAACCTTCAAGGCGAAGTGCATCGTCCATGGAAAGATCATACAGATCTCCAGGACTGTGAACAAGATCAAGCTTATACAATTGCTCGATTGTTTTCTCTCCCAATGAATCAATGTCCATTGCTCTGCGCTGTATGAAGTGCTCAATGCGTCCCCTGATCTGAGGTTCACACCCTGTTATGTTCTTACAGTAGAAGGCGGCTTCTCCTTCGACGCGTTCTAGCTTCGTCCCGCATTCCGGACATTTGTCGATGTATACGATCGGTACGGCCTTGGCAGGCCGCTTCGAAAGGTCCACTCCGGTAACCTTAGGAATGATCTCGCCGCCCTTTTCAACAAAAACATAATCACCTAAGCGAAGGTCGAGGCGAGCGATTTCATTAGCGTTGTGCAGGGAAGCCCGCTTAACTGTGGTCCCTGCCAGGAACACTGGCTCAAGCATAGCCACGGGAGTAACAGCACCAGTCCTGCCCACCTGATATGTGACACCATTCAATCGGGTGCGCATGCTTTCCGCCTTATACTTATAAGCAATCGCCCACCGGGGGCTTTTCGCGGTGTACGCCAGTTGTTCCTGCTGATCCAGGTTGTTCACTTTGATGACCACACCATCTGTTTCCAACGGGAGTTCGACCCTTGGCAATTCCCATTTTTTTATATACTTCAGTACCTCCTGAATGTCTTTGCATTTTTTGTAGGTAGGCGATACGTTGAATTTCCAGGATTCCAATAGGTGAATGCCTTCTTCGTGTGTTTTGATGCGACTACCTTCGGCCCGCAGAAAATAGACAAAACAATCCAGCTTGCGCCGGGCAACCTCGGATGAGTTTTGCATTTTCAACGTGCCTGACGTTGTATTGCGTGCGTTGGCGTATCGTTCTTCGCCTATGTCGTCACGCTCTTTATTCAACTGATTGAATGCATGTTTTGGCATGAATACTTCACCACGCACTTCGAACGAAGGGGGCAGACCTTTTCCTTTTACAAACAAAGGTATGCTTCGGATGGTTTTTACGTTGGCTGTTACGTCGTCACCTCTAACGCCGTCGCCTCTTGTTACCCCGCGGACGAGATATCCATTTTCGTAGATAAGGCTTATGGATACACCATCAAATTTGAGCTCGCAGAAATATTCATATCCCTCTCCGTCAAGCCCCCGGGCTACACGTCCATCAAATTCTTCAAGTTCCTGTTGACTATAGGTGTTGCCCAGTGACAGCATCGGGTACTTGTGAAATACCGTTGCAAACTCCTTCGTGATCGTGCCTCCGACCCTTTGCGTCGGTGAATCTGGCTGGATGAGTTGTGGGAATTGCTGCTCAAGAGAAATCAGGCTTGCCAGCAGTGCGTCGAACTCCTTGTCAGTTATCTCCGTCCGGTTCTGCTGATAGTAAAGTTCATTGTGATAATTGATAGTGTCTGTTAACTTCTCAATTTGTTTCCTGGCCTGATCTGCGTTCATAGGGCCATAAATCTAAATAGCGTCACGATGAAAGCAAAGGTTCTGCATTAAAAAGGGCCTTGAAATGCTGCTGATTTCAGGATCATCGCGTTAGTTCCTCATAGGCCTTAAGCTCAGGGCCTAAAGAAACTTTGTTGTTCCTTCTGTCAACGTCTGCCATGCGCAGAGTAGGGTCGATCTCAATTGACATAATATCAGAAACATTTCGCTTTATTTCCGCAGTATAAGTGGGGGCAACCCACCTCCATGCGTCGAGGTCAGTTCGCTGCGGGGTGGAATTCTCTGGTCGTTTGCTGCCGAGCATTTCGTTTAAGGGAATATATACGAATTGTTTGGTGCCGTCTTTGTATGTGATCACCATATCTACCGGCATTGGAAATTCGCCTAGCCGCTCAAGGGTGACAAAAGTTGTTCCCTGTAGTCCAATAATGTTTCGGATACTGTAATCGATCTTCTTCGTGGTGTTGATCCAATACGACAAATACCATTTCAGCTCAAGACCTGACACCTTCTCCATGATCCTGATAAAATCATTTGGTTCCGGATGTCTGAAACGCCAGGTGTTGAAATAAAATCGCATTCCCCTATAAAATGATTCGTCCCCGATCACATACTTTAACTGATGAAGAAAGACTGTCCCCATCGCATAGGATGACGCCGTGTATCCCGCTGTAGTATTGTAATGATCTGCATGTTGGCTGAGTGGCTCCTGAAGTCCACGCCGCATCAGTGAAAAATAACTTTCATAACTTCCTGCATGTGACTCGCTCATTGACGTGTTGAAGAGCAGCGCCAGCGACTCCTGACTTGCAAAATCCGCAAAGCCCTCATCCATCCACGGGTATAGCGCTTCATTGGATGCCAAGACTGCCTGATACCAGCTGTGCGCAGTTTCATGTCCCATTATGCCTACCAGGCTGCCCATAGAACGCTCGCCCAACACCATGGTGCACATTGGATATTCCATTCCTCCGTCTCCGCCCTGGATGATTGAGTAGGATTCATATGGATATTTTCCAAACGTCTTATTCATGAACTGGAAATGCTTCACCGTATAATCGGGAAGTTTTTTCCAGTTTTCGGTTGTTTTTTCTCCCGGCTGATAAAAGAAATGGATTTCGGGTCCGTCCGGGACAGTTATCTTTTCATGGACGAAATCAGGATCTGCGGCCCACGCAAAATCGATCACATTCTTGGCAGAGAAATGCCATGTCAGGTCACCCGCGGGGCGCTTCACTGCAGTACCGTTTTTTTCATAGCCATAGCCGACCTTATCAGCATTTACCAATTTGCCTGTGCCGCCAATCACAAACGTTGGATCTAATGTGATGGATACATCGAAGTCGCTCCACACGCTGTGAAACTCACGTCCGACATATTCGTAAGCATGCCAACCCTGATGGTCATACTCAGCCATCTTGGGATACCACTGCGTCATCGTATAGGCTATGCCTTCCTTGCTATTGCGGCCGGATCGCCTAACCTGAATCGGAACCTGCGACTCAAATTGCATCTCAAACGTAGCCTTTGAATTGGGGAGGATCGGCCTGACGAGCGTCACGGCTAAAATTGTTCCCTCAACGGTATATTTTGTGTCCTTGCCATCCTGTTTCAAACTTTGGATGTGCTGATATCCTATCTCATCGTCTTTTAGCAACGAGATGCGGTCCTTGACACGAGCATCAGGATCAATGAGATTTCTGGAACGTACATCCATCATGCTCCCAGGCTGAAAGGCATTGAAATAGAGCATGTAATAAACCTTTGATAGTGTATCGGGAGAGTTGTTATGATAAACGAGGCGTTGCGTTCCGGTAACGCGATGTGTCTTTACGTCAAGATTCACGGCCATCGTGTATTCAGCACGTTGCTGCCAACGGAAATCCTGCGCTGATGACAATGAATAAACAGAAATAAAAACGAAAAATGTAAGGTACTTATTCATGGTCCAGCGTTCGTTGGAATTTGCAAAATATCCAAGCCAACGAATTTTACAAAGCTAATTTATTCCGCTTAAGATCGATGAAGTATGTAATGCTTCCCATCAGATAGCTGCTTTCCGAGAGCGTTAGCGGTTCTCCTGGCAATGCTTTGGGTATGCTGTAGGCGTATGTGAACGAAAAACCCCAATTCTTATAGGTTACCATAAGCGGTGCGCTAATGGTATAGTTCATCACGCCGAATACCCTTGAATTCTTTTCAACTTGACTGAAAAATGTGCCATAAAGTTGTTTGTTCATTCTTGCTTCCGCCAGGGATCGGGGAGGAACGAAATCTATCTCGGTAAGGGTCTCGTCGCCGAAGAGCACGTAAAAGGAAGGTGAAAAAGAAATCCTGTCAAGGCCAAGAAACTTTTTTTTCTGGAGGATAACACTTATGCCTGGCATAATTCTGTTCACATACGCGTCCCCGAAATAGAATGCATAATTGAATGAGAACATGAATGGCTTTAGTTCAATGATGGGTGTTACGGATAATGTGTTCTTGTAGGGAATGTATTGATCGCCATCATTCATGTTATAGAAGTATCGATCGTAACCACCCATGATGGAGAAAAATTTCGAAAAGACATGCATATAGCCGGCAGATGCTACCGTTAGATAATACGAAGGATCAAAATCCTTGCTCCAGTAGCCGGAGACGTCGGCATAGAGTCCTGATTTATGATAGAACGAAACTCCGGTTGACAAGCCAAAGTTTTCAATGCCCAACGTTCGTCCTGCAGATAATACATTGCTGTTGTAGCCAAGCCTTATGGCGAGCTGGGAGGAATTTGAATCACTATACTGCAATAGGCTATCGATCATACTGAAAATCGATAGTGAATCCTCCAGGGTTAGGACGTCATCAATACCGGAAAGCGCCAGCGAATCGACATCCTGCGCTTTAGCACACCAGGGAGCGGTGATTACAATCACTGTGAAGAGCCAACGCCTGCAACAATACATGCCGGTCACTAGTTGTTGCGGTCCTGCAGCTTCTTTTGCGTCTGATCGCGCAACGTGCGTTGCTGTTCCTGTTGTAATTGCCTGCGTTGTATCTGTTCCAGTATGATCTGTCTGAACCTGCGCTCTGCATCTGGAAGCGTTCGTAATTTCTGAGCACTAATCACCTTCAGCAGCTTCACTGAATAATCCTTCTCCAGGTTGAGCTCCTTCTGCTTGACATCGAATTGTTTGTCAACAAGATCCTTCTCATGTTGTTCAGGCGTTTTATTTGGATCAGGATTCTGTTTAGCAACCTTTAGTTCCTGACGAATGCCCCTGCGCTTTTCAGCGAATTCCCGATATATAGGCCAGAATCTCTCGGCTTCTTCGGGAGTCAATTCGAGCTGGTCAGTAATGTAAGCGATGCGCGCGGCCTGGATCTTATTCCGCACTTTTGGATCTTGCACAGGTGGTACGTCATCGTCCTGGTCCTGCGCCTGCGAATTTATCATGATCAGGGCAAAACCCAATGCCATTAAATATTTCATCTCACTTATTGTTAATGCTATAATTCGCGCAAAGCGTCAATTCATCTCGTCGATAATCTCATCGAAATTGTTTTCGTCTAATCCCAGAGAATAGACAGCGTCCTCGATTCCTTCGGCATCCTCCTGATGAAACGTAACGTCATCCATCAATTCATCTGTCGTTAAATCCGCATCATCTATATACGCCACCAGGTCGGCCGTTTCGATGCTGGCAATAATGGACTCAGTCGTCTCAGGATTACCACTTCGCTGAAACCAAAACACCGTGATGGCGGCAACCAAGACTATGGCCATTGCATACCTGGGCGCATACCGCCATACGGAAACAGATTCACCGGCAGTTTGATGTTCTGCAACGCGCGATTGGATAATACCTGGCAACTTTTCAAAGTATCCTTCCGGAACATTGAAGATTTGTTTTTTGGGGACGTCGTCCAGCTTTTTCATGCTCGTGTTATTAGACTGAATAAGTTGATCAAAGTTTAATCATGGGACAAAAAATCCTCAATTTTCTTAACCGCGTGATGATAGCTGGCCTTGAGTGCACCCACGCTGGTTTGGGTAATCTCTGAAATCTGTTCATATGGCATATCGTCAAAGTATTTCATGTTGAAGACCAGACGTTGCTTGTCCGGAAGTCTGAGCAACGCTTTTTGAAGACTGATCTGAACTTCATCACCGGAAATATGTTGGGAGCTTTCCAACTTGCCGATCAATTCACCCTCGACGTCACCAATAGGAAGGAAGAATCTTCGCTTTTTCCTTTGCAGAAAGGTGAGGCATTCGTTGGTTGCTATTCTGTATATCCAGGTGAACAACTGGGCATCAGCTCTAAAGCCTCCGATGCTTTTGTGGATTTTAATAAAAACCTCCTGGGTTACGTCGTTGGCGTCGTCGTGATCGATGACCATTTTTCGTACGTGCCAGTAGATCCTTTTCTGATATTCGCGAACAAGCAGATTGAACCCATAATTACGGGTCTCTGGATTCCTGAGCTTGAGCAACAGTTCTTTATCCTCCAAAGGAAGGGGAGCTTGAATTGGGTCTTAGACTTCTCCTCGTCAAAAAGGTTTAAGTTACGCTATCAAATTTGCATTTTAAATGCCCTCAGGCGCATTAATTGGTCTCTGGCAGCCTAATTCCTGCCAAAAACGCCCACTAATTTGAGCCTAAACTATTGACGCTTTAGAAACCCGCACCAAAGGAAGTGTCAGATTCCTCAGCGCGGCCCACGCCGCCGCGTAACTCATAACTCATGACTCATTATGACTCATAACTCATAACTCTCTTCAAAGCTTATCCAGCAGATCAACGAGCAGTTCAAAATGTTCCTTCGCATGGGTTGGGAAATTGGCGAAACGAAGTTGCGTTTTCTTATGTCCCCCATAACCATCCCCTGGTTGCATGCCGTGACGCAGCAGCGTTTCGGTAATGGTGCCTGTCAGGTTTCCGGTGTCGGCTACAATAACAGTTTGTGAACGCCACGGCGCATCCGATACAAAGGGCCCAATGGCAGCGTGTTTTTCCAAAGCCTGATACAATATTGCGGCCTTGTACTCGGTTTCCTTCCTGATTTTTCCAATTCCTCGACGGATCATGTCGGCAACAACCTTGCTTAACAAATAGATCGCCAACACATTTGGCGTTTCTGGTGTTTGAAACTTACGCTCATGCTGAAGCAAGCTGGGTATATTGTGGTAAGAGCCGATTGAATTCCCTTTTGAGAGCAATGTCTCAGCCTTTTCGATGCAGCGATCATTTACCAACCATACGCCAAGCCCCGCGGGAAGGCCAAAGCCTTTTTGGACAGAAAAGAAAACTGCATCCGCATCGGCATAATCGAAGTCTGGATGGGGTAGGGACGAAACCGCATCGATCACCATCAGTGCCGATGGATTTTGTTCTCGAATCGCACTGATGAAGTTCAACGGCAATGCAACGCCGGTACTGGTCTCGTTGTGTGTCAATGCGATGAGCTCTGTGTCTCCGGGAATTTGCACATCAAACTCAAATCCGCTTCCAGCAGGTGCTTCCAGCAACAGCGCTTTCTTGTTCAATTGAAGCGCTACTTCATAAAACCGCTTGGAGAATGAACCGTTTACCAGATGCACTGAATTCTGCAGGACAAGATTTTGGATAGTCCGTTCCCATATCTCTGTGGCAGACCCGGTGAAGAACACATGAAAATGATCTGGTAACCCAAGAAGCTCTCTGAGGCCATCGACAGTGTCCTTATAAATATTTTCAAACTGTTTGCTGCGGTGTGAGAGAGATGGGATCCCCTCGCGAAACGCGGTTCTCATATGATCAGCGACGGTAAAATAGAGCTGTGAAGGTCCAGGCGTGAAATTGATCTTCGGATTTGTCATTGCGGCAGCAAAAGTAAACAACCGCAATGAAGGTGCTTAGTTAAAAAATACATTTTTAACAAGATTGACGCACAAGAGTGTTTTCTCTAAGTTGGCATTAAATCCCACTTGGATTTGGGACACGTTTGCTGAACCTAACAATAATAAACAATACCGAGTATAGCCTCTATACAAAATCAGGCTTCAATCCGTCATTTGACGGACCTCGCCCAAAAAGCAGGTTAACAGAAGAAGGTTGCGGATAATAGGCAGCTCAAAACTTGTCTTCTATGGGGTTCAGAAACACCTCGCCAGATCCAGTGGGCTTTTTTATTTTTTTGTCAGGAAAATTGTGTGGTCAGCGATCAGAATAAAACCCTGAACTTTATTGTTTGCTCAATTTCTCTCAACTGCTTGATCACTTCCTTGTCGTATTTCTTGTTGATGTCTGTTATGACATAACCAATCGATTCATTCGTTTTCAGATATTGTCCAACAATGTTAATATCATTGTTCGCAAGAATGTGGTTGATGCGCGCAAGAATTCCCGGTACATTTTTATGAATATGGATGAGCCTGTGTGCGTTGTTCAGCAAGGGCAACGTGAGATTCGGGAAGTTGACGCTGTTTGACGTACTTCCTGTATTGATGTAGTCGGTGATTTTATTGGGTACGAATGTGCCAATGTTTTCCTGTGCCTCCAGGGTACTGCCGCCGATATGGGGGGAGAGAATGGTGTTAGGCAAACCGCGCAGTGGCGATTGGAATTCTTCCGAATTGCTCACCGGCTCATAGGGAAAAACATCGATGGCACAACCAGCTACTTTTCCCAGCAGAATGTTTTCGCGCAAGGCCTGAATGTCAACAATGTGACCGCGGCTCAGGTTGATGAAAATAACGCCGTGCTTCATCCATCCAAATTCGCGCGTCCCGATCAGGTTGTGGTTTGAACTTCGCCCATCGACATGCAGTGACACTACATCGGCCTGTTCAAGCACTTCCTTCATGGTCTTGCATTTTACAGCATTCCCCAGGGAGAGCTTTTCCTCGGTGTCGTAATAAACCACCTTCATCCCTAACGACTCCGCGATAACCGATAACTGGGTTCCGATGTTGCCGTAGCCAATCAATCCAAGTTTCTTGCCTCGTACTTCAAAACTTCCTTTTGCTGATTTATCCCAGATACCCTGATGCATCTTGGTGGACTTGTCCACGATGTTGCGCATGAGGATGATCATGTCTGCAACAGCCAGCTCGACAACGGATCTGGTATTGCTAAATGGGGCATTAAATACTGCTATTCCTTTTTGCGTCGCGGTATCAAGATCAATTTGATTGGTGCCGATACAAAACGCGCCTATGACCATCAGCCGATTGGCATTCTCCAGGACCTTGGCTGTAACCTGCGTTTTTGATCTGATCCCAAGCACGGAAACATTCTTGACGCGCTCGCACAACTCATCTTCGGTAAGCGCCGCGGGATAGGTCTCAACATTAAAACCGTCAGCCTTTAGCAACGAAACGGCTATTGGATGGACATTCTCAAGCAACAAGACATTGATCCTGTTCTTGGGGTAGGAGATAGCCGTGTTGAGCTTGTTCAGGTACAAGAACTCATCGAGGCTTGGGGTTATATGGTCAGCTTTGTTCAGCACGTTTTCCCTTTCAACGTTCTCTGTGAATGCATAGAATTTGTTAGCCAGACCGGAATGTTTTATTTCGTAATCAGTATAGCCATCCCCAATAACATAAACATCTCCAGGAAGGTTTAGTCTTCTCAGTTGTTCAACCTTGCCATTGTTGGAAGACAGTGGATTGTCCGTATCAAACCCTGTTACATGGCCTTCTGCATCAAAGCGAAATTCATTCGCCAAAATATTCTCAGGCTTGATACCATATTCAGTTACGATCGGTTCAATAAATTCCCTGAAGCCGTTGGAAATGATGAATATGTTGTCAGCATGATTGAGGAAAAATTCTCTATTTCTTTTAAATGATTCGGAAACCATTTCCCGGAGCAGTCTGATCAGTGGCTCAAGATGACTTTTGGAAGCGGCCAGCAAATTCAACCGACGTTCGAGCGACTCCCGGAACGAGATCGAGCCGTCCATCCCCTGATTTGTAATCTCAATGATCTGCTTTTTTCGTTTTTCCTGTTCAGGATGATCCTTCAAAGAGATGTCTGCCAGGGCGTCAAAGGCTTCGACCTTGGTAAACGTACTATCGAAATCGATTACAAAGTACTTATTTGGCTTCATGGGGTTTTTGTAGATGGCAAATGTAGGTCGATGGAACGCAAGCTGCAAGCATCAATTCGCGGCAACAGGAATGGCCGGATGTGGTGGTTGTTATGATACCGAAAACAGTGGGATAATTATTGGAGACATCGACGCGAATGCTCCATCGCTACGTTGCGACAAGCTTGAGGTGCATGGCAAAAGCGGTACTGCCGCAGACGTTGGAAAATTCGGAGGAGGCCTGAAGCGCTGTAGGCACCTTATCTCTCTCAATATCTACAAAACCCTTCCTTAGGAAAAAGCCATGGGCAGTTTCCGTCAGCAGGTAGATTCCTTTTAAGTTGCGCTCCTTTCCCTTCGCGATGAGATGCTCAGTGATTGCCGTGCCCAGGGCTTTACCTCTTGTGCCGAGCCTGACCGACAGGGAACGGAGCAATCCATAGTCTTCATAGATTTCAAGTCCTCCTGTGCCGACCATCGTGCCATCCTCCACATAACCAACAAGAAGGTCACGCTCAAAACTAAGATCATCAGCCGGCAATCCCGAAGACCGCAGCAATGACTGGAAAACTGCGAAATCCTTTTCATTATCGATTACTGAAAGCGGTGATTCCATAAATCAAAGTTAGTCATCACAGGGGCTCCCACACATTGAAACCATTTTTTCTTTTACCATCGATTGCTACTACAATGATACATTCAACGCATCATCAATATTTTAGTGGCTGCATCCACCTGGTGTGTATAATCCGAGATTGCCTTCGCCGCAATCTCGATCTGCTCCTGGGCTTCCTTCCAACTACGCTGCTCGATGGCTTCGCGGATACCGGGTAGGGTTTTTACGCCATAGCCGGTATAGTAGCCAGGAGCATAAATGGTATGCCTGTACCAGGGCCTTTTGGGAAGACCACTTTCTGTCGTTAATTTTTGTTCTGCCTGGTACAGCAATTTGTTGAGCTGCTCGACCTGCGCTGGTTTTGGATTGGCAATCACGAGATCACTATACGCCGTGGACGATTTATCCAGCAATTGCATAGCATTCTGCAGCGGCGAAAAATTAAGGTAGGGAACAGGATCTTTCGGTGCAGGTGGCACGAACTTGATGGTTGGATCGTTGGCGTACACATACTGCTTCTCTTTCAGCATCTGATTTTCAATTTCAGTAGCCTCTCTCATATTATCCAACGCTTGGGTTACTTCATTGAGATAACCGTTTACCGTTGTGTAAAAGCTCTTGAAATTAAAGGGCAACACATCCGCATTGGTGAGCCGGAGAGTCGTTCGGCCGGCAACTTTTGCAAGGGCAATGCCGTATTTAAATCCGGGATCCTTGAATTTGACAAAATGATCATACGAGTCGTAAATTGAATGATACTCACCGCCGTTGTCCTCCCCGCCAAAACCAATATTCAGCGATGGTATTCCAAGATGTTGCAAGAAAGGACTGAAATCTGATCCCGAACCCAACGCATCAAGGGTGAGGGTTTTCTTTTCAAGCATGCTTTTGCGTTGCGCGGAACCTTCAGCGTTAACAGTCGCGGCCGCCTTTTTTCGATCAAGTATTGAGATTCCTGTTTGTGGATCGTTGACGTCGCCGGAGACCTCACTTACCATTGGCTCAAGGGTGTGAGAACCTCCCGCATATAAGAACCCCCGACCGTTGCCGTCGGAATTGATGTACGTCACAACCTTTTGCTGAAGCTCGGACGCGTGGTGCTCAACCCATTCGGTCGAGCCGATCAACGCAGGTTCTTCACCGTCCCATGCGCAATAAACGATGGTCCGCTTAGGTTTCCAGCCTGTCTTCACAAGCTCACTAACAGCGCGGGCTTCCTCCATCAGCACCACCATACCACTCACGGGATCGTTGGCTCCGTTAACCCATGCATCATGATGGTTACCGCGTACAACCCATTCCTCAGGAAGCGTTGTGCCTTTGAGTTTAGCGATCACATTATTACAATCGACCATTTTCCAATCGAATTCAAGTTTCAGGTGAACCTTCGCAGCGCCCGGCCCAACGCGATAGGTAATCGGCAATCCGCCTCTCCATGATTCGGGCGCCACCGGACCTCCCAGCGCGCTCAGCAGTGGGAGGGCATCTGCATAGGAGATAGGTTGCACTGGAATTTTTAGAAGGTTGAGCGCATCCTTTCTGTCAATTCGCGTTGCTTCTGCTGTCGCACCAACGCCTGGTGTTATTGGATCTCCGGGATACACCGGCAGATCCATAACCGAACCGCGTTGCACGCCGAATTGTCCCCTGAAAGCACCCTTGGGGTATGCGTCGCCTTGAAAGTAGCCCTCTTCTTCCGGATCTGAATAAATTAGACATCCCAATGCGCCATGTTCTTGTGCCACCTTCGGCTTGATGCCGCGCCATGAACCACCATACTTTGCAATGACGATCTTTCCCTTGACATCGATGCCCATCCGTTCCAGTTGGTCATAGTCATCGGGTACACCGTAATTAACGAAGACCAATTCGCCGGTAACATCACCATCAGCAGACCATGCATTGTAGGTTGGTAGCTGTTCGTTGGTCTGATTGCTGGTGGCATCCTCTTTCAATACGGGTTCCTTCAAGGAGGCCTTGAACTTGCCTGGCGATACAAGCTCAAGCAGTCTTACTTTAGGTGTGGGAAACAGCACCTTATAAGTTTCTATCTCTGTATCATATCCCCAGCTTTTGAAAAGATCTCTAATGTATTCTGCATCTTGCTTGCCATACGCTGAACCCAAATGGTGGGGTCTCGCCGCCAGATGCTTCATCCACTCGTCGAGATTGGATGCTTTCAAAAAGCTGTCAAACTTTTCTTCCGATTTCAGTTCTGCCTCTGTTGACTCTTTTGTGTATCCGGAAATTGTCTTTGTTTGAGCAAATGCAATGCTTAAGAATAGCACGCACGATAGCGTCGCGATGATCTTTCTCATAGGTTAGGTTATCTGTTGGCGTAATTTAATCAAAGGAAAATTCGGATGGCCGGATTTTATTCAAAAGGAATCGGTCGTACGCCGCATTTTCTCTGACTATAACTTTTCCGCAAAAGAAAAGATCTCCTGGATCTCCATTCTATCGTCGAGGCGCTGGGAATAGTGAAGTTTATGAATGATTAGACCTTTGTCGATCAGAAATTCAGCCGGAAGGGTACTTAGTGACGCACCGGTGGGTGGCATCCCAACAGGCACGCTCGCCGCTTTAGCTTTCACGAATGCCTGAACAAATGACGTGATGTGGCTAATGCCCGATTTAATTGCCGAATTCTCAAGGCCGTAAACACTATACCAATATTTTTCCGGGTCTGAGATAATGGGGATCGGAGAAACACCAAGGTGAAAGGAACTCCTCAGAATGACCTTATCCTTTGATTCAAAAAAAAAGATCATTTCAAGCCCCTTTGCCTGGAGTTCTTCATACGCCTTGGAGAGCGCGTGTACCCTCAGGTTGCAGAACGGGCATCCCGCGTGTCTGAAGAATCCAATCAGGACTTTCTTGTCACGATAGGTATCAAGGTCGATCAACCGTCCGAAGACATCCTTTACTTTGAAGACCGGGGCCTTAACGTTAATTTCCAGATTCATGACGCGTTATCGAAAGTAACTACTCATTTTTGCACCGTTCCAGGAAGCGCAAATGCAACGTAGCTTTCGCCCTTCGGGGCGCCGAGCTTCGTTCCACCGCATGCTAAAACAATGAATTGTTTACCATCAACGCTGTATGTGCTTGGGGTTGCAAATGATGCTGCAGGCAATTTAGTTTCCCACAATAAGTCACCGGTTTTTTTACTATAGACCCTGAACTTACCGTCTTTTGTACCGGCAATAAAAATCAATCCCGAGGATGTAACAACGGGCCCACCATAACTGTCACTGCCTGTTTGTGGAATACCTTTCGCTGCTAGCTCGGGTGTTTCACCAAACACTTTTGTCCATCGGTACTCACCCGTATTAAGATCAATCGCATTTAGTGTTCCCCACGGCGGACTTATCGCAGGATAACCATTCTTGTCAAGAAACTTAATATAACCCGAAATGTTATAATTCTTCTTCTTCTTTTTCACAGCCGCTATTTCGTCGCCGGCTTCTTTTTTGTCTGCCTTCACTTGAGCCTTGTCTCCATACAGAAATGCAACGATTAAATTCTTTTCTTCTGCAGTTATGCCCTTAAATGCGGGCATCATCCCCTTGCCGGTAGAGATGACGTTGACAACATGTTCACGTGTGAACCGCGCTAGGGGATTCAGCAATGATGGAAACCCGCTAGCGACGTTGCCTTTTCTTTCCCGGCCATGGCACGATGAGCACTTAGCCATATACAGTTTTTCTCCTGGATGCGTAAATTCCTTTGCCTCGATTGTGTCTAGTGATATGAGCCATGCCATTTCGTTGCTGTTGAGATACATGATCCCATCCGGATCAACTGCTGCGCCACCCCATTCAGCACCACCGTCAAGTCCCGGAAAGATGATAGTTCCCTGCCGCGATAACGGCGTAAAGGGTCCTTCGCTACGACTCTTTTTCAGTGCCGCCTGCAGCTCAGCGAGGTTTTCGGCATTGGGATTGAGATCATTTAATGTCAGGGACTGACGCGCATAGGGCAGGGGTTTGGTCGGGCGGGGTTGGGTAGTGGAAGCCACTTCGCCTGGAACGTCTGATGCCGGTGAATTGACTTCTTCAATAGGAAATAGGGGTTGCCCGGATTCACGATCAAACAAAAAGATGAATCCCTGCTTTGTCACCTGCGCGACGGCGTCAATTTTCTTTCCATTTTGCGTGACCGTCACCAGGTTTGGCGGGGCTGGAGCGTCCCGATCAAGGATGTCGTGATGGACCATTTGGTAATGCCACAAGCGTTCGCCGGTGTTCGCGTTTAGCGCTAGGATCGTATTGGCAAAAAGGTTGTCGCCAAGCCGGTTAGCTCCGTAAAAATCAAATGCAGCAGAGCCAGTGGGTGCGAAAACGATACCGCGCTGCTGATCAACGGCCATACCCGACCAGTTGTTTGCTGCGCCTACGGTGGAGTCCTGATACGCTTGGGGTGGCCACGAATCATATCCCAATTCTCCTGGTTGTGGAATTGTCTTAAAAACCCATTGCAGTTTTCCCGTCCTAATGCTAAAGGCTTGAATATATCCCGGGACGGCATCACTACCTTCTGAAAGTCGCAGTGGCATGATGATGAGATCATGATATACAGCTCCCGGTGTATTCGAGATGACAAACCTTTTGCGCGCGAGCGGCCCAAGACCTGTCCCTAGATTTACCCGGCCGTGTTCGCCAAATGTATCGATAGCTTTTCCAGTCGATGCATTAAGCGCGTATAGCCAATTTTCCTTGGTGTATAAGATGCGCTTGTCATCTCCATCCTCCCAATATGTTACACCGCGATTGGTTCCATACCACGTTGTTCCAGTTGTATCCCTCGACCGCCAGATCTCCTTGCCTGTTGCAGCATCCAAAGCAAACGGTTGGAGCGTAGCAGTGATTGCATAGAGGACACCATTCACAATAATTGGATTGCATTGAAGCTGGCCACTATCGCGGGTGTGGTATTCCCACGCTATCACCAGCCGCGCTACGTTGGATGAATCGATCTGATCGAGATCAGCATAATGATTGCGGTCACTACCGCCAAGATACTCCCGCCAATCGCCGTTGGCCGCAGGGTTTTTTTTCGTGCAGCTAATAAAAAGCAATGCAACAAATCCGATAAAGCTTATAGAGCATAAAATGGTTCGCATCTGCATTTGGGGATTCATGAGATGAACATGTCAATCGAATTAAACAACTCATGGTGACATATCCAGGTTCCAACAATAAACTTACAATTAATTTCAGGATTCGCCAGCCGGATAAGTTATTTAGCGAATCGTCAAAGTTGTCATTTCGTACCTGGACCTTAGGGTACCGTTTGGAAGCAAGCGAAGTTTCGTTTGACAGTAAAGGTGATTTTTTTTGAAGCCGTACTTTTAATAACTTGTTTGCTTAACACCTTCATAGATGAAACTGACAGTCGTGCGGAAGGGAAGCTGTTACGCTGGATGGACTTTCACTATGGTCGCCACGATCACTACTTTCGTCCAAACCTCCATTGCACAACCCACGAATGAGAAGTCATGGTCGGTCAAGTTTGACGGTGTCGGAATATTCTCATCACCACGTGTGACTGATCTGAATGGCGACGGGATAGGTGACATCGTATTTGGTGTGGGGAGGGAGGAGTTCAAGCGATGTGATTCCGCTGTGATCGCATTAGACGGTTCGAATGGAAAAATGTTGTGGCGCACTCCGGCAATCGATCATCTGTTCACATCAGCCATGTTCAAAGATCTTAACGGCGATCGTGTTAATGACGTGTTCATGGCAGGGCGCTCGGCCGAATTAATGGCCATCAACGGTAAGAACGGCAAGATCATTTGGAAATTTGATAAGAAGCAAGGGGGCATCAAATGGTATAACTTTTATAACGGACAATTTATCAACGATCAGGATCACGATGGCTTTGATGATATTTTGATATCCAATGGAGGAAACGTGTTAGCCGCGCCGTTCGAGGAAAAAGACCGGTATCCAGGTAATCTTGCAGTTATCAGTTCAAAGACTGGTAAATTGTTATCGCGTGCTCAGATGCCAGATGGCAAAGAGACCTATATGTCGCCCGTGCCACTACTAACGCCAGATGGTACAGATTACAAAGTGATCTTTGGTACTGGAGGTGAAACCATCGGTGGAAGTCTCTTCCTTACAACACTATCCCAAATCATGAAGGGTGATATTAGCGATGCAAAGCTGCTCGACACTAGCCCTACCAATGGATACATAGGACCTCCCGTCTGGGTAGACCTAACCAATGATGGTAATCCCGATATCGTAACGAATGCCGTTGAGGGGAAACTAGTCGCGTTTGATGGCATCTCTTCAAAACCACTCTGGTCTACAAAAATGTATAAAACAGAAGCCTACAGTTCTGTAGCACCCGGTTACTTTACTGGAAATGACGATGTGCCTGACTTTTTTGTTTCTTATGCGGTTGGCCAATGGCCCGATCTGGGGTGGAGCAAACAATTTATGGTGAATGGCGCTACGGGTAAAATTGAATACGTCGATTCTTTAGGAAGCTACCAAACCAGTACGCCTGTTATTATAGACCTGGATGGCGACGGACGGGATGAAGCCATCCTCAACGTGAATGTGGAGGTCTATGATGCTGCGGACATTCAAACATTCCAGAATATTTTAACGATCATAAACTTTGGCAGTACTGACATCAATCAGCTGTCGGAAAGTTATCCTGGTAGCAATATCTCGTCAACGCCATGGATAGGCGATTCGGACAACGACGGGCTGCTTGATGTGATTTACTGTCATGGAACCAACATCAAAAAAACATATGCTTTTACCGGAATTCAAACCCACCGGTTGGCTACGGGAATTCCCATTAAGTCAAAAATCCGCTGGGGGGCGTATATGGGCAATAATTATAATGGCGTATTTGAAAGACGTTGATCAGCCAACTTTTACTTTGCCTTTGGATGCCACCGATCTATAGATCGCTTCAACAACAATCGTGTCTTTCAACCCTTCTTCACCAGGCGCCAGCATAGTACCATTATTCATGATGGCGAAGGCATCATCATCCATCTGCAAAGCCTGCTCGTTGGGTATGGTGGCGTTCAGCTTTACATTATCGCTGGTGATTCCATTGACTCCATCATATGCTGAAAATGGGGATAATTTGTACCATCCTTTCGAGCAAGTGACATTCAGATCATTCATCCCTTTTCCAAAACTGGCCTCGCATACCGCAGTCGCTCCACCGGGAAATTCCAACTCGAAATTCATGGTCTCTTCAACCTCTTTGTATATCTCCGGCCTTGTTGTCGACGCGCGGGCCGTAACTGCAATGGGCTCCAGGCCTGTGCTGTAGCGAGCCGCGTTCAATGGATAAACTCCCATATCACCCATCACGCCACCACCCATATTCTTTTTTTGTTTCCAGTGATCAGTCCGAGCGTCAAAATACCCAGCCTCAGCTTTGACCTTTGTCACCTTGCCGTAGGGTTGCTCTTTGGCGAACTGCATGATTTTCTTGGTATTGGGCTCGTGGTGCATGCGGTAACCAATGCTCAACCTTACTTTATTCTTATTGCACGCATCGATCATGTTTTTGCAATCTGCAACAGATGGCGCCATAGGTTTTTCACACCAAACGTGTTTACCCGCCTTAGCGGCACGTATTGTGTACTCGGCATGCATGGACGGCGGGAGCACGACATAGATCACATCGATTGCCGGATTGTTGGCGACAGAATCGAAATTTTCATAGTTATACGTGTTCTTGTCCGGTATGCCATATTGCTGTTTCCAGGTTTCGATCTTTGAAGGCGTTCCTGAAACAATGCCGGCGAGGTAGCAATTTTTCGTTAACTGCAGAGCAGGAGCGAGGAGGTCGGTACTGTAATAGCCGAGGCCGACGAGTGCTACTCCCAGCTTTTGCTTTTTCTGCGGGATAATGATGTTGGCAAAAGTCATTTGGCTGGCAGCCAGTCCAGCTATTCCGGCAGCCGCATGTCCAAGAAATTTTCTGCGATTTGTCATAAGGGTCTTACATTAAAATAGACAGAATGAATTAGCGTGCACCGCTGTGAATTTAAGGTTAAAACGTCCCAAAAGTCAAACGATTTTATCCCCAGAAAAATTTTACTATTCCATAGACACCCACAAAGAGGATTGAGACAATGCTTATCCACAATGCAACGTCATAGAGAACCCCAGGTTCGGAAACCTGACTTTGCCGGTATCTGAAGTGCAACGCGGCAAATACAATGATCAGCAGCAGGACGGATCCTACAACTCCCCCAAACAGTATCATCAAAACCGGCAGACTTATGAAAAGATATACCACGGACCAAATAGCCGGACAGATCCAGGCAAGCCCTGCGATGACTTTCCTGCGTTGAGAAAGATCGTAGAAATTGATCCAACCAAACTGGCCGAAGATATCAGCATACATCCTTGACCAGGCTGCAAGCGATGCAAACAAACTTGAATAAAGCACAAAGAAGGCGCCAATTAAATACATTGTCTTGACGCCCGGTCCCAGTGATTCGGTGTAGATAAGCGCAACAGTTTCTATTACTTCATTTCCCTGAGGCACCATACCGCGATTATGAAGAACAGCGGCTCCCAACAAATAAAACGCCGCGGTGACAGCTGTATAGATGATCATCGCGACTCCGGCATCGAGGTACATTACTTTTATCCATCCCGCTGCCCGGCGACGCCAATCATCAGAGTCATCTCTGGGCCCTGCGTAAGCGGCGTATCCTTTCTCAATGCACCAATAATTGTAAGCAAGTATTTCATCACTTGCTACGCCTGTGATGCCAAAGGCTCCAATCGCAACAACGACAATTGTTGGTGAAAACTCTAATGTGAATCCACTGAGTAGCTCGTCAAAGGATATCGCATAAGGCGTAAAAGTGAGAAAACAAACTGCCGTGATGGTCATCACGGTGAATGTAACCGTCATAATCAGTGATGACTTTTCCACAACGCTGTAATAGCCTTTGTAAATGAGTATCGCGAGACTCAATGCTGTGAGCAATACACCTACCGGTATTGGAATCGCTGGCGCTAACATATTTATTACTATCGCCGTACTGCCTATCATTCCCCCGAGTTGGATCACCTTTAACAGAATGAGTAAGAATATCGCCCACACGCTCCAGGTCGCTCTCCCAATTCTAAAGCCTGGCAATTTATTAAATGATTGCATAGCGGTTTCACCCGTCATGATCGTATGCTTCCCAAATTCAAGCTGCACGGCAACTTTCGCTAGACAACTTACAATGATGATCCAGAAAGCGGTAAAGCCTGCCGTGGCACCTAGCGTGGTCGTGGCAATTAGCTCTCCAGAGCCAACAATAGATGCCGAAAGGATGAAGCCGGGTCCGAGAAATTTAATGCGCTCTGCGAAACGCTGCGGAGGTTCCTTGACTGTATCAAGGGTGATGACATAATTGTCTTTCATCGTGCATTCATAGGCGTTAAACGATACGTAAGGATAAGGTAGGATAATCCTCTCGAATTATGCAATTGTTACCATGATCAACATCAAATAGCGCGACCACGATGCTGTCAAATCATTTCACTGGTCAGGTGGAGAGTTTCCAATGGGCAAAAAAAAAGCCACTGCGATGCTTTATATTTAGATACCGATTGGTATTTCAGATACCCCTCTAGCAGAATTGAAACGGCCTTTTCAGGTCAATTTCCCACTTTGGAGGGACACACGTGGACATAGATACCAGGAAAATACCATTCGAAGCTCCCCCTTTTAGCTCCCCCTTTTTGTATATTGCCGTCATAAAACACAACAGTAATGAAGACAATAACTACCATGCTACGCGGTGACAAGAAAAACAAAAAAGGTCAATGCCCAATTGTGTTTTATATCGATCGTGAACGAATCGTGACAGGTGAAAAATGTTTACCCAACGATTGGAAGGAACAGAAAGTAAAAGCCAAGGTAGCGGGCGCTGAGGTTATTAATATGAGCCTAGAGAGAAAGCGTGCAGCCCTCAGGGATATATTGACGGCGACTAGCGACATCAATGAAGTGCGAGATAAATTCAAAGAGTATCTGGAGAATCCTGAGTCACTCAGCAGGATAATCTCAGAGCGCAAGACACTGCATACTGGTTTTGGTCAGGTCATTGATGAGATCATTACCGAGGGTCGGCTCAAGGAGAATTACCAGCGTGGCTTTCGGCGTCTGCAGAAAAAGATGGCAAGGTACGATAGCGAATTTAACGCATTGAATCTGACGCGGAAATACTGGAGCACATACGTCGCTCATTGTAGTAAGGCAAAGCCTGAAGGATTGGGTAATAGTCAAAACACCATCGCAGCAGATGCGAAGCTTTTCAAGAAGGCAGTCAAGCACCTCCGGGGTAAGGGCTATCAGTTGAGTATTACTGATGATGATCTGAAGGAAAGCTATCACGACCCAAAGATATTGCCACTCACCTGGAACCAGGTGAAGGATATTGCTAATCTGGATCTCTCAGATAAATCATCGGACCTTAATAATGTCAGGACATTATTCCTGGTTGGTTGCTATACAGGTAGGCGATGGTCGGAGGTCTTGAATATGACACGTCACAGCTTCCCTGTCACTGCTGGCCGCATGCGTTACACTGGCGCTGCTAAGGGGAATAAAATAATAACCGTACCACTAATAAAGGATGCCATTGATTACCTCACTTCAATTAAATTAAGAATGGAAAAACTAAGGATATGGTTAGCCCTATGTATGAGCTGGTCCATTTTCATACCAGTCGCCACACGTTCGCGGTTCACATTACGGAACTCTCAGCGAGTTTACCGAACTCAGACAAGTGGACGAGCGAAATGCTTGGCCATGCTTCAGCCAATGTAACCTGGAAATATAGGAACCTGTCGGCGTCTAACGTTGATGCTATGTTGGATCAAGTAGAAAAAGGGACCCAATGATGAGCCCCTCAGTAAATGACAACTAACTTCTGTCGGTTCTGGTTAAGAAGTCCGTGAGTGATTGCGCACTGACGCGTATTTGTTTTCCTATGCGATAGCTTTGCAACTCCCCGGAGTCGCACAAACGACGAACAGTCTTAACGCTAATTGCCAACATGCTGGCAACATCTGCGAGTGGAAATAATTGAATGTTCATTCATCTCGATGGGGGTGAAGAGCCATTGCGCTACGGGTAGCGTTCAACTGAATAGTATGCATTGTGTAGAAAGCTGTCCTTGAACAGCAGCCAGAAAGAAGGTGGCCAGCCTACGTGGTTGAGCGCAAATGTAAAAAAAAGTGAGCATTTTCAAAAAGATCTTCAGTGTCTTAACTCGCTTGAAGGCTAGTGCCGTTGTAACTGCACTGAGTATCCACCACTACATTTTTTGGTGATCTGCTGGCTTTTTCGTATCCTTGCACCACGTCGTAGAAACATGTCAACTCTGACATGACCGTCAGCAGCGACAGAATAAATTCCATGTTTTCCTAATTCCGAGCTGAAGGTTTCCAGCTCCTCGAAAGCCAGATCGCTCAGTAGGGTGATCCGCAGTTAACCACAACAACGCCTGGCAGGCCCAGCGTCTCAATTCATCCCATTTTTTCACAACAATTATTATGAGCTTAACGCCCATCATTACAGCTGCTATTGCCTTTGCGGTAAAGCTGCCCAACAAACTTTTTCAACACAATCCCAAAGCGGGAACCCGTATCGGTCACATCGCATCAACACTAAAGGAACAAGGACTAGCGTCAAGTAGCTGGTCTCTTTGGAGACCCACAACGCAATGGCTGGAACTCAGCATAAAATTTAGACGTGGCCACAGCTGCTATCGCTGCAGCGCATATACAAACAACACTACACCAGCTTATCACCATGACAGCAGAAAATAATTCCCTGAGGGTAGCTCAATTGAGTGATCCCTCCTCCATAGGCACGTCTTCCGCCAGTAGCAAGACAATATGTAGAAATGAATCAATTCCGGGACCGAAGCTTATTATCATTGCTAACCTGCGAAAGGAATATAGACTCATTTTTGACCTGATCGCAAGTTGCAGGGTATCCTGTAAGCACCTGAACCCAGCAATAGCTAAGCAGCTTGATTTGGCTGAGTCAATGGTTGAAAGGGGAATCCGAGAACTGAAAGAAAACCATTTGATTAAGTTCAAGGGTCAGGGTAAACGAAGGATATTATGGCTTGACTTGAATGAATCCCAGCTTGCTCAACTGGCTAAAAACAGTCATGAACTCCCGCAAAATCACGCTGCGGGAGTTGGGGCGGCAAGAACCTTAGGATCTGATAGTTACGAGCCAACACACGCAGCCTTGCGGGAGTTGCCCCCTAAGGATATTCCTATAGATAAATTCCTTATTAGTAATACCCTTATAGATACTAACCAAAAGGATAATATCCATAATAATAATATTGTTAATAAGGATATTACCCCTAGGACTATTCCTATAGATAATACTAATACGGGAACCCCCGCAAAACATACGGAACTCCCGCAAGATCTTACTCCGGTTCCGGCAACTAAGCAGGAATTAACTATTAAGGAAATCAATGAAATGCTTGACAACAAGATTTCTGCTTGGACTAGGGTTGATGGAAAGTGGATCCCTCCTGGAATTGATGAGGTGGATAAGTGTATCATGAAGAAGTACTATCAGGAGCGGTTGTACTACTACAAGCTTGTACATAATAACAAGGCATCAGAAAAGATGAAGAGGGCATTCAAGTTGGAAGCACTCAGAACCCCCAACTACAGGCTTGTTAATCTATACAAGATTGGATGCATGAGAATGGTGATCAAGTTTATCTGCCAGGAAGTACGCGGAACTCATTCATTTCCTACTCGTGAGGCTGAAGGTATCCTTTTTGAAATCGCACTGAAGAGCAGGATACGTATTACTGAGGTTCTTGATCGATTCACAGAGGCATTCAAAGCTGACTCGAACCTCACATTTATCAAATTCTTACAGAAGGTCGTGCAGAACGTTAAACTTATGGAAGTTGACATCGCCAAGACCGATTCACTGGTAATCCAGCGGCTTGATTATGATGGCCTTACTGAAGCCCAGGTGCGAGAAGGATTCGGTGAAAAGATGAGGCAATTACCAAGTGACATAGTCTTTCGTATCGGGAAATCAAATACAGACAGGATCAAACTTTTTGAGCAACTTCACAGAAGACCTGAGACCAACGGTGAGCTTACTGAGTTCTTGCATGGCTCCCGTGAATTAAGTGCCGATCAACTACCGGAATACTTCCGTAGACAAAGGGCAACAGTGGAGGCTGAAATTGCCGTCATAGAACTGGGTAAGATTCAGCTTAATGCAAGGCGAGACAGCAAAGCCATTAAAGACTTGCTGGTAAAGTACTCCCTGAAGTACGGAGAATGTCTATCGGTTCCAGCAAAGGTTGAAGCCTTTGTCATGGCGCGTGTAGGGGAAGATGGTACACATAGCAATATCAAACCAAATATAAAGAATCTTATTGCGGACGAAATGTGGAAAATGAGGGATATAGATCTTTGGTTGATGAATTTGTCGCTTCAAACACAGCAGAATGACGATAGCGAGAATAATGCTCCGGTTACTGACACCATGG
>Ga0193753_10000806_pt1 | contig 29083 bp, 26 predicted proteins | sample H1c2metaG_FD_144925 | JGI IMG/M metagenome (GOLD analysis project Ga0193753, IMG submission 144925) | Soil microbial communities from a riparian zone of the East river system, Colorado, United States - H1c2 | ecosystem: Environmental > Terrestrial > Soil > Riparian zone | place: USA: East...
TGACGGCGGTCCCTTCAGATTTCCAGATCACTTTGCCGGTCTCGGGCTCGAGCGCGTAAATACCATTCGGGGCGGTCACATACATGCGTCCGTTAATGACTAAAGGTGTCGCTTCGGAACCGGGCGTACCGCTATGGAATGTCCAGGCCCGCTGCAGGCGCGAAACATTTTGGGCGTTAATCTGCTTCAGCGGTGAGTAACGGAGGCCGCTTGGATCGTGCCCAAACACGGGCCAGTCGGATTGACCCAAAAGAGGTAAAGCTAAAGTCACGAGCACGGACAGTCGGCACACGAGCATGAGGCTTCTCATTTTAGCCGCAGTACCCACGCGCACGACGGAGGATGAGCCTCTCCCGAGATCAATCAACAAATCACCAACCTAGCCGCAGGGCAAATCGTACTGACCTTTGGTCGATTCCCTCGCGGCCGGTATTGGCGATCCCGGTGGCCTGCAGGAAATTGCTGCTATTCACCGAGGCGTTGCCGCCCGGGATCACGTGATGGGGAGTATTGGTGAGGTTAAACATATCGGCACGGAAGCTCAGCTCAAACTTCTCAGAGAGCTCGAATTTACGGTTTACACCGACATCCTCATTGATTAGTCCCGGGCCCCGTAGTCTGTTCGTCCCGCACGTTCCGAAGCGTCCCGCACCGGGCACCGCGAAAGCGGACCGATCATACCACTGATAAATTCCACCGATTTTTTCGGGTGCGCTGATGCAATCGGCGAACTGTCCCGAGTTCGGGGAGTTTAGCGTTGCATTCGAAGCAGTCGGCGTAAAAGGTAGACCGCTCTGAGCAGTTATTACCGTGCTGATCTGCCATCCGCCGGCCAGCATGGATGCCACGCCGCTTTGCAACCAGCGCTTTCCTTTACCAAAAGGTAGGTCGGCAATTCCTGTCGCTGAAAACATGTGCGTGATGTCGGTGGAAAGTGGTCCACGATTCAGACTGTAGTACTCAGGGATGACCACTTGCGGAGAGATCGCATACCCTAACGCTTTACTGAACGTATATGTCAGATTGACTTGATACCCGCTGCTGAACCGGCGTTGTGCACGTGTCTGCAAAGAGTCATAGGTGTTCGTGCCCAGCGTACCGAGGAACAAGGTCGAAGCGGTTCGCCCGGTCAATTGATTCAATACTTGCCCGGATGTTCCGCCATTGATCGGAGACCAATTCATTTGAAGGTTGTCTTGCGGATCGATGGCGCGCGAGGCCACATAACCTGCCGACGTCAACCATTCGTGTACGCGCTGCTCCACAGTGAGGTTCCAGGTTTGGACATATCCACGAACATAGTTGGAGTTGTCGTACGTTGTAACAGCGGCGAGACCGGGCACGGGCACCGTGCCACTGCTGATATCAGGCGCGGAAACGGCGGGAAGGCCCTGACGCAGGCTCGTGGCATAAGAGAGGCTGCTGGGTGGAAGAAGGAGCTGCCCATAGATATAGGGATAATTCAGGCGCCCGGAAAGTGTGAACCCCAGAAAGAGAATGGGATCGGTAGCCATGCTGTACCCGGCTCGGATCACGGTAGAATCAGTGAGACGGTACGCCAAGCCGAGATGCGGGTCGAGACGCATCCGGTTACGCGTGATGCCGCAATTGCCGGGAACGGATCCAATTCCACAAATGGACATAGTGGCACTGGCAGGATTGTAGAATTCCAGTCCGGTACCGAGACGGCGCGGAAATGGATAGAAATCCCATCGCAGGCCGTAACTTAGAGTCAGTTTCGGTGTAACTTGCCAGCGGTCTCGAATGTATAGTCCGAACGACTTATTCCGAGTGTAATATTCATCCGGGAATTGATAGATCTTGCCGGAGTCCTGCGGGAGCCCGAGCAGAAGCGAAGCAAACGCATTGAAGTCATTGCCGGAAGGGCCGCCCTGCCGCTGCGTCGTCCCCTGCGCAAAATGAAACCCACCCGCGTTGCTAATGTAACTGGAGCCGGCCGTTTGATACTGCATCTCATTGGAATCCTGGTAATCGGCTTCGAAGCCGGCGCGAATATTGTGGCTTGCTTTGATCCAGTTGACGTTGACACTGAAGTTCTTCTCGGGATTCGCGTAGTTTTGCGGTTGATACGTGTTGGCTGGGCCGAGACTCGCAAAGCCATCGGTGGCCATCAGAGGCAGGCCGCCTTGCTGGAGCTGTTTATTTTCGGATAGACCGGAAGTGTTCAACCCAGGAATTCCTAGTAAGGTCCACCCTAAGTTCTGATCCTGGTACGGCTGCTTGCTGTACATATTGTTCCGCGAATAGCCGAAGTAAGCGTCCATAAGGAGATTGGCGCCAAAGACGTAGGTAGCCGAAATGGTTCCGTTGTAAACGTGGGCGGCCCCCACTCCAACGGCTCCGTTAGTCGGACTCACGGGAGGACCGCCAAGCAGACCGAAGATCTGCGGGTTGTACCAATCACCAGCGTTAAAACCGAAGCGGGTGAACATACTCAATTTGCTGCTTGGATTCCAGCTCAACTTCGTGTCCCACTGATCGCGCCGCGCGCCGCTATTGCCTTGGCAGCCTGAACACAAGAAATTCTGCCCTAGACCGAAAGCGCCGGTGCCCCGTTGGTTCGGATTGGGCCAACTACCAGTGGCAAGCATGGCTTGTATGCCCGGATCGATCTTCGAGGCCGGGATAATGTTCCCCGCGAACGGAGTTCTGTTGCTGGCGTTTCCACCGCCCGTCGTAGGATCGTAAATCGCAGTCGGGGAAGCCGACAAATCGCCGCCTCTCATTGCGAGCGTGGGAACCTGCGCCGCTACGGCATTGCCCTGAACAACACGTGTGCCTTCATAACTCATGAAATAGAACAATTTATCTTTTTTGATGGGTCCGCCAATCGTCGCACCAAACTGGTTGTTGATGTACTGCAGTTTGGGTTTGGTACGATCTGCGACCCAGGCATACGCCATGAGGTCACGGTTGGTGTGATCTTCGAACAATGAACCATGAAGAGCGTTGGTTCCACTTTTGACCGTAACGTTAACGAAACCTCCGCCCGCGGATTGGTCCGCGTCAAATGAATTGGTCGCAATGCTCACCGTCTCGATGGCCTCCATCGCTGGAACATACTGAATCACGTCAGACGACGCGAAATTCCTTGTGCCCGCACCATCAATGCGGGTATCGTTCGCGTTGACATTTCCGCCATTGACGGTAAACGCCAAAGAGCGTGTGGCGTTAGCGCCGAAGGAATGCGAATTTTGCGGCGGCGAAACACCGGGAACCGTCAAAAACAACATTTGGTAGTTGCGGCCAACCGGTACCGGAACACTCTTCAGAAGATTCTCACTGATCTCGGAACGTACGTCGGCCCGGTCTGTTTGCAAAGTCGTGGTCTGAGCCGCCACTGTCACGGTTTCGGTCAATTGGCCGATGCCCAGTGACACGTTTGCGCGCGTCACCGTTTGGACCGTCACCACAACTCCCGTCCGCTTAGAAGTCTGAAAACCGGGCGCACTGACCGTGAGCGTATACGGACCGGGAGGAAGGTCGGTAAGACTATATTCGCCGGATGAATTCGTCGCAGTCTCGCGCGAGAAATTGGTGTCCTGATTTGTGGCCATGATCTTGGCCTGAGCTATAGCAGCATTGCTCACGTCAGTAACATTACCGTCGATAGTGCCTTGCAGCAGTTGAGCGCTAGCAGGGGCGGAGGCGATCAAAATCAACGCCGCCATGCAACTCCAACGGATTCGTATCACAGCTCTCTTGCCTGAAAGAACCTGTTTCACTCAATCTCCTTAGGGCATGACATGTCAGAATAAGCCAGGAAGGAGTATACTTCCGACTCGAATTCGTGTCAATAGCAATGCAATTGTATTGCTGGCAGCCGTTACCCGGAGGACCGGGGCCGAATCAGACATTCTCCAAGGTCTAACGAGGCTCAACTTGACATTTCAGGGCTGGATAGATGACGCTGATGTTCAGTTCATGGCAGATCCGTTTCTTCCCTCAGCTCTAAGGTTTGAGCAAGGAACCCTTGCTGAGCGGGCCTATTTATTGATTCGCGAAAGGATACTGAGGGGCAACATCCGTCTCGGGTCCGCACTGTCGCGGCGCAAGATTGCAGCGGAGTTGGGTATGAGCCTCGTGCCTGTTTCTGAGGCCTTGCAGCGCTTGGAAGGCGAAGGATTGATCGAGAGCAAGCCGCGTGTCGGAACGCGCGTTTATATGCCAACGACCGCGGACATCCGGGAGCGGTATATCGTTCGGGAGGCCCTGGAGAGCCAGTCGGCGCGCCTGTTTTCCGAGAAGGCCAGCTCTCGAGAACGCGCTGAATTGTGCCGGATGGCTGAACATATGGACGCGCTATTCGACCGCAGGCTGGATGCCCGCAAAGATTCGGAATTCATGTATCACGTCCAGAATTTCCACTTCCAGCTTCACATAAGAATCGCGGAATGCTCCGGCTGCAGACCGCTGGTCAAGCTCATTGAGCAAACACATGTTCTTGTATTTAACTGGGTTTGGGATATGGCCGCAAAACTCCCGAATCTGCCGCCCCGCTTTCACGGCGAACTGGTTGACGTGCTCGCAGGCAACGACCCTGAAGCTTCCGATAAAGCCATGCGGCAACACATACGGCACGGCTTGGACGGTATTGTCCGAGCCTTGGAACCACAGATGGATTCGTGATACTTGACAGTACACGGCGAATGGCGTTACATTTACAAGCTGATGTAATCTGACATATCAGGAGTCTGAAAGAACCCATGTCTAGCAATGTATGGAGCCGGCGAGCCTGGCTCGGAAGTGTCCCCGGAATGGCCTGTGCGGCGGCAACGATGGGAACTTTGCGCGCCCAGCAATACCACATCGGCGGTGCCGACTTGAAACTCGGCGTCGCTTCCTATTCGTTCCGCAAGTTTTCCCGCGTACAGGCAATTCAGATGACCAAAGAGTTGAGAACGCCGTATCTCAGCATCAAGGACGTGCATCTGCCGCTGAATAGCAGCCCTGAACAGATTACTGCTGCGAAGAAGGAATTCGATGACGCCGGCATCACTCTGGTCGGCTGCGGCGTCATTAACTTCAAAGTAGACAGCGATGCCGACATCCGGCCCAAATTCGAATACGTGAAACGGATGGGCTTTCCCCTGATAACCTGCATGCCGGCGCGTAATGTTCTTCCTAAACTCGGCAAGTATGTGAAGGAATACGATGTCAAGATTGCGGTTCATAACCATGGACCGGAAGATCCGAACTTTCCTACTCCCCAAAGTGCGCTGAAGATTGTGAAGGATATGGATCCGCGCTGCGGGCTTTGCATCGATATCGGCCACACCTCGCGCACCGGGGTAGACGTGTTGGAGTCGATCGTCGAAGCCGGTCCGCGGCTATTGGACATGCATGTGAAGGACCTCGCGGATAAGAGCGTTAAGGAAAGTCAAGTAGCGGTCGGTGAGGGCAAATTGCCATTTCCCCAGATTTTCCTTCAGTTGATCAAGATGAAATACAGGGGCTCTGTCAATCTCGAATACGAAATTCACGCGAACGATCCTGTGCCCGGAATGCAGCAGAGCTTTTCCTATATGCGAGGACTACTAACGGGTATCCAGGCGGCTGCTTAAAGAGCTGTTCAGCGTATTTTCTGCAGGCGTTAAAGCGAACGACACTGGATATCGTTTCCGTTTTGCGAAGGCTGATGTTTAGCCCGTAGGGTTCAGGCCATCCTGAGCATTGCCGAGCTCTTCATGTGGGCCAGAAGCCGGCTGCCCTTTACGGCAAAGTGGAAGTGGGATGGCGTATGGCCCGAATAAGGAAATCCGGCTTCTTAGCAATTCGGGTATGGATTGCCGGTTACCGTCGATGTGAGCACGTCGACGTCCTCACGAGATGCATATCATCACTGTGAACGTCTTCGTCATCCTCGTCATTTTCGTCCTGCTCCTGCTCGCGCTCTAGCGCTTCCTCTTCATCGTCCATACGATCATCCTCTTCTTGTTGTTCTTCGTCGGCATCAGATTTGTTCATTGCTCCTCCAACGTCGCACAAACAGCAAAGAAATACTCCAGAGCCAAAGGCACCTGATATGACCGGTGCGTGTGCAGCCGATGATATCCCATGCTGATGCCAAGGCCGGCGCCCATCCAATAGAGGAAAACAGCGACCGCAGCAGCATGCCAACTGAACATAAATAACGCCGCTATGGCTCCGCCGTGGAGAAGCCCGAAAACGATCGTATTGGTCCAGTTTATTTTCTGTGGTTCAGCTATCTCGATGAGGTCGGTGCTCACGAGCGCGTCCAGACTATCGCATCTCCAAAGCTAACAGGGATTTTGCTCGCAATCGTAATACTTCCGTAATTTCAAAAGAATATCGGGCTGTCATTTCCATGGTGTATTGGCGCATCTGATCCGCTCCAAATCCCGGTAGTGAAAACGACTTGCGAAGGACGAGTAGAACTCGACTATATGCGAGCGCCATCGGTCATGGCGACGCCGGATAAGGGCATTCCGCAAGACATGCTGGCAAACGCCCACTGCATCGTAATTGTCCCTGGACTGAAAACCGCTGCGTTCCTGGTTGGCGGAAAATATGGAAAGGGTTACGTGTCCTGCCGGAGTAAGAGCGGAGTTGGCTGGTCGGCTCCCGGCACGGTTCGCATCGAGGGCGGTAGCGTAGGCTTCCAGATCGGTGGATCGCAGACGGACTTGATCATGCTGGTGATGAGCGAGCGGGGTGCGGACAAACTGCTTTCGAGTAAGTTCACTCTCGGCGCGGAAGGCTCAGTTGCCGCCGGACCCGTGGGTCGCACGGCGACGGCTCAAACCGACGCTCAGATGCACGGCGAGATTCTCTCATGGTCGCGATCCCAGGGAGTGTTTGCCGGCCTCGCTCTGGAAGGAGCCACCTTGCGGCAAGATCTGCACACTCTACGGCAAAAGACTCGAGAACCGGCAGATCGTAACCACGCGGGTGCGTACGCCCAAGGGGAGCGCGAGACTGATTACGCTGCTCAACAAGTACTCGGCACAAGAGCGCACGAGCACGTCAACTGGCTCCGGCCAATAAGGCGAGAAAGAAAAATAAGGCGACACAAATCAATTCATCGGCACACTCCTGATCGTATGCGGAGTTCTATGGGCGCAGGAACCACGAAAACAAAACGAGAATTTAACAGGATGGCGGCCGGTGCGGCGCCCATCTACCGCGTCACCGTGACCGAACGGGACCGCGAAGGCGATCAGTTACCAGCATCGCAGCGGAGCTACCAAGATCGACTGCAGCGGTACCGCGCTCATGCCGAGTGCCCACGGTGAAGCGAAGGTGGAAAGCAAGCAGGGCTACGTCGAAGCGAAGTGGAGTTCCGCAATCTTCCCGAAGCCACGAAATTCGGCGCCGAATATCTCACTTACGTGTTGTGGGCCATCACGCCGGAAGGCCGCACGTCGAATCCCGGAAATTCTTCGCAATGGAACCAGCGGCAAGCTGGGTGTTCCCTGACATCTCCTTCTTGCGCGTTCCGCGCAGTTTATCAGAAAATGTCAGATCAAGTTGAGACTACTGCAGATTAAGGCTTGAGCCGGGCGCCATTCTGCGCACCGATATTCCGATTGAGCGAAGTCTTATTCCACTGCTGTTCAATCCATTGCAAAGCTTCCGCGGACTTTCTTGCCACCTGCACCAGCCCCAAGTTGGCCGACTTCACGAATTTCTCTCTCACTGCGTGGTCGAGAAATCGCAACAGAAAATCAAAGTAGCCGTCGGTATTGATCAGGACGCAAGGTTTGGAATGAATGTTTAGTTGCGCCCACGTCACGATCTCGAAGAATTCGTCAAGCGTTCCGTAGCCGCCAGGCAGCGCGATGAAAGCATCGGACAAAGACGCCATGAGCGCTTTGCGTTCGTGCATGCTTGCTACCAGGTGCAGCTTCGTTAGGCCCCGATGAGCAATCTCGCGGTCCTGCAATGCTTGGGGAAGTACTCCGATCGCCTCAACGCCCCCGGCGAGGGCAGCGTCGGCGGTGGCGCCCATCAACCCAATGGAGGTCCCGCCATAAACCAAGTCCCAGCCGCCGCCAGCCATCTGCTGCCCCAGCGATTTCGCTTCAGCAAGATATTTCGAGTTCGCCCCAACGCTAGACCCGCAGAATACGCAGATCCGTCCTACGCTGGCCTGCTTTCGGCCTGGCAAATCACTAAACGGAACAGAATGCTCTGCCATGGATTCTCACAACTCGATCCAGTCGGTAAAATATGCGCCTAACGCAGTGCGGCGTGCAGTCAGCCCATCATAGTAGTCTGTCCAATGAGTAATAAGACCCTCTTTTAGTCGAACAACAGAAACACCTGCGACTGAGACCGGCACCTTCCGCTCAACATTTCCGAGCACTCCTTCGGTAATCGTGTTCTGCAGCTTCCATTCGCAAATCTCACAAGCGTCGCTTAGGAGAGTGGATATTGGAACGATGGAAAGGTCAGGATATAGTTCTCGTGTTTTATTGAAGAACTCCTGTAAACGTCCTTTGTCTGTAAATGTCAGCCCAAGCCCATTGTCCGTGAACACAAGCTGATCGCTGAACTGACTGACTGCCCTTCGTGCATGTCCTTCGCTCAATGCTTGTAGCACCGCCTCCACAACAGGTTCGCTGGCAATTGAGTTATCTATTCGATCAGCTTTCTCTCTAATATTCATCGTGCTTTCCTTCCTTTCTGTTTCACATGGCGCCCCATGAATGCGATACTGAGCTCGACAATTCTTCACCCTGAAAAAGGCTTCCGGGATCCGTCGTGGACTGGGCGCGGCTGGTCAGCCTACGCGATCGTCACCTTTGCTGCCAGCGCCTGGAGCTTCGTATCAAGTTCCTTTGCGGCCGCTAGCAGGGGTTCATTTGTCTCGACAACCATGAGTGAGGAGGGCCTTACATATGTCAGGCTGCTTCGATCCTGGTCCTCTTCAACCACGATCAGTTCCACCGGTGCAAAAAGACCTGCCGTCAAATCATGACGCAACATGGTGATGGCAAGCAGTGGGTTTCCGATGACCAGACGCAACACTTTCTTATGGATGTGGACCTTCTTAATCCATGCACCATGATTCAGCACGGCGAATAGAATGAAGCCACTCGGGCCCACATGAGATTCCACTTCCGCCTTATACGATTCCCAACTTTCGAACTTTGCAGGAAGGTCGTCGATCATCAACGGTTTTTCACCGACGTCGGCCAGCAATGCCTTCACGACTTCGTCGAAACGCCTCTTGCTGTCGAATCTGATGCGTATACCAGTGAAAGGGATTTCGCGCGGCTTAAAAGTTGTCATCGTGATTCCACTGCGACTATGGTGCAATCATCAGCGACCGTCTCAACAGCCGAAATAGAACGCGCGCTACGTTCGTGGACATAGGCAGTAGCCGTGCGATCTATCATCAGGCTGAGCAGTTCCGGGCGACTATAGTGGCCACGGGAATCCATCTGCCGTTTGCGCTTATCGATCAAAGAGAAATCAAGATCGGCAATCACCACGCCTTCACCAGAGCGCAGAGGTTCACCCATCAATTCGCCTTGCGGCGAGACAATAGCCGTAAAACAGCCACTGGAGATAGGTCCTATGGGGCAGCCGGTGTCATGCATGATCTGAGCCTGCTGATCGGCGTTGAGCCAGGCAGTGGCATTGACGACGAAGCAACCGGATTCCAGTGCGTGTTGGCGTATGTTGACTTGCGTCTGCTCGGCGAAAATGTCGCCCCCGAACGAGCCGGGGTACATCGATGAGTGAATCTGCTCGCCATCAGCCATCAAGGAGTAACGGGCCAGCGGGTTGTAATGCTCCCAGCATGCCAACTGACCGATACGCCCCACTGCGCTGTCGACAGCTCGCAGTCCGGAACCGTCGCCTTGCCCCCAGATCATGCGCTCATGGTAGGTCGGGGAAATCTTTCGGCGATGCTGAATCAACGTGCCGTCAGCATCGAACAGCAATTGGGTGTTATACAGCGTTCCACCATCGCGCTCGTTGATTCCAATAGACACCACTATCCCGGCTTGCTTGCAGGCTTCACCGATGGCGTTGGTGGCGGCTGACGGTACGGTTACGGCTTGCTCAATTAACTTGAGCTGCTCCGTGCCCATCTCGAAAGGCCGCTGTACAAAGGAGAAGTAGGGGTAATACGGCACGACGCTCTCTGGGAACGTTGCGAACTGGACTCCTTTCCGGCCAAGCTCAATAAGTTTCTGCACAACCTTGTCTACGGTGCCTTCGCGGCTGTAAAGCACAGGGCTAATTTGTACGGCAGCGGCTTTTATAATGTTCATCGCATGTCCTCTATCGGATTGCATCCGATTACTTCGGAAGCTATATCTGATTCGATTAAGCCAGAATCCTTGGGACGAATCTATTGGACGATGGTATAGGTCAATATTTCGGCGTCACCCGCCGCAACAAAATCCATCTGACGTTGCCCGCTGAATAAATCCAGGCGAAATGGGAGTTTCTCAGCGGCAGAAGCCCCGGAAAGGGAGATGAATGAAACGGATCAGATTCAACGAAGAGCAGATCGCCGGGATCTTGAAACAAGGCGAAGCAAGAATGAAGATGACGGAAATTGTGCCGGCACGACGGGATCGGCGAAGACACCTGCTCTCAAAGAACTTCTAGACCCGCCGGCAAGCGGGCAACGACGGGAACAGCAATTTCGGCTATTGCAGTTTGACTGCGCTGGTTCAAAAAGAAGAGCGGGCATATAGATCACAAACGGGTTTAGCCTCTGTACCGCGACTTAGGCCTCGCTATGCGACGCCCTGAAGGCCGGTCTTTGTAGAACACGCGCAAATTCCTAATCCGCTACCTCATCAGCCTTGATTTGCGGTTGCCATACGATCCCTCACTGCAGTTCGGCGGGACAGCAGCTCATCCAGGCTGAATGGAAACTTTTCGCAATTTGCTAAAAGTAAGGCCCCTCCAATCCCGGTGAGGACGGCAAAATTCAAAGGTGCCTTGATTCCCAACGCAAGCGTCATTGCCACGCCGAACGTCACTAAAAGGACTCCGCTTAAGAGGGCGACAGCGCGTGTGTGCCAGCCGACGAGGAGAGAAACGCCGAAGAGAATTTCAGCGCCAGTGGCAATGACTCCCATCGGCGGGATCATTCCCGCCGGCAAATACCAATTGAGGCTATGCGTGTATTCCAAGAACCGTGAGAAATTCCCCCACTCGACATTCGGTTGTCCAAACGCGCCCCACAGACCGAATCGGTCGGCTACCGCCGACAAGAAACCAACGCCGAGCCCAATTCTTAGCAACAGTGTTGCGTAGCTTGCGAATTTCGAATCTCTTACTATACTCGTGCTCATGTGATTCCTCTTGAATTGAGTCTTCGCGAACAACACCGATCGCAATTGTTGGTTTACTCTGCTGGTATCACCAACGCAGCGCCTTTCTTGTGAATCAGGAACACAAGGAATTTTGCTGACTTCGTACTACTTGCGTTCCGGCTAACGACATGAATATCGTTGGGATCCTCATAAAAGCTCTGGCCTGGCCGTAGCGTGATTTCTTTCCCCCCTCTCACCTGCATCACGACGGAGCCCTCCAGCACGTAAACAGACACCTGCGCATTGTGGCGGTGGATAGGGCTTGAAAAGCCCGCGGGAAAGTCTACCGTGTACATCAGAACTTCCTTGTCAGGAAATCCTGTCAGGGTTTTCGACATGAGCGACGTGATAGTCTCCTGCGCCTTCGGCGGCGTAACAGCCTTCTGCGCCATCAGCGTGCTGTTTGTGATCAGGGTGCCGGTTATGAGAAGTGCCAGCACTAACATTGGTTTTGAGCTGGTCATAATTTGTTCACGATGGCTCGTACCTGCTAGCACTTGGTATCCGTGCTTACGAAGCTGCTTGACGAGCTTTGTTCCGACGAGTCCACTACCGCCGATTGCGAAGAGTTTCATGATTGTCCTTTCGTTTACTGTCGACCGAGACATCGCCAAGCTGCCGTCAGCTTGTATGATGCTCCTTGCAACATCCTTCACTGGTTAGTTATTAAGGGATCCTATGCGTGTATCCGAATCCCAATTCAATTAAGCCCGAAGCGGGAAGGCAAATCTATTGGACGATGGTATCGGTCGATATTAGGCGTTGCCCGCCGCGACAAGGACGTTCACGCGGCCGCTTTTATTAATACCTCGGTGAGCGCGGTTTCCCCCCGCAGAATAGTTGTTGCACCGGGCGTACTAGCGCTGATATCGTTCGCGGAACACATGCGAGATACAGTTGCGATTAAGCCAGAAGCGGAGAGGCGAACGTATTGGAGGATGGCATCGGGCGGCCAGGACGGTGCTGACATTGGCCGAAACCGACACCAAAGTATCATGGACATCGCCTGTTGACTGGCGCATCCTTAAATATGGTGGAGAACTGCCCAGAAAGGAGCGGGATGGAGAACCAACTCAGACGGATCGTTGATGCGCTTCCCGGATTGGTGTGGACTGCGCTCCCGGACGGGCACATCGACTTTCTTAATCAGCGCTGGTGCGAATATACCGGCCTCAGCCTTGAGGAAGCCTGCGGGTGGGGTTGGCAGACCGCAATCTACCCTGACGATTTAGCCCGACTACTAGAACGCTGGCGATCCATGCTGGCTTCGGGCGAGCCGAGTGAGATGGAAGCACGTTTGCGGCGTTTCGATGGAGGGTATCGCTGGTTCCTCCTTTGTGGCAGTCCGTTGCACGACACCACGGGACAGGTCATCAAGTGGTATGGATTGAGCACCGACATTGAAGACCGAAAACGGGCTGAGGACGCGGTGAAGCTCGCGAGCACGCAGATCGTGAATGGCATTCCGGCCCTCGTTACTGTCATGACACCTGCCGGTGAGCTCGAACTCGCCAACCACCTAGTGATGGAATACTTCGGCAAAACGCCTGAGCAGCTAAAAGAGTGGGTGACCTCCGATGTCGTTCATCCGGATGACCTCCCGAAGGTGATCGCCGCGTGGAGCGCGGCAGTCGAGACCGGCGATCCATACGAAGTTGAGAGCCGCCAACGTCGCGCTGATGGCGTCTACCGCTGGTTCCGCATAAGTGGTTTTCCCTTGCGAGACAGGGAAGGATGCGTCGTCCGCTGGTACGTCGTGCAAAGCGATATTGACGACCGGAAGCGGGGTGAAACTCTGCTCGCGGGAGAAAAGCGGTTGCTTGAGATGTTGGCGCGCGGGTGTTCATTTCCCGTCATCCTCGATGCACTGTGCCGGCTGGTAGAAGATACCGCTAGAGGCTGTTATTGCAGCATCGTATTGGTCGATCCGAGCGGCACGTGTCTCGAACACGGAGCCGCGCCAAGCCTTCCTACGAGCTTCATCGCTTCGATTATTGGCCGACCTGTGAACGTCGATTCGGGTCCGTGCGCGATGGCGGCATACCTCAACGAACAAGTCATCGCGGCTGACCTCACGTTGGAGACACGATGGGCAGCGTACGAATGGTGTCCAATGGCCTTGGCGCATGGGCTGCAGGCTTGCTGGTCGACGCCGATCGTGTCCACGATCGGCAAGGTCTTGGGTGCAGTTGCGATTTACTACGACGCACCCAACACTCCCACTCCGATCCAGCAAAGCCTCATCGAGCAATTCACGCACATCGCGAGCATCGCGATCGAACGTGCACAGAGTGATGCGGCGCTGAAGCACAGCGAGGCGCGTAAGTCAGCGATCCTCGACTCGGCACTCGACTGTATTGTGACGATCGATCATGAGGGCTGCATCACCGAGTTCAATCCGGCTGCGGAGCGCACCTTCGGGTACCGTCGGGACGACGTTGTGGGCAAGCAACTGGCCGATGTCATCATCCCATCGTCACTCCGCGACAAGCACTGTCGAGGTTTAGCTCGCTATCTGGCCACGGGCGAGGCGCGAATGCTCGGCAGGCGTGTCGAAGTGACGGCCGTGCGTGCCGATGGGAGCGAATTCCCCGTCGAACTCGCGATCACACGCATCGCGTTAGAGGGACCGCCGTCCTTCACTGGCTATCTGCGCGACATCACGGAACGCAAACGGTCGGAGGAGGAGTTGCGGCGGAGCGAGGCATTTCTCGCGGAAGGCCAACGCCTCAGCTCCATCGGCACTTTCTCGTGGCGGGTGATGACTGAAGAAATCACCTGGTCAGAAGCCGTCTATCGCATTTTTGAGTTCGACCCCAGTATGCGTGTGACGCTTGAACTTATCGGTTCCCGAGTCCATCCAGATGATATGCCGTTGATGTATGACATGATCGAACGCGCACAAGGCGGCAAAGATTTCGAATACGAACATCGGCTGCAGATGCCCGACCGATCCGTCAAATATTTGCACCTGATCGCTCATGCAACCCGGGACCAGAGTGGTCGGCTGGAGTACATCGGCGCAGTCCAAGATGTTACGCAGCGTCGGCTCTCGGAAGAAGCACTCAGCAAAGCCCGATCGGAACTCGCACATGTGGCCAGGGTCGCTAGCCTCGGCGTGTTGACGGCATCAATCGCGCATGAAGTCAACCAGCCGTTGTCGGGCATCATCACCAATTCCAGCACATGTCTGCGAATGCTGGCGGCCGATCCGCCTAACGTCAACGGCGCGCGCGAAACGGCACGGCGCACGATTCGAGATGGCAATCGTGCATCTGCTGTGATCACGCGATTGCGCTCTCTCTTTGGTAACAAGGACGGCGCGACCGAACCGGTGGACCTTAACGAGGCTACTCGGGAAGTGCTTGCGCTATCGATGAGTGACCTTCAAAGAAGCCGGGTGATTGTGCGGCAGGAGCTTGCCGACGACCTCCCGCGTGTCACGGGTGATCGTATCCAACTTCAGCAGGTCATCCTGAACCTGCTCCGGAACGCCGCAGACGCGATGAGCGGCGTCGATGATCGTCCGAGGCAGTTGGTGATCAAAACCGCGCATGAGGAAGGCGATCGTGTTTGCCTTGCCGTGCAAGACGTGGGGCTTGGGCTCGAACCTCAAAGTCTGGACAGACTCTTCGACGCCTTCTACACCACTAAAAATGACGGTATGGGAATCGGACTATCCATCAGTCGCTCCATTATCGCGAGTCACCATGGCCGACTTTGGGCAACACCGAATGATGGTGCCGGAGCAACATTTTCTTTTTCTATTCCCCTCAGACCCGAGGCTGTGGGCGCCAACCGTTTTGGCGCCATTCGCGCGCCTGCTATTGCGGATGCGGACCACGTCGTGAGGAATCCGTAATGCTCAAACGTTCACTTGTGGCGGTGGTCGACGACGACGAGTCCGTGCGCGAGTCTCTACCCGATTTGCTGAGGGAGTTTGGCTTTGCGGTCCAGGCGTTCTCCTCGGCCAAAGAGTTCCTGGCGTCCGATTGCATCGACCACACCAGATGCCTGATCCTCGACATCGCCATGCCGGGCATGTCTGGACCCGATCTCCAACGGGAATTGACGCGTCGCCGGCAAGAGATCCCGGTCGTGTTCATCACCGCTCATGGAGATGAGACGGTGCGTCCACGCCTGCTCGAACAGGGCGCCGTTGAGTGCCTGTTCAAACCATTCAGCGATACGGCCTTGCTTGAGGCGCTCAATGCCGCACTTCGAGTGAGCTGAGCGATCCGCCACGCTATTAGGGAATATACAATGAATTCAACGAGCGCACTTGGCCTTGAATTGAGGTCATCACCCATGTCGCACGCCACACCGATCGTATTCGTTATCGACGACGACGTCTCAGTGCGCGAATCGCTGGAATTGTTAATCGGCTGTGCAGGCTGGCAGGCGGAGACATTCGCGTCCGCGCAGGAATTCCTTGCCCGCCCACGAGTCTTTGCTCCAAGCTGCTTGGTACTTGACGTTGGCCTTCCGGACCTCAATGGTCTTGATCTGCAGAAGCGGATAGCCGGTGATCGCATTGATATGCCGATCATCTTTATCACTGGTTGCGGCGACGTGCCCATGACGGTCCAGGCCATGAAGGCAGGAGCCGTTGAGTTCTTGACAAAGCCATTCAGCGACGACGTGCTATTGAGCGCCATCCGGCAGGCCATTGCGCGCAGCCACACTGCGCTTGATCACGAGGCGCAGATGCGACCCCTCCGGGACTGTTACGCCTCTCTTAGCCGTCGCGAAAGAGAGGTCATGGCGTTGGTGGCCTCCGGCCTCTTGAACAAGCAAGTGGGTGGCGAACTCGGCATCAGCGAGATCACCGTAAAGGCGCACCGAGGCAAAGTGATGGGAAAGATGAAGGCGGATTCTCTCGCTGACCTAGTCAATATGGCTGCCAAACTCCGTCTCGCTTCTACTCGAATCGACTAATATCTCCCGCAATATTCGTTTGCTTAGACTCATCTTCGAGACATGTTCAAATCGTGGTTATGAGCTCGCACCGCTATAAGTTGTGCAGTAATTGAGTTTCATCTAAAAGCGGATCTTACGTCGACACCGTAGCGCTTGCAGAACGAGTGAACAATCAGGGGGCACTCATATCTCCGTTGACGCTACGATGTCAACCCTTCGGTTCATTGCAGTTGCATTTGCAATACCCAACTCAGCAGTGTTGTCATCCGTAAAGACCGCTTCTGCAGTATACGGGCATATCTTATAGCGCCCTCCTAATATGCAATCCCGAGCGTCCAAGGCGGGCCGCTAGTTTCCTCGCCGCTCTACGACACCGTTTCGGTATCGCGATGATTGTGTTCTGGCTTTGGCCCGCGATAGCAAGTGAGTAGAGGGGTTGTGATCCTTAAAAGGTCGCGGGCTATTCGTGATACTTCCTATCTTTCGTCAGAAGCCCCAGCTGCTCGCATGATGAAGCGAGCGATTCTTTCGGGATCGGCGAGCATTGCCACATGACTTGTCGGGACCGTGATTGTCGTCGCATTCATCCTCGCGGCTTCCATCGCTTCCAGTTCAGGGGAGACGGCTCGATCGTTGGCGGCGATCACAAACCATGTGGGCTTGTTCTTCCACGACGGATTCTGTGCGGGAGTTCCCAACGCCGCGCCTGCTATGGGCACTTGTGTGGCATTCAGGATCGTTCTCTTAGCTTTCGAAAGATCCTGGGCAAAGTCGTCAAAGATCCCGGTGGGGGTTAGAGTAAGAAATCCGCTTTTATCTTGCCTGATTTCGCCTCCGCCAGGAGTTGGGTTGGCTGTGGCGAGCGAAAGGGAGGATTCTCCTTTGTCTGGCGCGAATGCCGCTACGAACACCAGGCCGACAACCTTGGGATCGTTTCCCGCTTCGGTGATGACGGCGCCGCCATACGAGTGACCGACCAGCAACACGGGGCCGTGCACCAGTGACATCGCTCGTTTCGTAGCTGCCACGTCGTCGGATAAAGACGTCAATGGAATCTGGACGGCGACGACGTTCAACCCGGCTGTCGTCAAGCGCGGAATGACTCTCGACCAGCTGGAGCCGTCAGCCCATGCTCCATGTACCAGGAGGACGTTGTTTGCAAATTGAGCATCTGCCGGCTGAGCAGCCAGCGTCTGTGCTGACGTAAGTGAGCCTGTGACGGCAAGTAAGCAGAGAGCCCCGCCGAACGTATAATCGAGTACCTTTGACAATTTCATGTTTGGTCCTTTTGTGAATGTGAATTGTTATTCGCCGCGTTCTTTCTTGGCGGCCCATAACATAAGAATGCAGCTCTCGATGAGAGCGCGTCGATTGTACGTTGGTATCGGCTTGCCGGCTATCAGCCCCAGCCTAGCCGACGCCAGCGTCGCGCAGAAATGTTCGAGCGCATGGTGATTGACGCTTTTGACTGTACCGGCTGCAGTGATGAGAGTGATGAAGCCGAAATGCTCTCGCCGATAGAACGCAAATGACGCGCGTTGCCACCCCTCGGCCCCCATATCGGTGCTGATTCCACACCATCTGAGAGCTTTCCCGAAGCGTGGCCTGCCTGACGAATAGCACCAAAGATGAACTAGCTGGCGATACTTTCCGTCGAAGCGCCAGATGCGCTTCCATCTCAGTCGGCTCACACGAACACAGCATGGATCGACAGCGTTCGAGCAGCCCGGAGAGATCTTCAGCGTATACGCAACCTGCGTCCGCCACCCTACCTAACAACCGTATGTCATACCGTATTCCAGCATCCCAGGCGCGCGAAAACAGATCGTGAATTCGCTCTTGGTGCGAAGTGACAACACGATATCAACCGATACCATCGTCCAATAGATTTGCCTTCCCGCTTCGGGCTTAATTGAATTGGGAATTTGAAACACGCATAGAAGTTCTCGGCATCTGATAACTGACCAGTAAGCGTATTGCAAGGACCATCATAAAAGCGGCTGCTGGCGGTCCTAGCCGCGGGGCGTGCAATTCGCCATTTTCCCAGGGGAACCAGAAAAGTGTGGTGGAGTTTCATTGCAGGTTAAAGGAGATGGTATGAATTGACCACGCTCGTTCGGCGGTAGGCTCCAGAAGGGAACTTCTGGAGTAGACAGGCCACAGGCTGGATTTATGCTTGAGGCGCTAGCGACCTCGTAAAGGAGATTAGTCAGACCTGTGAGCCGGAGCGCCAGCGTAAGGCCAGAGATGGACCTTGGATAGGAGAATGGTGACCGCCGGAAAGCGAACGTCTACTCCGCTTGGTTCTCAACGTTGCGAAACGAGGAGAAGGAAATGGAAGCCAAACGCTACATCGGAATCGATCTGCACCGGAACTGCTTTACAGCGTGTCTCCGGCTGGAGAACGGAAGAGAGTATGGGAAGGAATGGAAGCTGGAGGAACTGGCGAAGTTCGTGGAGAAGCTGCGGCCCACCGACCAGGTGGCGGTGGAGGTGACGGGCAACACGCGGCTGTTCCACGATGCGGTGGCGCCACACGTCGCACGGGTAGTGGCGGTGAATCCCAGCCAATTCCAGGTCATCACACATTCGGTGAAGAAGACCGATTCCAATGATGCCCGGAACCTAGCGTTGTACTTGGCCAAGGATCTATTGCCGGAGGTGCGGATGAAGGACAAAACGCAAGCGCAGATCGCCTCGCTCACGCAGACGCGGGACAGCATGGTGAAACTGCGCACCGCGCTGAAGAACAAGGTGAACAATCTTTGCTCGGCGCACGGAGTGAATCTCAACAAGGAATCGCTGTCCAGCGAGAAGGGATTGAAGGCGGTGCTGGAAATGCACTTCGACCTGCTGGTGAATCTGGAGCTGAAGATCATCATCGATCAAATTCGCAGCCTGAACAAGAGCATTGCCGAACTGGAAGAGACCATCGGCCAGCAAGGCCAGAAACTGGAAGGACACAAGAATCTGACCAGCATCAAGGGAATCGGCGGACTCAGCGGCGGCATTCTGTTGTCGATCATCGGCGATATCGGCGACTTTGCCGACGAGGGGAAACTGGCCGCTTACTTTGGGATCGTTCCGCGCGTGTCGAACTCCAATGAAACCGAACGCAGCGGGCGCATCACCAAACGCGGGACCAAGCTGGGGCGAACCACGCTCATCCAATGCGCCCTGATCGCGCAACGCTACAGCCCCTATCTGAAAACTTACTACCAAAAGATAAAAAGCCGGCGCGGCACCGGCAAGGCGATCGTCGCCCTGGCGCGGAAATTCCTGGGAATCATCTATCGAACGCTGAAGAACAAGTGGGTGTTCGAAGACTTCCCCAACTTTGTACTGGCGGAGCAAGCAGCATGAACCAACACACCGGCACCTCCGCTTCGCATGGCTTCGCTCGGATCCACCGCCTCATCGGCTGTTGGGACTTCGCAAGCCAAAACCCGAGGCCTTGAACCTCCGAGTAGACAAAACATCATAGGAGAAACATATGGCAAAAATGAATACAGCACTGGCAGCCGGGTCAAACGCGGCCGACATAACGCCCGAACGGATGCGGTCTTTACTTGATCGGCAAAGAACTGCATTTGTGCAAGAAGGAGCACCCGCTTACGAAACACGCATCGATCGAACGAACCGGCTCATTGCCCTACTGGTAGACAATCAAGATGAAATTGTTGGTGCGCTCAATGCAGATTATGGTCACCGCAGCATGGAGGCAACGCTGCTCGCCGATGTTTGGAGCGTCATCGACAACTACAAGTACACGAAGCTCCACTTACGCGAATGGATGCGAACGGAGATTCACGAGGCGATGTTTCCAGACGCGGAGGCCCGAGTCGAGTATGTTCCAAAGGGCGTCGTCGGAGTGGTGAGCTCGTGGAATTTCCCTTGGCGGCTTGCATTTGCGCCTATCGGCTATGTCTTTGCGGCTGGCAACCGTTGCATGCTGAAACCGTCCGAACTGACGCCTGCGACCTCAGCCTTGATGGCAAAGCTTGCGGCGCAGTATTTCGACGAAACGGAGTTGACCGTACTGCAGGGCGGCCCTGAGATCGGTGCCGCATTTACAGCCTTGCCGTTTGACCACTTAATCTTCACAGGCAGCGCCAAGGTTGGCTCTGCAGTCATGCGCGCAGCGTCCGAGACTTTGACGCCCGTGACCCTGGAACTCGGAGGCAAGTCACCCGCGCTGATCGGAAAGTCAGCGGACATTGGAGACGCTGCACGAAGGATTCTTACCGCGAAGACCTTCAATGCCGGACAGATATGTCTCGCGCCGGACTACGTGCTTTTGCCCAGCGGACTCGAACGACAATTCGTGGCGGCGGCCAAATCTGCAGTGGCATCCATGTACCCGAACCTCCGAGACAATTCGGACTATACTTCCATCATCAACAAACGGCACTTCAATCGGCTCAAGAGCTGGATCGCGGACGCTGAGGCGAAAGGCGCAGAAGTGATCGAGCTCAATCCCGTTTCGGAAGACCTGTCAGACGTGGCGAGTCACAGAATGGCTCCTACGCTCCTGCTAAAGGTCAGCGATGCGATGACGGTGCTTCAGGAGGAGATTTTCGGCCCGGTGCTGCCGATCGTCACCTACGAAACAATCGAGGAAGCAATCGCATTCATAAACAGACACACTCACCCACTTGCGTTGTACTACTTTTCACATGATGCGGAGGAAGAGCGCAAGGTGCTCGATCGCACAACGTCGGGTGGCGTGACGGTAAACGATTGCATGACACACGCCTTCGACAACAGCCTTCCGTTTGGTGGCATTGGCCCTTCGGGCATGGGCGCCTATCATGGCAGGCAGGGATTTGTTACGTTCAGCCACGCCCGAGCGATTTATCGGCAGAGTAAGTTGCCACAGGCCGAGCTTTTGTTTCGTCCCCCTTTTGGCGAGACTGCACGAGCGTTTCTATCCAGCGGTATTACGAAGTGACCCGCTTCTTTTCCTCGTGGCGTCTTGAGAAGGGCGCCGACGTTAATCACACTGGGCTTTTGACTACCGGGCGATGGCACTGTTTGTACCCGAGAGTTCTATAGAAACTTGTGACTAGCACTTAGCCAACTTGTAAAGGTATCATTTCATGGAAACAATCAATCGCCCATCGTCGACCAAGTCTTCCGAGCCTGCTGGTATCAAGCATCGGTTGGACGAGGAGGCTCTATTGATTCACCAGGTTCTTGCGGGACAGCAGGACCGATTCCAAGAATTGCTCCAACCGCACATGAGCGTCGTACTTCGTACCGTGCAGACAAAAATGAGAAATTCTGCGGAGGTCGATGATGTTATTCAAGAAACTCTCTTGAAGGCACTAACGCGGTTGGCGCAGTTTCGATTCGAAGCAGGTTTCCGAGCATGGTTGGTCCAAATCGCGATTAATGAGAGCCGGCAGTGGTATCGGCGGAGAAGGTCTATTCCGGAGGGAGCCACCCTCGCAGAACAGCAACTCATCGACGCGTCACCTTCTCCGCTTGAGGAGTTCGAGCGGCACGAATTACGCAGAAGCCTGTATCGCGCACTCTCCGCACTTCCAGAGATCTATCAAGACGTTCTACGCCTTAGAGACGTTCATCAGCTCAGCATCGCGGAAACCGCACGGCTACTTCGATTGAGCGTTCCAGCCGTAAAAACTCGGCATCGGCGCGGTCGGCTACTCATGATGCGCTTTGTCGACGGCAGCCCTCTTGCCTGTGCTGAATAGCGTCCACATGCGAAAGAGAACGCTGCCTTGCGAGCGTGACCTGTTGCAAGGAGATGTAGTTTGGCCACAAAATGGCGCCACAACTTGCATCCGATGGCCCGGCTGACGTTGGTTTGCAGAGAACGCGAGTCCGAACGGGAAATCGCACGCCTCAACCTAGAAAATCTCTTCCCCACGGTTGTTGCTTCGACGCTAAGGTGTCAGCATCGAACCGACTACCGACGAACTTGATCGGTATGTGCGGAGTTGGAACAGCCATTTCGGTTTCTGCGAAACGCCTGAAGTGTTGATTGGTTTGCACGCTGGGTCCGATTGCGATTTGCGGCTGCTCGGTGACGAAGTGTTTGATTGCACCGCAGGCTGCTACTTACAATCCAATCCGGTTTGTATGTTAGCGGTCATGCAAGCAATGAAATTTCTATGCTGTCGAAGTCTTCGTCGTTTAGAGATAGCTCAGCGACGAGACCGATGCCCCTGTTTGACTGATAATGAAGAGCGTTACTCAAAAACGGTTCGTTGAACCGGGCCAGAGCGAATGGTACACGCGGACGGGTCGCACGTACCACTCACTCGATGCTGTTTTTACTCCGGCCCCATTTCGGGGATGGACTTGCTGCCGGGTGTTTCGGCTTCACGTCCGGCGCGATCTCCATAATCGGCTTACCGGGTTTTCCGGGGGGAAACCTCGGGTTTGATCTCCGGTCGAACCTCGGGTTTGACTTCAGGGCGAATCTCCGGTTTGATCTCCGGCCGAACCTCGGGTTTGACCTCAGGGCGAACTTCCGGTTTGATCTCCGGTCGAACCTCGGGTTTGACTTCAGGACGAATTTCCGGTTTGATCTCTGGGCGAACCTCGGGTTTGACTTCAGGGCGAATCTCGGGTTTGATCTCCGGCCGAACCTCGGGTTTGACTTCAGGACGAATTTCCGGCTTGATCTCTGGCCGAACCTCGGGTTTGACTTCAGGGCGAATCTCGGGTTTGATCTCCGGCCGAACCTCAGGTTTGACTTCAGGGCGAATTTCGGGTTTGATCTCCGGCCGAATCTCGGGTGTGACTTCAGGGTAAGTCTCGGGGCCCACTTCCGGTTTAATTTCCGGCGCAACTTCAACCACAACCTCCGGGATGGGCTTCCGGTGACGACTGGGTTCCGGCGCCACTTCCGGGTGTACTTTCGGCGGATACTTCGATGGTTTCTCTTCTGGCTTATCGTGTTCGTTCATGCGAGTAGTCTCCTGGTTGCAAAACCGGTTCCTGCCTTGATTGATTGAGGTCCATTCCCATGGACCTCTTGCTGGCTTCGGAGAGTCCGAAACAAAAGCGAAGATCGAGAGCTGCGGCGAGCGAATGCTGCACGAAATCGAGCCGGATCTCGCTGGCCGTGAGACTCCGCCGCAAACCGCCCAGCGCATAGTGCGGATTCGGCAACATGGCGTCGTGCTCGGGCCCGATGGTAAGTTGCCGGAGAAATCGGAAGCCGTTTTCGCACGCGCTCATGTAATCCAGATAGCGCGGCCGGTCGCCCGTGAGGGCCGCAAGAGCCGCCGCCGCGGCAAGACCTTCTAGATAGAGCGCCGTGGTGTAACCCGGCCCGTCCTGCTGGTGGCGAGTGATGAATCCGCCGTTTTTGTCGAGCTGAAATTCGCGAATCCAGTCCGCGATTTCGAAAACGAACTCTGCCCAGGCGGATTCTCCATCCGCTTTCCACCAGAGCCTTCCCGCCTGCATCAGCCAGGATATCTGCCCGAAGTTCCGCTTGTAGCGGAAACGGTGGCGGTAGTAGAGAAACGCGTTGTGGAGCCGTGCCTCGTCTTTCGACGCCAATCCGGAGAGCGCCGCAGCCGCCAGCGCGAGCAGCGTCTGGCCGGGGAAGTAGTCCTGAAATTCATCGGTGCCGGCATCGTCATCGCGATGCGTGGCGATGCGGCCATGGACATCGATACGCGACCACAACGCCGCCGCAATCCGCGGAGCAAGTGTCCGTCGGCTGTCGCCGGCTTCGAGCTCCGTGATGGTGAGGAGAATGAACGAGAGTTCGGCGACCGACGGTGAATTGTCGTCTTCTTCGAGCCAGAGTCCAGCGTCCGTTTCGAGAATGTTCACGAGGTAACCATCGAGTAGCTTACCGGCGCTTTCAATTGCCGTGGGCCGGTTCAGCGCGTGCCCGGCCTTCATCAGAATCCACGTGGCGTGCGTCCCGCGTGCCGTGCCGTGGCCACGGTAGATCCAGTTTTGAAAAGGTTCGAAGGTAGCGTAAAATCCGCCCTTTTCGTGGATGTTACGAAGCAGATATCCGCACTGCCATTCAGTGAGTTCGCGCAAGGTTTCTTCGAAGCGGAATTCCTTGGCAGGCTGACGGAAGCCGTACTCGATCGACTCGACGCCGCGCCCATCGGCCAGCCACGTCGCGCAATCGAAGCGGATCCAGTGATAGGGTGCGCGCGTGATTCCGGCCTTGTCGATCACTTCGACGGCATATCCCGCGGCGTCAAGGCTGTTGGTTATCGCGACGAACGGCAGCAGCATTCCGTAGCGTTGATTCTGCCCGACATTTTGGTACACGGCGAGCGCCTGCCTACCGAGTCGGAACCGCGGCGCGACCTCTTCGGCGGACATCTCCCCCAACTCCAGGCGATTGAAAAGAAGAGATACGGTTACGGCCATGCGCTCCGGCTTCCCGGGCGCTAGCTGCGCGAAGCGGCTGTCCCGCAATGCGGCCTCTACTAGCATTCGAATATCCCGATCCGGCTCGGCAACCGCCGAACCGGCGCATCCTTGCAGGCGCCCATTCAGGTAGACGGAAATATAGAGCGAATGCAACTCGTCGGGAAAGACATCGTCCGGAAGCGGTGGTTCAATCTCCTCGCTTCCTCCGGCCAGCGCCCGAAGAATGTCCAGGGCGCGCGCGGCGGCCACGCCAACCGCTGGCTTCGAATACCAGGAGCCGTCAGACTGGAAAGGCACGCCCGATGGCGGCCATTGTGCATCCGGCTCCACAACTTTGCATAGGTCGTGCCGGTATACGTCGTACGGTTCGAAGCTGTAAAGCGTTGCGTTCTTCTGGTGCGCGTGGCGGAATTGCTCCCACTCGTTGCCGATGCCTGGCATGCGCGGAAGCGCACCGCCCATTTGCGACGGCCGTTCGCGACTGCACACCACGATCCCGTACCGGTCGTTATCGAGCTGACCGGGATGGCATTTTTCGAGCGCCGTGAAAAACGTGACCGCGATTTGGCTCCGCTCTAGAATCCGGCGGGCCTCGGCCGCATCATCCCCCAGACCCTTCGCCGCCTGCAGTGCGGCTCGCAATACTTCTTCGGGAGCCTGCGCCGCGACCTCGCCGGGGAAGGTCCAGAAACCGTCCCGCGCATAGCGGTGGTAGATCTCTTTGCGGTCCCGCAAGCTGACCCAGACTCCTCCGGTCGAATCGTAATCGTCGTCCATCCGTAGCGGCGGGCGCGGGAGCTGGCCGCAGTCGAGATACACCTCGATGGCAAGGCGTGCCAGATGCGCCGGATGCAAACCTTCCCGCGCCTGCTGCTCACTCCATGGGAAATCGCGGACCCAGCGGGTTGGATTGCCAGTGAGCTTCGCCTCATCGGCCATATTTTCCATCAGGTCCCGCCAGACATCGAAGACGGCTTCCATGTGGTAACCGCGCTCACGCATGCGGCCGAACCCCGCATCGTATCCGAACCGAACCAGCGCCACTCCACCTTCCACCCGCAAGCCGGCCTCTTCGAGAAACTCGGTGCCTTCGCGCATCGAGAGCCCCGAACTAACCGAATCGTCCACCAGGATGGTGGGCTCGCGAGGGTCGATCATGCCTTCAATGCGCTTCAGCGAACCGTGCGTCTTCTTCTCCTTGCGAACTACCAAGCCGTGATACCGGCCGCCCGATTGCAACACAATCGATTGCATGAGCGGCATGCCGGTCATCCCGTAAGTAGCGATCTGGCGTCCGTCGAACTTTTCGAGGAGGTTGAGCAGACACCGCCCCGCGAGCGCGGCGCCGCGCGGCCGCAAGCTGACCGAAAGCGTGTCGAGCATCCAGCGCGCGGACGTGCCATCGCGCGAAAGGATCGGCTGGGAGGGCGAACGGCGCAAAATGCCGTCGAGTAGGATGAGCCGGAGCAACTCCTCGCGATCTGTTGCATTCTTCGTCATCGGTTCACGCGATGCTCACGAGCGGGCTGGCATCGGGCTGCACGGAATCGTGGCTTGTTTCCCGCGAAGCTAACGGCGCGTTCGTATTCAGCTCGAAATTCGGGTTCTCTGGCAACGCGAGGCTCAAATAGCGGTTGTCCAGGAACAGCGTCAGATTTTTTCCGACGAATTCTTCGAGAGCCGCATCGAGCCACGGCTCGTTGCCGAAGCGGTTGCGCAGGTCGCGGATCGTTCTGGCGTCGGCGCAGTACTCATAGAGGTCGGCGCTCTCGTCCTGGTAATGCCACTGGTGGAGCTTGCCTTGGCGAGCGTCGTCGATCGTTATGCTCGACCAGGCTTTGCGGTAGCACATGGAAGGACGTTTCGCGCGCCCCGACCAGCGCTCCTGCCATTGGGCGACGCCCCTGAACAAGTCGTCGTAGACCTCATCCGGCACCGTGTTGGTCATCTCATGCTCGAAGTAATAAGAGACGCGGGCGAGATCGAACTTGCCCTCCGGAAAAATGTAGCGGTAACAATCGGACGGCGTCATCTTCACGATGCTTTGAGAGGTGGGATCGGAATACATCGGCGATCCGCGGTCCGCGCGCGCCTTGACGATGGCGTATGGCGGCTGAAAATGCGGTATCTTCGCCACCACCTCGCTTTGCAGCCGGTAATCCTCGTCGGTCTCACCGGGGAACTGCACCAGAATGTTATAGAGATTGTTGATGCCGTAGTAAGTGCACCATTTGATCAGTTCCACGTTGCGCATGCCCGTGGATAGCTTGCGCATGATTTTCAAAATGTGCGTGGAGAGGCTCTCGACGCCGGGCTGCACCGAGTAAAGACCGCCTCTGCGCATACGGCCGAGTTGCGTGCGGGAAAAGCTCGGGCGGATCTCGTAGTGCAATTGAATATCGCTGCTGGAAGCAGCCAGCTTGCCGAACAGTTTCTCGGCATATTCGGGTGCCATGATGTTATCGATCGCGTTGAACTGGAACACGCCGTAGCGGCGCGACAACGTTTCGAGCTGCTCGATCACGCGCTCCGGGCTCTTGGCACGAAACTCCATCCCCGACCGGTTCAGGCCGCAGAACGTGCAGTGGTTCTTCTCTCCCCACCAGCAGCCGCGCGCGGCTTCGATGGGCAGAAGGACATCTCGCGAACCGTCGTACTCCTCGTATCCGCCCTCGTGCCGCGCGTAGAAATACTCTGCAAAATCTGGTGTTGGCGTCTCGTCCATGTTCGCGAAATTCGGAGCGCGGCCGGCGAATTCGATGCCGTTGTCCCGGAACATCAGCCCGCGCATTCCACGCAGCGATTCTCCACGGTAGAGCCGGTGGACCATTTCGGGATATTTACGCTTCAGCGCGCGGGCCAGCGCCAGACTCGAGAGCAGTTGCTGGAAGACGACCGCGAACCCGGCCAGTCCAAAGCGGCTCCAATCGATGGCTTCCACGCAGAAATCGATAAACGCGGGCGCGGCCCGGTCGCGGATGCGGATCAGATCTTCGCGCGTGCATCCGGCGCGGCTGCAGATCGCGTCGAAGTTGCGCCGATAAATACAGAAGTAGTCGTCGTCTTTCTCTTTGGATGAGATATCGCCGAACGCAGCCTTGCTCCAGATCCATTCGCCCACCATGCAGGGCCAGACGTCGGACAGTGCTTCGTTGACGCGCCATCCGATCTGGCTGCCAAAGTACATGAACAGCGAGAAAGCCTGTGCGGGAATACCCGCCTTTTCGAGCGTGGGTTTCAGCAGCGCGAGCTGAAAAGAGGGATACCGGCCCGAAAGGGCGGGCATGCTGATCAGCGCGACTGGCTTCTTCGCAGCCATAACAGGTACTTGCACGCAATCCGACGGTCAGTTCGGCGGCCACGAAATTTCTGAAACGTCGATCAAGTATAGTGTCGTTGCGGACGGGACGCAAGGGGTCGGAATATTGAAACGATCCGTTCATTTTATTCACCTGTATTCATCCGTCCTTGTCGCGAAGGATAGAGCGATCCGGCTTTGGAGGGAAATTGTTAGAGTCCGAGCTTGGCAACTGACAGACACTTCTCGAATCCGTTTGCCGTGACACCATCTTTCGCTCTTGCCAAACGCACAAGCGTCCAGCATGAAGTAGAGACCGGGCAGCGATCGTGAAATCGCTGCCCGGCAGACCCTTCAGTCGACGGGTTCGTCGGCTGGCTCTGATTCAGGAGTGGAAGCAGGCTGTCTGTCCGAGCGGTCCAGCGACAAAATAGAGCTGGCATGGATTTCAGCTACGCGAACGCTGCGATCCGATTCCGCCGGCGTGTATTCGCGATAGCGCAGTTCGCCTTCGACTTCGATATACGCACCTTTCTGCAAGGTGCCGGCCCATTCGGCTAGCTTGTTCCAGCTGATGACGCGATGCCATTCAGTACGCGTCTTGTACTCGTTGCTGCCTTTCTCTTTCCAGCTCACGCTGGTGGCGAGGGAGAAGCGAGTGTAGGTGATGCCGTTCGGCGTCGAGCGGCTTTCGGCGTCCTGGCCGAGAAAACCAATGAGAGTGATGCGATTTTTGCAAAGCATGTGTTTGTCTTCCTTTCGTGCCCCGCGATCGGTTGGGGCGACCCGGAGCGAAGGGGGCCGCTCTCCAGGCCAGCGAGGCCGTTTTTCGGAGGATCAGGAGTGGATTGTTTGGTGCTCTGCAAAAGGCTAAGCCGGCAATCCGGGAGGGAAACCGAAACCCGTTAGGGCTGGAACTGCTGAGTGCCGCCGCCGAGCGCGGGAATTACCCTGAAGCCAAGCCCAACCGAGACCGGGCTGAAAGGCAGACGTGCTTGCAAACAACGCCGACTCTCCGGTTCTTTCGATGTGACGCCTAGCCGCTCTCTTCCGTAGGCAGGTCTCTCCCGCATCGCTGAAAATCAGACCAACTGCAAACAGAATGACGGCAACGCTTTGGGTACGGAAGAAGCTTCGAAACGCTACCGAAGGC
>Ga0193753_10000807_pt1 | contig 29074 bp, 27 predicted proteins | sample H1c2metaG_FD_144925 | JGI IMG/M metagenome (GOLD analysis project Ga0193753, IMG submission 144925) | Soil microbial communities from a riparian zone of the East river system, Colorado, United States - H1c2 | ecosystem: Environmental > Terrestrial > Soil > Riparian zone | place: USA: East...
AGGAGGCGCCCGCCGCGGCGGCGCCCGCCACGCCCGGCGAGCGCGTCCTCGACGATCTGGCCGGCCGACTTGCCCGGCGCGACCATCCCGAGGCGCAGCCCCTTGAGCTGCAGGATGTCCTTGACCTCCTGCAGGCTGGTCTCGCCGAAGTTCTTGAACGAGAGCAGCTCGCTCTCCGTGCGGCAGATGAGGTCGCCCAGCGTGTGGATGTTCATGCGCTGCAGGCAATTCCGCGCGCGCACCGAGAGCTCGAAGTCCGTCACCGGGATGCGCAGCACCGCGTTCTGCAGGTCCGCCTTGCGCTCGCGGGTCTCGTCGTAGAACTGGCGGCGGCTCGCCTCGGCGTCCGCGAGGTAGCGGCGCGCGCGGGCGTTGGACGGGTCCGCGGCGAGCGCGGCGCGGAAGCAGCGCGCCGCTGCGTCGTACTGGTCGTGGTCCTCGTAGAGCACGCCGAGGTTGATCAGCGTGCCGACGTGCACCATCGCGCCGCTGTCGAGGCCCGAGCGGTACAGCGCCATCGCGTCGTCGTCGTTGCCCTCGAGGTCCATGCGGTATGCGAGGCGGAAGCGGCTGTCCGCGTGCGACGGGTCCAGCTGCAGCGAGACGCGCCAGCTCGCCGACGCACCGGCGTGATCGCCGGAGGCCTCGGCCAGCAGGCCCTCGCCGTAGGCCACGTCCGCGGGCGGCGCGGAGGCCTCGCGCAGCGCGGCGACGTCCTTCTGCAGCGCGTCCACGTCGCCGCGGCGGCAGAACACCGCCATGCGCGCGAGCCGTGCGCGGATCCCCAGGCCCGGCGCCTTCAGCAGGCCGTTCCAGAGCTCCAGCGCCTGCTTGTGCTGCCCGGCGGAATCCAGCGCGTAGCCGGCGAGCAGGCGGCAGAGCGGGTCGTCACAGGCCTGCAGGTGCGGCAGCGCGGCGGCGCGCTCGCCCGCGGCGAAGAGCCCGAGCCCCAGCGCGCGGTGGTCCTTGTCCGGCGAGAAAGTCTTCGCGAGGTGGTCGCGCAGGCTGTCGCGCGCGATCTTGCTCTTGTTGACTTCCGTCTCGAAGGTCTTCCACGCCGGCCAGTCGTTGGGCAGGGTCGCGAGCCAGTTGCGGGAGTCGGTCCGGGGGGCCTCGGGGGCTGTGCTGCTCATCGCGTGCGGCGTCTCGCTGGGGGCCTTGGGGCGGCGGGGAGGCGGTTCGATGGACCAGGAAACGGCCGAGCGCTCGCATTGAATGCGCCGCCGGAGCGTCCTACTCTCGATCCGCCTGCGCCATTCCGCAGGGATTGTCGAAACCAGAGATTCTCGGATCGGGCGAGGTCGCAGTCAAGCCGGGCCGGATGGCGGCCGGTGGCGGACGGGACTCGCGCGCGTCCCGCGGCGCTCGCCCCGGCGGGGGCCGCGCAGGACAACGACCGTCGACGGCGGTCTTGGGAGGTGTCGTGGAGCGTCTCATCGTGCAGGGCGGAGCGCGGCTGGAGGGCCGCCTGACCGCGGCGGGCAGCAAGAACGCGGTGCTGCCGATCATGGCGGCCTCGCTGCTCACGAAGGACGAGCTGGTCATCCACCGCGTGCCCGAGCTGCGCGACGTGAAGACCATGGCGCAGATCCTGGAGCGGCTGGGCGTGCGGGTGCAGCGCGACGGCAGCACGCTGCTGCTGAAGGGCAGCGCGGAGGGCGGCGTGGAAGCCGCCTACGACCTGGTCTCCACGATGCGCGCCTCGGTGTGCGTGCTGGGCCCGCTCGTGGCGCGGCGCGGCGCGGCGCGCGTGTCCATGCCCGGCGGCTGCGTCTTCGGCGTGCGACCCGTGGACCAGCACATCAAGGGGCTCAATGCGCTCGGCGCCGACATCCGCGTCGAGGGCGGCTACCTCGTCAGCGACGCCGGGCGGCGCCTGCACGGCGCGGACCTGTTCCTCGGCACGCGCTTCGGAAGCAGCGTGCTCGCGACGGGCAACGTGCTCATGGGCGCCGTGCTCGCCAAGGGTCTGACCACGCTCGAGAACGCGGCGATGGAGCCCGAGGTCACGGAGCTGTGCCGGCTGCTCATCAAGATGGGCGCGCACATCAGCGGCGTCGGCGGGCACAAGCTGCTCGTGGAGGGCGTGGAGCACCTGCACGGCGCGGAGCACGTCATGAGCGGTGACCGCATCGAGGCGGGCACCTTCCTCGTGGGCGCCGGCATGACGCGCGGCGACGTGACGGTGGAGGGCATCGACCCGACGCAGTTCACGATCGTGCTCGAGACGCTGGCCGAGATGGGCGTGCAGCTCGACCGCGGCGAGGACTGGATCCGCGCGCGCGCCGACGGTCCGCTCCGCTCCGTGGATGTCACCACGCTGCCGTACCCCGGCTTCCCCACGGACCTGCAGGCGCAGGTCATGACCGCGATGACGGTGGCGCGCGGCCTGTCCGTCGTGACCGAGCGCATCTTCCCGGACCGCTTCATGCACGTGGCCGAGCTGCTGCGCCTCGGCGCCGACATCCGCAAGGAAGGCCCGCAGGCCATCGTGGTCGGCAAGGAGACCCTCTCCGGCGCCACGGTCATGGCCAGCGACCTGCGCGCGAGCGCCGCGCTGGTCCTCGCGGGCCTCGTCGCCGAGGGCGAGACCGAGATCCGCCGCGTCTATCACATCGACCGAGGCTACGAGCGCATCGACGACCGGCTGCGCGCGCTGGGCGCCACGATCCGCCGCGAGGAGCAGCCGAAGAGCGAGATCCCCGCCCCGGACTGGTGAGGCCGGCGGGCGCCTCCGCGCTGCCGCCCCCGGAGCCCGGCCCCGGGGCGTTGAGGCGCCGACCCCTCCTGCGGTAAGCTGCCGCGTTTTCCGCAAGGCGGCCAAAACGGCCGTCGGAGCGGAGCCTCGCCGGAACAGGATCGCCGCACCCCCGTGTTCGAAGCCCTCAGCAAGCCGCTCGCCAGGATCTTCTCCGGCCTCACGAAGCCGGGGAGACTCACGGAGGCGAACATGGAGTCGGGCCTCGCCGAGATCCGCGCGGCCCTGCTCGAGGCGGACGTGCACTTCCGCGTGGCGACGGACCTCATGGACCGCGTCCGCAGCAAGGCGCTCGGCACGGACATCCTGAAGTCGGTCGACGCCGGCCAGATGCTGGTGAAGCTGTTCCACGACGAGCTCGTGGAGCTGATGTCGAGCGAGGGCGAGGCCTTCCGCTTCGCGAAGGGCCGCCCCAGCGTCGTGCTGCTCGCCGGCCTGCAGGGCTCGGGCAAGACCACCACCGCCGCGAAGCTCGGCGTGCACCTGCGCGACGCGCTGCACAGGAAGCCCCTGCTCGTCGCCGCGGACATCCAGCGCCCCGCGGCCGTGGACCAGCTCCGCCTGCTCGGCGCGGCCAACGGCCTGCCCGTGTTCCACGTCCCCGGCAAGCGTCCCGAGGAGCTGGCGAAGCTCGCGATCGCGGAAGCGCTGAAGACGGGCCGCGACACGGTGCTCATCGACACCGCGGGCCGCCTGCACATCGACGAGGAGCTCATGGCGGAGCTGGTGCGCGTGCGCGCCGCGACGCCGCCCGACACGACCTTCCTCGTCTGCGACGCGATGACCGGCCAGGACGCGGTGCGCTCCGCGTCGGCCTTCGTCGCCCGGCTGCCGCTGGACGGCGTCATCCTCACCAAGCTGGACGGCGACACGCGCGGCGGCGCAGCGCTCTCCGTGCGCCACGTGACCGGCGCGCCGGTGCGCTTCGTCGGCATGGGCGAGAAGGTCGCGGACCTGCAGCCCTTCCACGCGGACCGGCTCGTGGGCCGCGTGCTCGGCATGGGCGACGTCGTGTCGCTGGTCGAGAAGGCGCAGGGCGTCATCGACGAGAAGGCCGCCGAAGACCAGATGAAGCGGATGCTCGAGGACAAGTTCAGCCTCGACGACTTCCTCAAGCAGCTCCAGACCATCCGCAAGATGGGCAGCATGCGCGACCTGCTGTCGCACATGCCCGGCATGCCCGAGGGCATGGACCCCAATGCGGTGGACGAGAAGCAGCTGGACCGCACGCAGGCCGTGATGCTCTCCATGACGGCGCACGAGCGCCGCCGCCCCGAGACGATCGACATGAGCCGCAAGCGCCGCATCGCGCGCGGCAGCGGCACGAGCGTCGGCGCGGTGAACGAGCTGCTCAAGCAGTTCGAGGGCATGCGGCGCATGATGGGCCAGCTCAAGCAGGGCGGGCTCATGTCGCGCCTCGCCGGCAAGTTCCTGCCCGGCATGGGCAAGGGCCTGCCCGACATGTCCGAGATGATGTCGGGCGTCGGCGCGCCCGGGCTGGCGGAGGGCGGCGCCGCGTCGCGCGCCGGCATGCGCCCGGGCGAGCGCGACGACCGCCGCAAGGCGAAGAAGGCCGAGCGCCAGCGCAAGAAGCAGGCCCGACGCAGACATTGACACGCGGCGCCGGGGCCCGCAGGGGGCCGCGGCGCCAGAGACCGTTTCCCAGGAGTTCACTCAGCATGGCCGCGAGAATCCGGCTCAAGCGCATCGGGCGGAAGAACCGCCCGGCGTACCGCATCTGCGTCTTCGACGCGCGCACCCGCCGCGACGGCGCGCCGATCGAGGAGCTCGGCTCCTACAACCCGCAGGGCAAGTCCATCGACGACAAGGTCGTGCTGGACAAGGTGCGCGCGCTCCATTGGCTGTCCGTCGGCGCGCAGCCGAGCGACACGGTGGCGTCGTTCTTCCGCAAGCTCGGCGTGCGCAAGGGCCAGCCGCTCCCGGTCGCGCCCGCCCCGGCCGCCGGTCCGGCCTGACGGCGAGGATGACGACCGCACACAAGGGCGCCAAGCCGGCGCCGAAGTCGAAGCCCGCCAAGCCCGCGGGGAAGCCCGACGCGAAGGCGGCGCACAAGGCGCACGTCGCCGCGGCGGCCAAGTCGTCGGCGGCCAAGGCGGCCAAGCCCGCGCCCGCGCCGAAGGTCCCGCCCAAGCCCGCGCCGCGCAAGCTCAAGGGCACGCCGAAGTCGCGCCTCGAGAAGTCGCTGCCGGTGCTGGACAAGGTCTTCGGGGAGCTCGTGCTGCCCGAGACGGGCACGGTGCTGGAGAAGGCCGTGTTCCTCGTCGTGCGCGAGGGCCATCCGGCGGACGTGGCGGGCCGCTACATGCAGGCGCTGAAGGAGCACTTCATCGACTGGAACGACGTGCGCGTCTCGCGCCCGACGGAGCTGGCGCGCATGCTCCTGGGGCCCGGCCGCGTGGCGCAGAGCACGCACCGCAAGCTCATCGAGCGCGGCCGGCGCGTGCGCGAGCTCATCGAGCAGGTCTACGGCGACCGCAACGACACCACGCTCGAGTTCCTGCTCGAGCAGAAGGCCCGCGAGCAGGTCGAGTACCTCAGCGACCTGGACGACCTCGGGGCGCACAACGCCGCGGCGCTCGTGCAGTGGCTCTCCGGCGACGACAAGCTGGTCCACGTGACCACGGAGCTGGCCGAGGCCGCGCACAAGCTCGGGCTCACGGACTCCGCGGCCGTGACCCGCGTGAAGAAGGATCTCTCGTCGCTGGCGCCGAAGGCGGAGCTGGTGCGCATCGCGGCGCACCTCACGCAGCTCGGCGCGCTGGCCGAGGCGGATTGGCCCGCGCCGGTCATGGAGCTGCTGGCCTGACGCGGGCGGCGGGCGCGGACGGTGTGCCGGCACGGCTCCAGCCGCTGCTGCTCGCGTCGCGCTCGCCGCGCCGCGCGGAGCTGCTCGCGGCCGCCGGCTACCGCCACGAGCTCGTGCCCGGCGACGTCGACGAGACGCCGCTGGCGGGCGAGGCGCCGCGCGACACCTGCCTGCGCCTCGCAGAGGCCAAGGCCGCCGCGGGCGCCGCCGGGCGCGGCGCGGGCACGGTGCTCGGCGGCGACACGCTCATCGCGCTCGACGGCGTGGCCCTCGGCAAGCCGGCCGACGAGGGCGAGGCGCGCGCGATGCTCGGCAGCCTCTCGGGCCGCACGCACGAGGTGGTGTCGGCGGTGGCGCTGCGGCGCGCGCCCGCCGGGCCGCTCGTGTCCGGGCTGTCGGTGGCGGAGGTCGCCTTCGCGCCGCTCGACGGCGCCGCGCTGGACGGCTACCTTGCCTCGCGCGAGTGGGAGGGCAAGGCCGGCGCCTACGCGATCCAGGGCCGCGCGGCCGCCTTCGCACGCATCGTCCGCGGCGAGCTGGACACGGTGGTGGGCCTGCCGCTCGCGCTGGTCGGCCGGCTGCTGCAACTCCTCGACGAGCGAACCCGATGAAGCCCGCTGTCACCGTCGCGCTGTCCGCGCTGTCCGCGCTGCTGCTGGGGTGCTCCTGCCACGATGGACAGCAAGGAGGCACCTTGATGCCCGTCGCTGCTGCCCATGCCGCGCCGATCACGCTGGCGCTGCCGGTGAAGGACGGCACGCGCCCCGTCGTCGTGGAGCTCGCGCTCACGCCGCCGGAGCAGCAGCGCGGCCTCATGGAGCGCACGCACCTCGATCCCGACGCCGGGATGCTCTTCGTCTTCCCCGCCGATCAGCCGCTCCACTTCTGGATGAAGAACACGCTGCTCCCGCTGGACATCCTGTTCCTCGACGCGGACGGCACCGTGCAGAACATCGCCGAGGCGCAGCCGCTGGTGGAGATTCCGGGCTACAGCTCGCTCCGGTCGGGGCGCATGGTGCTCGAGCTCAACCAGGGCTGGTGCCGCCAGCACGGGCTGAAGCCCGGCATGAAGATCCCGATCCCGGCCGAGGTCCTCGCCGCCTGCAAGCCCTGAGCGTGCCGGTCCGCTCCCCGAGCCTGCCGGGCGGGCGCGGGACGGATCCCGTGCTAGGTCCGCGGACTTGATCGAAATCCCCGCTCCCGTAAACTGCCGGGTTCATCCCGTGGCAGGAAACGGCAGCCGCGCGGAACGCAAGCCCGCCCCCGACGACGTCCACGAGGTCCCCGCCATGAAGGCCGACATCCACCCGAAGTACATCACCACCACGGTCACGTGCGGCTGCGGCAGCACGTTCCTGACCCGCTCCACGCGCCCGAAGATCTCCGTGGAAATCTGCTCGGCCTGCCACCCGTTCTACACGGGCCAGCAGAAGTTCGTGGACACGGCCGGCCGCATCGAGAAGTACATGAAGCGCTTCGGCGCCAAGCAGCCGGCCAAGGTGGGCGCGAGCAAGGACGACTGAGCGCGGCCGCCTCGCGTGCCGCCATGTTCTCGCGCCTGAAGGAGTCCGCCGAGCGCTATCGCGCGCTGGAGACGGCCCTGCAGGACCCCGAGCTGCACAGCCAGCCCGCGCGCCTGTCGGCGCTGCTGCGCGAGATGGGGGCGCTGCGCGAGAAGGCCCGGACCTGGGAGCGCTGGGACGAGCTGGAGCGCCGGCGGCAGGCCACCTCCGCGATGCTCGCCGACGCGGACCGCGACGTGCGGGCGATGGCCACCGAGGAGCTGGCGTCAGTGACCGCCGCGCAGGACGCGATGGTCGAGGAGCTGAAGCGCCAGCTCGCGGACGACGACCCGCACCGCGGCAGCAACGTGATGCTCGAGATCCGCGCCGGCACCGGCGGCGACGAGGCCTCGCTGTTCGCCGCCGACCTCGTGCGCCTCTACACGCGCTTCGCGGAGCAGCAGGGCTGCGGCGTGGAGCTGATGTCCGTGAGCCCCAGCGAGGTGGGCGGCACGAAGGAGGCCATCCTCGCGGTGAGCGGCCTGCGCGCCTGGGATCTGTTCCGCTACGAATCGGGCGGCCATCGCGTGCAGCGCGTGCCGGAGACCGAGAGCCAGGGCCGCATCCACACCTCCGCGGCCACGGTCGCGGTGCTCCCCGAGGCCGAGGAGGTGGACCTCCCGGTGCGCGACGCGGACCTGCGCATCGACACCTTCCGCAGCAGCGGACCGGGCGGCCAGAGCGTCAACAAGACCAGCAGCGCGATCCGCATCACGCACCTGCCGACCAACACCGTCGTGCAGTGCCAGGACGAGTCCAGCCAGCACAAGAACAAGTCCAAGGCGATGCGCATGCTGCGCACGCGGCTGAAGGACGCGCAGGACCAGGCGCGCAAGTCCGCGGAGGACAGCAGCCGGCGCAGCCAGATCGGATCGGGCGACCGCAGCGAGCGCATCCGCACCTACAACTTCCCGCAGAATCGCGTGACGGACCATCGCATCAAGGAGAGCTACAACCTCGACAGCGTCGTGATGGGACACCTGGAGCCCATCGTCGAGGAGCTGCGCCGGCGCGACCTGGAGCTCAAGCTGGCGGCGCTCGCGCAGGGATCCGCGTGACGCGCGGCCGGCGCACGCCTCCCGGCGCGCCGACGGACGACGTGCTGCGCCGCCTCGCGGAACGGCTGCTCCCGCGCGCGGGCGACTTCGCGACCGCGCGGCTGGAAGCCGAGCTGCTGCTCGCGCACGCGCTGGGCACGACGCGCGCCGGCCTGCTGCTGCGGCCCGCGGTGGATGGCCCGGGACAGGACGCCGCGGCGGCGCTCGCGGAGCGCCGCGCGCGCGACGGCGAGCCGGTCGCGTACCTGATCGGGAGACGCGGCTTCCGCGAGCTGGAGCTCGCCGTGGACAGCCGCGTGCTCGTGCCGCGGCCGGAGACGGAACTCGTCGTGGACGTGTTCCTGGAGCTGCACGACGCGGGCTCGCTGCCGCCCGGCGCGGTGGCGGACCGCGGCACCGGCAGCGGCAACCTCGCGCTTTCCGTCTGCGACCGCCGCGGCGTGCTCGCCTCGGACCTCAGCGTCGACGCGCTCGCGGTCGCCGCAGCCAACGTGCGCGCCGCCGGGGCCGAGGAGCGCGTGCTCCTCGTCGCCGCGGATGGCCTGGCGCACCTGCGGCCCCGCGCGCTGGCCGCCGTGCTCGCCAACCCTCCCTACGTGGAGCCCGCGGAGCACGCACGCCTGCCGGACGACGTGCGCCTCCACGAGCCGCGCCTCGCGCTGGTGCCCGGCGAGGGCTCCGCGCAGGCGATGTTCGCGCGCCTGCTGCGCGAGGCGCACGCCGCGCTGGCGCCCGGCGGCTGGCTGATCACGGAGGTGGGCGCGGGCCAGGCGCCGTGGGTGGCCTCGCTGGCCTCCGTGTCGGGCTTCGGCTGGCTGGCCGTGCACCCCGACCTCGCGGGCGTCGAGCGGGTGGTGGCCGCGCGCCGCACCTGAGCGGCTGCGGCCCGGCGCGAGGGCCGGAGGCCGGAGCGAAAAGCACGCTGGCCCGCGCGAGCGGACGCAAGAGAGCGCGCCGTCAGCGGCCCTGGCGCTGGATGAAGTCGGCGAGCAGCTTCGAGTTGGCCGCATCCATCTGCGTGAAGAAGACGGCGAGCGCGTGGCCCTTGTCCTCCGGCTCGCAGCGCACGACCGCGCCGCCCGCCTTGAACAGCTTCCTGCCCTCGGGGAAGGGCAGGTGCATCGCGATCTCGAGCACGGTCATGTCGTCGAAGGCGCGCGGCGCCAGGCACGAGAGGCCGGACATGCTGAGGTCGCGCAGGTACGCGGGCCCCTCGGTGCCGGCCAGCTCGATCGTGCCCTCGACGACGTAGCGCGGGTGGAGGCGTCGCTCTTTGGGCCGCAGCGGCTCGGTCATGGGAGATCCTGGGGACGAGACGGTTGGGCCGTCGTCGCGTGCGCTGTAACGCACGCGGCGGCGGGCCGACTCACGGTACGGCCGGGGCGACGAAAATCCAGAGGGCCGCGCACCCGGCACGCGGCTCTCGCATGGAATCCGTAGGATGGGACGCGCCGCGATCCTGCCCGCGCAGGACCCGGACCGCCTCACGATCACGATGCCGTTCCCGAGCGCGCGACCCGCGCGGTCCGCCTCGCGGAACATCACCGGCGCGCAGCGCGCGCCAGCAAAGGGACAGCGACATGGCCAGCTACAACAAGGTGATCCTCATGGGCAATCTGACGCGCGATCCGGAGGTCCGCTCCACCTCCGGCGGCCAGTCGGTCACGGCGCTCGGGCTCGCGACCAACCGCACCTACACGGTGGGCGGACCCGGCGGCGAGAAGCGCGAAGAAGTCACCTTCATCGACGTGGACTTCTGGGGCAAGCGCGGCGAGGTCATCGCGCAGTACCTGAAGAAGGGCGATCCCATCTTCATCGAGGGCCGGCTCTCCTTCCGCCAGTGGGACGACAAGGAAGGCAACAAGCGCAGCAAGCTCTCGGTCACGGGCGACACCTTCGAGTTCATCGGCGGCAAGCGCGGCGAGCGCAGCCCCGGGGACGAGGGCGGTGGCGGCGAGCGCTCCGGCGGCGAGCGCGGCGGGCAGCGCGGCGGCCAGCAGCGCGGCGGCTACGCCGGAGAGCAGGCGCAGCAGGGCGGCGGCGAGATGGATGCGTCCGGCTTCGACGAGGTGCCGTTCTGACGGGCGGCTCCGGCGCGGGGGGCGCGGAGGTCGTGCGCGTGCTGCTGTTCGCCGGGCTCGCGGAGCTCGCGGGGCAGCGCGAGCTCGTCGTGCCGGTGCCGGCGGCCGTCGTCACGGTGGAGGCCCTGCTCGCGCGGCTGGCGGACGTGGCGCCCGCGCTCGCGGGACGGAGCTTCCGCGTCGCGGTGAACCGCCGCTACGCGCAGCCTGCGGATGCGGTGCGGGCCGGCGACGAAGTCGCGCTCATCCCGCCCGTTTCGGGAGGCTGACCTGATCGCGCTGTCGGACGCTCCGATCGACGTGGGGGCCGTGCTCGCCGCCGTGGAGGGAGCGGCCGAGGGCGGCGTCGTGCTGTTTCTCGGGCGCGTGCGCGACCACGCGCGCGGCCTGCCCGTGAAGCGCCTGGATTACGAGGCGTACGGCGGGATGGCCGAGCTCGAGCTCGCCGCGCTGGCCGACGAGGCGCGGGCGCTGCACGGCTGCTCGCGCGTGGCCATCGTGCACCGCACCGGCACGCTGGCGATCGGCGAGCTGGCGGTCGCGATCGCGGTCTCGGCGCCGCACCGCAAGGAGGCCTTCGCCGCGTGCGAGTGGCTCATCGACACGCTGAAGCAGCGGGTTCCGATCTGGAAGAAGGAATGGTACGCCGACGGCAGCCAGTGGATCGCGGAGCACCCATGAGCACGTTGCGCACCGCCGGCCGCCTCGCCGCCCTCGGGAACTACGCCTTCGCCGAGATGGACCGGCTGCGCGCGGAGCGCGAGGCCTCCGGCGCGGACGTGATCGACTTCGGCGTCGGCGATCCCACCGAGCCCACGCCGCAGGCCGTGCTGCACGCCGCGATCGAGAGCATGTGGGCCTCGCGCGCCGCGGGATATCCCAGCTACATCGGCAGCGCCGCCTTCCGGCAGGCGGTCGCGGACTGGTACGCGCGGCGCTACGGCGTGCGGCTCGATCCCGCGACGGAGGTCACGTCCACGGTCGGCAGCAAGGAAGCGATCTTCCATCTCCCGGAGGCCTTCGTGGATCCGGGCGATGTCGTGCTCGCGCCGAGCCCGGGCTATCCGCCGTACACGCGCGGCACGCAGTTCGCCGAGGGGCGCTGCGTCGCGTACGCCGTGCGCGCCGAGGGATCCGTGCTGCCCGATCTCGATGAGCTGCCCGATGACGTCGCCTCCCGGCTGCGCGTGGTGTGGATCACGCAGCCGCACGTGCCGACCGGGCGCGCGGCCGACCGGGCCGCGCTGGAGCGGCTGGTGGCGCAGGTGCGCGAGCGCGGCGTGCTGCTCTGCTCGGACGAGGCCTACAGCGAGCTGTGGCTGGCTGCGCCCGTCGCCTCGGCGCTGGAGACGGGGCTGGAGAACGTGCTCGTCTTCCAGTCGCTCAGCAAGCGCGCGGCGATGACGGGCTGGCGCGTGGGCTTCGTGGCGGGCGACGCGCGCGCGGTCGCGGCTTTCCGGCGCCTGAAGACCAACATCGATTCGGGCACGCCGCACTTCGTGCAGGCGGCGGCCATCGCCGCGCTCGCCGACGACGAGGCCCCGGCGGCGGCGCGCGCGGCCTATGCGGCCCGCGCGGACGTCATGGTGCCGGCGCTCGCGCGCCTGGGGTGCCGCGCGGCGCGGCCGCAGGCGGGCTTCTACCTGTGGGTCGGCACGCCGGACGGCATCCCGGGAACGGAGTTCGCGCGGCGGCTGCTGCAGGGAGCGCCCGCGCTCGCCGTGCTGCCCGGCGAGTGGCTCGCCGAGCCCGTCGAGGGCCAGCCGGCCACGCCGGGCGCGGGCCACGTGCGGCTCGCGCTCGTGCCGTCGCTGGAGCGCTGCCGGCAGGCGGCCGCGCGGCTGGAGGGCTGGCCGTGAAGCTCGTGAGCTGCGTGAGTTTCCTGCGCCGCGCACGCTGCCTGCGGACGGCCGCACTCGCTGCGCTGCTCGTGCTGCGTCTGTGCGCGGCCGCGCGGGCCCAGGCGGAGACGGCGGACGACCGCAAGTACCTCGACGAGCTGCGCGACGCCTTCCGCAGCGGCGGCACCTACGCCTCGCAGCGCGATCTCGCCGAGTACCTGCAGGACTTCCCGGAGTCCGGCCCTGCGCACCGGCTCGCGGCGCAGGTCGCATTCGGACGCGGGCAGCTCGACGAGGCGGGCCGGCAGCTCGCCGCCGCGGCGGCTGCGGGCGAGGCCGACCCGGAGCTGCAGGGCCGCCTGGCACTGCGGCGCGGACGCACCGACGAGGCGCTCGCGCTCGCTGCGGGCGGCACGCTGAAGGGCCTTGCGGCGACGTGGCTGCAGGTCGCGGCGCTGGACGGCGCGGGCCGCCGCACCGAGGCGCGGCGCGTCGCGCGCACGGCCACCGACGCGGTGGACGACCGCACGCTGGACGGCCGCGGCCTGCTCGACTTCGCGCGGCTGCTGCTCTTCCAGCGGCGCTTCGAGATGGCCAACCAGGCGCTCGTGTTCGCGGACGCGGAACTGAACGGCAAGCGCGGGCCGCGCTACCACCTCGTCGAGCCGGAGGCGCTGCTGCTGCTCGGCGAGGTGTACGCCGCCACGCGCCAGAGCGCGCAGGGTGGCGCGGACCCGTCGCTGGCGCTGCTCAACGAGGTGCTCGCGGTGGACGCCAGCCAGCCCGCGGCGCTGGTCACCAAGGCGCGCGTCTACCTGTACGGCATGAACGGGCGCGCGGCGGAGGCCGCGCTCCAGCAGGCGCTCGGGCGCGACCCGTCCTTCCCCGACGCGCTGGTGCTGCTGGGCCGCACGCGCCTGCTCGACCGGCGCGTGGAGGACGCGCGCGCGCTGGCGCGCAAGGTGCTCGACGTGGATGGCCACCAGCGGGACGCGCTCGCGCTGGAGGCCGCGGCGCTGGAGATCGCGGGACGCGCGACGGAGGCGGCCGCGGCGCGCGCGGCCTTCGTCGCCGCGCACCCGGAGAGCGGCGCGCTGGATGCGCTGCTCGGCGAGACGCTCCAGTCGCACTACCGCTTCGCGGAGTCCGTCGCGCCGCTCGAGCGCGCGCTCGCGCAGGAGCCGGACGACGAGGAGCCGCTGCCGGTGCTCGCGCAGAGTCTCGCGCACCTCGGGCGGGAGACGGAGGCGCGCGCCGCGCTGGAAGAGCACGCGCGGCGCAGCCCGTACCCGTATCCGTGGCGCACCAACATGCTGGCCGTGCTGGAGCGCCTGTCGCGCGACGTGGAGCTGGTCACCGAGGGCCCCAACGGCTTCCGGCTGCGCCTGCCGCCCGGCGAGCAGGAGGTGCTGGGGCCGCTGCTGGCTGCCCGCCTGCTGGCGGCGCGCGCGGACATGGCCGCGCGCTGGGGCGTGGAACCGAAGTGCGAGGTGCTCGTGGAGGTGTTCGACCACCACGGCGACTTCTCGGTGCGCACCGTCGGCTTCGAGGGCTTCCTCGCGCTCGGCGCGTGCTTCGGCTGCGTGCTGACCATGCTCTCGCCGCTGTGCGAGCTGCGCGGTCAGTTCGCGTGGGCGCAGACGGCGGTGCACGAGTACGCGCACGTCGTCACGCTGGAGGTGAGCCACAACCGCGTGCCGCGCTGGCTGACCGAGGGCGTCTCCGTCTTCGAGGAGAAGAAGGCGGACCCCGCGTGGGGCCGCGAGCTGGAACGCGACGTGCTGTCGGCGCGCGCCAACGGCTGGATCTTCCCGGTCGAACACCTCGACGAGGCCTTCCGCGACGGCCAGACCGTCATGCTCGGCTACTACCAGGCCAGCCTGCTGTGCGAACTCATCGAGCGCGACTTCGGCTTCGGCAGGCTGAAGGAGACGGTCGCCGGCTACGCGGACGGCAGCGACACCGGCGCGGTGATCCGCAAGGTGCTCGGGATCGAGCCCGCGGAGCTCGACCGGCGCTTCGCGGTCTACCTGCAGGACGTGGTGGCGGCGCGTGCCGCGCTGCGGCCGAAGTACGACGAGGCCGGCAAGGACCGGCTGCGCGCGGCGGTCGCCGCGGGCGACGTGGACAGCGAGCTGCCGCTCGCCTCCGCCTATCACGACCTCGGGCGCCGCGCGGACGAGGAGTCCGCGCTGCAGGCCTACCTCGCGGCGCGCGGCGAGACGCCCGCGGCGCAGCGCGTGCTCGCGGAACGCGACCTGGCGGCAGGTCGCAAGGACGCCGCCCTGCGCCGCCTGCAGGCCTGGGAGCAGACCGGCACGCTCGATGCGGACGGCCTGCACCTGCTCGCCGGGCTGCTCGCGTCGGCGGGCGACAAGGACGGTGCGCGCGCGGCGCTGCGTCGCGCCTGCGACGTCTTCCCGGCGGACGTGGGCCAGGGCTCGGCGCTCGCGGAGCTGCTGCAGCTCACGGACCCGAAGGCGGACGCGCCGGAATTCCAGCGCCTGCTCGAGGAGCTCTGCGCGCACGACGAGAACGAGATCGAGGCGCGCCTGAAGCTCGCGGAACTGGCGACCGACCGGGGCGACGCCGCCACCGCGCTGCGGCGCACGGCCGAGGCCGCGGAGATCGATCCCTACCGCCCGCAGGTGCGCATGGACCTCGCCGACATGCTGCTCGCGCAGGGCGACACGGCGGGCGCCCGCGCGCAGTGGACGCTGGTGCTCGGCATGCGCGCCGAGCAGGTGCCGCACGCCGCCGGCGTCGACGAGCACGCCGGCCTGGAGGGCTTCTCGCTCAAGGGCGCGGCGCCGACGCTCGAGATCTTCCAGTCGCGCGCGCGCAAGCGCCTGGCCGAGACCGCGCCGCCGGGCGCGCCTCCGCCGTGAGTGCCGCGCGGCGCGCGTGTCAAGCGGCGTCTGCTCGACACCGACGTGACGATCGCGCCCGGGCACGAGCGGCGCGCGCGAGCCGCGAGCGGCCACCGTTGCGGACTCTCGGCACACGGTGCTAGCCTGCGCCGCTCGCGGTGAGCGTTGGCGGGGCGATGAATTCCCACGGCTCGGACATCTGGCAGGCGGTGAGTGCTGCGTTCACGCAGCTGCGCGGCGCCGCAGCCGCGGACCTGTGGCTCGGCGCGGCGCGTCCCGCCTCGTTCCGTCGCGGCCTGTTCACGCTGGACGTGCCGAGCCCCGCGTGCAAGGCCGCGATCGATGCGCGCTACCTCAGCGACCTGCAGGCGCTGTTCCGCGAATACACGGGCAGCCCGGTGCGCGTGCTCACGCGCGTCGCGCCCGATGCCGATCTGCCGCTGCTGCCCGGCGGGGGACGCCGGCTCGCCGCGGACGGCGACCTCGCCGCCGAGCCCGATGACGGCGCACGCGACGCGCTGCGCGCGGACGGCGCGCACGGCGCAGACGGAGCGTCCGGCCATGCTCCGGGACGTCCCGGCGGGCCCGGCGGGTCCGCGCGGCTCGGCGACGGCGCGGCGGAGGGCGGCGGTGCCCGCGGCGAGGACGGCTCGGCGCTGCCGCTGCCGCGACCGGCGCACTGTCTCGTCACGGCGGCCAATCGGCTCGCGCATCGCGCGGTCGAGCGCTTCGTCATGGCGCCGGCCGCCGGCTGGAACCCGCTGTTCCTCTACGGCCCGGCGGGCACCGGCAAGACCGAACTCGCGCGCCACGCCCTGGCGCGCCTGGAGGAGGCCGGCGAGCTGCACGACCCGCTCGTGCTCTCGGGGCCCGCGCTCATGCGCGACGTGGCGCGCGCCGCGCGCACCGGCACGCTGGCCCAGCTCCAGCAGGAATGGCTCGCGCGGCACGTGCTCGTGCTCGACGAGGCGCACCGCCTGCGCGGCCAGCGCCGCAGCCAGGCCGAGGCCGCGTCGCTCGTGTCCGGCATGCTCGAGCGCGGCCGGCGCGTGCTCGTGCTCTCGCGGCACGCGCCGCGCCAGATCGTGGACGCCGACGCGCGCCTGCAGTCGCTGTTCCTGAGCGGGATGGTGGTGTCGCTGGCGGAGCCGGACACGGCGGACCGCGAGGCGGTGCTCGCGGCCATCGCGCACGAGCTGCCCGGGCGCGTGCTGCCGGGCGTCACCGCGACGCTCGCGGCGCGCTGCCCCGGCACGCTGACGGATGCCGTGCGCATGCTGCAGCGCACGGCGCTCGACGCGGCCGCGGCGGGCCAGGCGCTCTCGCAGGCGCTGCTCGACCGGCGGCTCTCCGGGCCCACGCCCGTCGAGAACAGCCTCGGCGCCGTCATCGCGACCATCAGCGAGGTCACGGGCGTGGCGGGCGCGCGCATCCGCTCGGCCGAGAAGTCGCGCGACGTCGCGGCGGCGCGGCACCTGTGCGTGTACCTCGCGACGCGCAGCCTCGGGCTCTCCGCGCGGCAGGTGTGCCGCGCGCTGAACCTGTCCTCGCCGTCCATCGCGGCCTACGCGCGGCGGATCATCGAGCAGCGGCGCGCGGAGGACCCGTCCTTCGACCAGCTCGTCCACCGCCTGCAGGCGCGGCTGGAAGGCGCGCAGCGGGACTTCGCCTGGTGAAGGGACGCGCGGCCGCCGGCCTTCCCGCGCTGCGCGGCCGGCTCATCGTGTTCGAGGGCATCGACGGCTGCGGCAAGACGACGCAGCTGCGGCGCTGCGAGGAGTGGCTGTCGCGGCCGGCTCCGGGCCGCGCGCCGCGTCCCGTGCGCGCGCTGCGCGAGCCGGGCAGCACGCCGTGCGGCGAGGCGGTGCGCGCGCTGCTGCTGTCGGGCGGGCCCGTCGGCGCGCGCGCGGAGATGCTGCTCTACATGGCGGCGCGCGCCGAGCTCTACGAGCGCGTCATCCTGCCGGCGCTCGACGGCGACGAGATCGTGCTGCTCGATCGCAGCCAGTACAGCACCGCGGCCTACCAGGGCGCCGGCCTCGGGCTGGACATCGGCGCGATCCTCGCGCTGGCGCGCGACGTGACGGCCGGGCGCCTGCCCGAGCGCGTGCTGCTCTTCGACCTGCCGGTGGAGACCGCGCGCGCGCGCTTCGCGGGGCGCATGGCCGACGCCATCGAGCGGCGCGACGCAGCCTATTTCGAGCGCGTCGCGGAAGGCTATCGCGCCCTCGCGCGGGCCGAGCCGCAGCGCTTCACGGTGCTCGACGCGCGCCCGGATCCCGACACCGTCTTCCGCGGCGTGCAGTCGGCGCTCGCCGATGTCCTCTGAGCTGGAGCTCACCGGCCACGAGGAGGCGCGCCGCGCGCTGGGGGCGGCGCTGCGCCGCGGTTCGCTGCCGCACGCGCTCATCCTGAGCGGGCCGTCCGGAATCGGGAAGCGGCGCCTCGCGCAATGGCTCGTCGCCGCGCGCTGGTGCGGCTCGCCGACGCCGCCGTGCGGCACGTGCAGCAGCTGCCGCAAGGTCGCGGGCGGACAGCACCCGGATCTCGAGCTGCTGTCGCGCAATCCGGGCAAGGACCGCGATCCCGAGGAGCTGGGCAGCCGCACGGAGATCACCGTGGACCAGGTGCGCCGCGGGTTGCTGCCGGCTCTCTCGCTGCGCCCGCTGGAGGGCCGCGGCCGCGCCGCGATCGTCGACGACGCCGACACGCTCAACGAGGCCGCGCAGAACGCGCTGCTGAAGACGCTCGAGGAGCCGCCGCCGGCCTGCCTGCTCATCCTCGTGTGCGCGCACGAGGAGGCGCTGCTCGACACCGTGCGCTCGCGCTGCCAGGTCGTGCGCCTCGCGCCGCTGCGCGACGACGAGATGGCGCAGCTCTTCCCCGGCGCGGAGCCGGAGCTGCTGCGCCTCGCGCGCGGACGTCCCGGCCGGCTCGCCGAGCTGTCGGGCCTCGACGCGCACGCCCTCGGCGTGCTGCTGCAGGACGTGCTCGCCGGTGCGAGCACGGGCACCGCCTTCGCGCGCGCCGTGCAGGACGTCGTCGCGCAGCACGTGGACGCCGGCGCCGACACCGCCGGGCGCCCGGCCGCCGCGGCCAGGGCCGCGCGCGGCGACGCGAAGGACGACGCGACGGAGAACGCGCGCCGTGCCGCCACGGAGCCCGCGCCCGAGCGCGACGCGGAGAGCAGCCATCGGCTCGTCGCGGAACTGCTGCTCGCGCACTGGCGCGAGCTGCTCGCCGGCCCGGCGCCGCCCGCCGCGGACCCGGAGGTCGCGCAGGAGGCGCTGCTCGAGCTGGTGTCGGACCTCGGGCGGCACATCCCGCCCTCCGTGGCCTGGATCGCGGCAGGGCTGGCTCTCGCGCGAGCGCACTCGATCCGGATCTGAGCGCCGCCCGGCAGGCGCGCATGTCCGATTGGAGAGCACATGTGGTGCCGGGGCAGCCGCCGGCACCCCACGGCTAGTGGGGCGTCAAGCGGGGGCCTCGTCCCGCCGATGTTGGCTGTACCCTGCGCGGCCCCGGTGCCCCGCAGGCCAGAGGGCCATGACCACACAGACCTCCCAGCACGTGCGCATCGACACGCTCGCGGCCCGCGACCAGCGGTACGCGACGCCCGCCTACCACTTCGTGTTCGACGCGCTCGACTTCGTGCTCGAGCGGCAGGAGAAGCTGCTGCGCGAGCGCGGCGAGTCCGCGGCGAGCGATCGCCACGTGTCCGTGTCGCACCTGCTCGACGGCATGCGCGAGTACGCGCTCGACCAGTTCGGCCCGCTCGCGCGCCTCGTGCTCGAGCACTGGGGCATCTACCGCACGGAGGATTTCGGGGAAATCGTGTTCAGCCTCGTGGAGAACCGCCTGCTGAACAAGCAGGATACGGATCGCAAGAGCGACTTCCGCAACGGCTTCAACTTCCGCGAGGCATTCGACAAGGCGTGGCGACCGATCCCCAGGGGAGTCTGACCGCGCGCTGGCGCCGGGTCGCCTTCCCCGTCCTCGCGCTCGCCCTGGTGCTGCTGTTCGCATCGACGCTGTCGTCGGTGATCAACCCGGTGCTCGTCGCGGTGCTCATCGCGGTCATCCTGAACCCGGTGGTGAACGCGGCCACCCGGTTCCACCTGCCGCGCGTGATCACCGTCTCGCTGCTGTACGCGCTGCTGCTGCTGGCCGCGATCCTCTTCGCGGCGGTCGTGATCAAGCAGTTCCAGGAGCTCGGGCGCGCGCTCTCCGGCGAGCCCTTCCACGGCGACTACGACGGCAACGGCCTCATCGAGCTGGGCTCGGCAGCGGGCGGCCGCGACGAGTTCGACGACCAGAACGGCAACGGCGTGTACGACGCGGGCGCGCTGGTGCGGCTCAAGGGCTGGCTGGACACGCGCATCGCCAGCCGCGCGGACGGCCTGCTGGGCGCGACGCTCGACCAGGTGCGCACGCAGACCGTCGACATGCTGTCGCAGTTCGCGAAGCCCGCGGGAGACATGATCGGCCAGAGCGTGGAGCGCGTGGCGGCCTGGGCGGGCGGCCTCTTCGGCCTGCTCACGCTGATGGTGCTCATCCCCTTCTACACCTTCTTCTTCCTGGTCGAGTACCCGGCGATGTCGCGCCGCCTGCGGGCGACCGTGCCGCCGCGCTACCGCGAGCAGGTGGACCGCATCACCAAGGACATCGGCAAGGAGATGGTGACCTTCTTCCGCGGCCGCCTGCTGTGCGGCGCGATCAAGGCCGTGCTGCTCTTCGTGGGCATGCTGTCGCTGCACATCGAATTCGCGCTGCCCATCGCGCTCGTGTCGGGCCTGCTCTCGCTCGTGCCCTTCGTGGGCTTCATCGCCGGCGTCGTGCCCGCCTCGATCATCGCGCTGACGATGCCCGGCGGCGGCACCGAGACGCTGCTGTGGGTGGTGGGCCTCTTCGCCGCCGGCGAGGCGATCGAGGGCGGCCTGCTGTTCCCGCTCGTGCTCGGGCGCGAGACGGGCCTGCACCCGGTGACGCTCGTCGTCGTGCTGCTGGCCGGCGGCGCGCTCATGGGCACGCTCGGCGTGATCGTCGCGATCCCGCTCGCCCTCATCTGCAAGGTGCTCTGGCGCGAGCTGGGGCTGCCGCTGTACCGGGAATGGGCGGCGACGCTGCCGAGGTGACTCGAGGCGCGTGCGCCAAGGCGCGGGCCGGTAGACGGCGCACTCTTCTCGATCGGCAGAGCCCCCCTCGCCGCGCACGACGACCAGCGGGCAGCGCCCCCGACGCCCCGGAGCGCCTCGACGCCTTTCCTCCTCGCTGGAAGGAACGGGGAGCGCGCCCAGGGAGCTGGGACTCGCAGAGACAACGAGACGAATGACCATCGTCCGCTCCCGGGGCCTGCTGTGACTCGTGGGCCAGTAGAGGCACGGCCTCTACTGGCCCACAGACTCGCGCGGACCTCCGCGCGGGCTGTTGCGCGCGGCATTTGTGCGCCGTGTGGGCCTGACTCGCGTCGGCGGTGTGCGCGGAGCCTTCAGCACGCAAGGTCACCATCAGTGAGCGCGCGGTCAGTTCCCCCCGATCACCACGTGGCCACTGGCCCTCTCACCAGAGCCAGGGCGTGTCCCGAGCGCCTCTGAAGAAGGGGCGCCGTCTGGTTGCGGAGGATGCGTTCCAGACAATGACGCGCCCGGCCAAAGAGCGGAGCCCCGCCCCAGGCGTTCCCGGACCCTCAGCGCGGCTGCGCAGCCTCGTCAGCAGCGGGCTTCGCGTCCGCTGCCACGTCGTTCGCGAAGGCCTTGTAGCCTTCGATCTCGGCGAGGTTCAGCGAGGCCTCGTGGCCCACGACGCGGATCGCTTCTTGGAGCTGGTTGTCCTCCTGCCAGTCGCCGAAGAGGAAGCCGCCGGGGAAGGGGCGGCCGCGGTCGTCGGCCACGCGATCGCGCAGGCGCGCGCGCAGCAGGCGGCGCAGCGTGTCGTCGGGCAGGTGCGTGTCCGCGAGACGCGTGCGCAGCGCGGCGAAGTCCGGGTAGCGCGTGACGTCCTTGGTGTCGCCCTGCGCCAGCGTGCGGAAGAGCGCGGGGTCGCCGTCGAAGTGCTCGTCGACGTAGGCCTGGAAGGGGTCCTTGAACTTCTCGCCCTTCGGCACCGCCTTGAGCAGCGCGTCGTAGAGCTGCGCGATCTCGTTGTTCTCCCACGGCTCGAGGCCCTTGAAGGCGACCTCCTTCTCGGGGGTCACGCCGCCTTCCTTCTTGACCGTGCCGTCGAGATTCAGCTCGGTGTGGATCGAGCGGCCGGAGGGCAGGTAGTAGCGCGCGTTGGTGATCTTCACGCTCACCGGGTAGGTGTACTGGCCGTCCTTGTCGAGGTCCTCGTACTCGTCTCCCGGGTCGTAGACGCCGTTGTAGTTCTGGTCCGTCTTCAGCGTGTCGCCCGGCCGCGTCTCCAGTGGCATGGCCTGCTGCACGGAGCCCTTGCCGAAGGTGCGCTCGCCGACGAGCGTCGCGCGCTTCATGTCCTGCAGCGCGCCCGAGACGATCTCGCTCGCGCTCGCGCTGCGTTCGTTCACGAGCACGACGAGCGGCCCGTCCCAGCGGCCCTTGACCGGCACGGCATGGTACTCGACGTGCTTCGCGGCGCGGCCCTCCGTGTAGACGACCAGCGAGCCCGGCTGCACGAAGAGCGAGGTCAGCTTCACGGCCTCCTCGAGGTACCCGCCGGAGTTGTTGCGCAGGTCGAGGATCATGCCGCGCATGCCCTGCTTGCGCAGGTCGTCGAGCGCCTTCAGCAGCTCCATGCTCGTGTTCTCGGCGAAGGCGCCCACGTCCGCGTAGCCGATGCCTCCGGGCAGCATCTCGGAGGTCACGCTGTCGATGTGGATGACCTGGCGCCTGATGACGTAGTCGCGCAGCTCGGTCCAGCCGGCGCGCAGCACCGCGATCTTGACCTCGGTGTTCGGATCGCCCTTCAGGCGCCGGATGACCTCGTCATTGGGCTGGCCGTGCGTGTCCCAGCCGTCCACCTTGTAGATGCGGTCGCCCGAGAGCAGGCCGGCCTTGTATGCGGGGCCGCTGTAGATGGGGCGCGTGATCGTGAAGTCGTCGTCGATCGTGTCGACGTACGCCCCGATGCCGGCGTAGTTGCGGCGCAGGTCGAGGATCCAGCGCTCGTACTCCTTGCTGCTGAAGTAGTTGGAGTGCGGGTCGAGCGCGGCGAGCAGGCCCTTGGCCGCCGCGGTGATGAGGAACTCGCGGCCCTGCGGGCCCTGGAGCTGCTCGCCCATGAGGTGGTTGGCCTGCACGCGCTTGATGAGCTCGTCGAGCACGTCCAGCGTGCCGACGCCGCCCGCCGACGGCGCGCCGGTCTCCGCCGCCGTGGGCGCCGAGACCTGGTCCGTCTGCCGGTTCATGCGGCTGATGTAGTACTCGATCTTGTTGTCGACCTCGAGGTAGGCGCGCGCGAGCCGGCCGCGCGGCCCCGGGTCCGACTCCAGCGTCTTCAGCACGGGCCGCGCCGAGATGTAGTCCTTGATCTCGGCGAGCGCGAGGGCGGCCATCGCGCGCGTGTCGGCGTCGTCGCTCTGCAGCGCATCGAGCAGCACTTCGCGCGCCTGCTGGTGCGCCTTGTCCGAGCTGGCCTTGTAGAGCGTGCGCGCCAGGTCGATGCGCTCCTCGGCCGGCAGCGGCTGCGCGAGCCGCTCCGCGAGCTGGTCGCCCACGGCGGGCACGTCCTTGAAGGACTTGTCCGCCAGCACCGCGAGCGCTTCCTGGGAATGGCTGCCGCCGACGAGCGGCAGCAGCACGCCGGCCGCCGCATCGGGCGCCTGGATGCCCACCAGCGTCTCGCCGATGATGAGCTTGACCGGATCCGAGCTGCCGGCCGCCGCGCTCACGAGCAGCGGCGCGGCGCTCATCGAGTCCTGCCCGGCCACGTCGCGCAGCTCGCGCGCGAGATCCCAGGTGGTGGCGCCCTTGCTCGTCTCGAGCTGGCTCAGCAGGCCCTGGAGCCTGGTCGGGAGGTCACCTGCCTGCAGCAGGCCGAGAGGCATCAGGGCAGCGAGCAACAGCGCGAGCATGGAGGACTCCGGCGGAGGCGGTACGACTTGTCGGTCCGGAAGCGTGTCCGCCTTCAGGTCCAGTCTCCGGGGTCCGGTCTTCCGGTCCTGGAGCAGGGCGGGCGCGCGCGGGTTCGGAGCAGGTACGCGAGGATCGCCGGGCATGATAGCCGCGCTGCGCCTCGCCACCGGCTCCGCGAGCCGCGACGCTATCATGGCCCCGGTGAAGGACGCGCTCTCCCATCTCGACGAGCAGGGCCGCGCCCGCATGGTGGACGTGGGGGACAAGGCGCTCACGCGGCGCGTCGCGGTGGCCGGCGCCACGGTGCGCATGCTCCCCGCCACGCGCGCCCTCGCGCTCGGCGGCGGCGGCGGCAAGGGGCCCGTCATCGAGGTCGCGCGTCTCGCGGGCATCGGTGCCGCCAAGCGGACCGCGGAACTCATCCCGCTGTGCCACGTGCTCCCGCTCGACGCGGTGGACGTCACCATCGCGCCCCTCGGTGACGACGCGCTGGCGATCGAGGCCCGCGTCGGCACGACCTGGCGCACGGGCGTGGAGATGGAGGCCTTCACCGCGGCGGCGATTGCCGCGCTCACGCTCGTGGACATGCTCAAGGCCGTGGAGAAGACCCTCGTGGTGACGGACCTGCGCCTGCTGTCCAAGTCCGGCGGGCGCAGCGGCGAGTGGCGGCGGCCATGAGCGGGAGCGGCCGGCGGGGCGTGCGCGCGCGGCTCATCCTCGCCAGCGACCGGGTCTCGCGCGGCGAGCGCGAGGACCGCACGGCCGCGGGAGTCGCGGCGCTGCTGGCCACGGCCGGCGTGGAGCTGGCCGAGGTGGTCGCGGTGCCGGACGAGCTGGCGGCGCTCGTCGCGGCGCTGCTGGCGGGCTGCGCCTGCCGCGATCTGGTCCTCACGAGCGGCGGCACGGGCATCGGGCCGCGCGACGTGACGCCCGAGGCCACGCGCGCCGTCATCGAACGCGAGATCCCGGGCCTGGGCGAGGCGATGCGCGCGGCGTCGCTGGGCAAGGTGCCCACCGCGGCGCTCTCGCGCGCGACGGCCGGGACGCGCGGCGCGGCCCTCGTCGTGAACCTGCCGGGCAGCCCGTCGGGCGCGCGCGAGTGCCTTGCGGCGGTCCTGCCCGCGCTGCTGCACGGCGTGCGCCTGCTCACCGGCGGCGTCGCCGACTGCCAGGCGGAGCTCGGCGCGCAGCCGCACCTCACTCCGGCGGGACCGGCGACCTCACCACGCCGGCCGTCCGCAGGCCCGCCGCCGGCAGGTCCGGCAGCTCGAGCTTGAGGCAGAACACCGAGCCGCCCGACCTGTGGAATTCCGACAGGTCCAGCGGCACGGGCCGATAGCCGCGCGCGGCCAGCGCGGCGGCGGTGCGCCGCGCGCCCGCCGGCACGAGCACGTGCCCGTCGCGCAGCGCGTGGACATTGCACGCGAGCTGCTCGCGCGCCTCGGCGGCATCGGCCTCGATCCAGCGCGGGAACAGGTCTGCCAGCGCGTCGAGCGCGTCCGCGTGGAAGGCCGGCGGGTGCAGCAGCAGCGTGTCCTCGTCGAGCACGGCGAGGCACGTGTCCAGGTGATAGAAGGGCTCGCCGTGCAGGGCGAGCGGGACGAGCGGCACGGCCAGCAGCTCGGCGAGCGCCGCCAGCGCGCGCGGCTCGCTGCGTCCGCCGTGACCGCCGAGCAGCAGCCGTCGTCCCGGCACGACGAGCACGTCGCCGTGGCCCTCCAGGTGCCCGGCCTCCGCGGGCAGCTCGCGCGGCGCCAGCCCCGCGTCGGCCAGCCAGGAGGCCAGGTGGCCGACCTCGGCCTGCCGGCTCGCGTGGTTCATGCGCGAGAGCACGGCATCCGCCGCGGGCCCGGACGGGGGTGCCTCGCAGGCGCGCGGGACGACGAGCGCCGGGTTCGCGGTGAAGACCATGTCTTCGAGGCCCGCCGCCGCGGGCAGCACGTGGACCTTCACGCCGAGCGAGCGGTAGCACGCCGCCAGCGCGCTCCACTGCGCCGCCGCACGGGCGCGGTCCACGGCGCCGAGCTGGCCGGCCATGAAGGCGTTCTTCACGTCGATGACCGCGAAGTGCTCGGGCGGGCAGAGGATCACGCCGGTGAAGGGAGCCGCGCGCGGCACGTGCTCGCGCCAGTCGCGGGTGACGGCGGGCAGCGGCATGCGCTCTCCACGCGGGGGAGCCGGATCGGGCGGCGGCTCCGGCGGGTTGAATGTTGGCCGCCCGCCCGCTTCAATGAGCGGTCTTTTCACAGGGAAAAACCCCGCCCCGAGGTCTGCCAGCCGCCATGAGCATGATTCCCACCAACCAGTTCAGCAACGGCATCACGCTGCGCGTCGGCGGGGAGCTGTACGACCTCGTGTTCTTCGAATTCGTGAAGCCGGGCAAGGGCTCCGCGTTCGTGCGCACCAAGATGAAGAACCTGCGCACCGGCGGCGTGAAGGAAGTCACCTTCGACAGCAAGGACAAGGTCGAGCAGGTGATGATCGACAAGCAGCAGATGGAGTACCTCTACAAGGAGGGCGAGAACTTCATCTTCATGAACCCGGACACGTTCGACCAGGTGCCGGTGGCCGCGGAGATGGTGAAGGACATGCTCCCGTTCCTGAAGGAGAACACCGTCTGCGATTTCAAGATCGTGGAGGACAAGGTGATCTCCGCCGCGCTGCCGCAACACATGGTGTTCCAGGTGGTCGAGACGACGCCGTGGATCAAGGGCAGCACCGCGGCGGGCGGCAACAAGCCCGCGAAGATCGACACGGGCACGACCATCCAGGTGCCCGTGTACCTCGACCAGGGCGAATGGGTGCGCGTGGACACGACCACGGGCAAGTTCGCCGACCGGGCCAAGCCGCCGGGCGAGTGAGGCGAGCAAGGGCGTCCCCGGTCGCCTGCCGGGGAACGAGCGCGTGCCGTGCGGGGCGCGCGCTTGCGTTGACCCTCCGGGCGGGCGAGGATCGCCGGATCGGGCGGTTCCCCGGGAAGCCGCGGCAGTGAGGCAGTTGAGGTGCGCGTGGAGTTCCGTCCGCGCGCTCGGAGGCCAGTGGTGGCAGCACGGAAGAAGACGACAGGCGCGCGCACCAGAGGGACCGCGAGCGGCGGATCCGGCGTCGGCGCGAGCCGCAAGGGCGCGCGCAAGGCCGGCGCCCGATCCGGCTCCCGGGCCGGCGGCCAGTCGGCGGGCACGCTCGCAGGCCGCTTCCCGGACATCGAGGAGCTGGTCGAACTCATGAACCGCCACGAGCTGCTCGAGGTGGACTACCACGTCGCGCCGGACGGCAGCCGCCGCATCAAGGTCTCGCGCGCAGGGTCCGGGCAGCACGCTGGCGCGCCCAGCGCGCGCGCGCTCCGCGCCGCCGCCCACGCCGCGGAGACCGCCGAGGCCTCCGTGGGTCCGGGGCCTGCCGCGCCCGCGGCCCCGGCCGCCGTCGCGCCCGCTCCGGGCGAGACGCTGCACGCCTTCAAGTCGCCGATGGTCGGCACCTTCTACCGCGCGCCGTCGCCGGAGGCGCCGCCCTTCGTGAGCGTGGGCGACAAGCTCGATCCGCACGCGACGGTCTGCATCATCGAGGCGATGAAGGTGATGAACGAGATCACGCCGGACGTGAGCGGCACGGTGGTCTCGATCGAGGTCGAGAATGGCGAGGCCGTCGAGTTCGGCCAGACGCTCTTCCTCGTCCGGCCGAACTGAGCCGGAGGCGCCCTTGTTCCGTCGCGTCCTGATCGCCAACCGGGGAGAGATCGCGCTGCGCGTGCTGCGCGCGTGCCGCGCCCTGGGGTGCGAGGTCGTCGTGGTGTACTCCGAGGCGGACCGCGACTCGCGCATCATCGCGCTGGCCGACGAAGCCGTGTGCATCGGGCCGCCGCCCGCGCGCAGCAGCTACCTGGACATGAGGCGCGTCATCGCCGCGGCGGAGATCACGGAGTCCGACGCGATCCACCCGGGCTACGGCTTCCTGTCCGAGAACAGCAAGTTCGTGGAGGTCGTCGCCGCGTGCGGCTTCACCTTCATCGGGCCGCCCGCGGACGTCATCGCGTCCGTGGGCGACAAGAACACCGCGAAGACCATCGCGAAGGCCGCGGGCGTGCCCACGGTGCCGGGCAGCCCGGGGCTGCTCGCCTCCGAGGAGGAGGCGCTGACCGTGGCCGGTGAGATCGGCTACCCCGTGATGATCAAGGCCACGGCGGGCGGCGGCGGGCGCGGCATGCGGCTCGTGCGCAGCGCGGCGGAGCTGCCCGGCCTGCTCGCCGCGGCCAAGAACGAGGCCGCCGCGGCCTTCGGCAACCCCGACGTGTACATGGAGAAGTTCGTCGAGGAGCCGCACCACGTCATCGCCGACACGCACGGCAACCTGGTGCACCTCGGCGAGCGCGAGTGCTCCGTGCAGCGGCGGCACCAGAAGCTGCTCGAGGAGAGCCCGTCGCCGGTGCTGAACCCGGAGCTGCGCGAGGCGATGGGGCGCGCGGCCGTCGCGCTGTGCCGACAGGCCGGTTACATCAACGCGGGGACCGTGGAATTCCTCGTCGACGCGCAGCGGCGCTTCTACTTCATGGAGCTCAACGCGCGCGTGCAGGTGGAGCACCCGGTCACCGAGGCGGTCACCGGCATCGACATCGTGCGCGAGCAGATCCGCGTCGCGGCGGGGCTGCCGCTCTCCTTCACGCAGGCCGACATCCGGCAGACCGGCGCGGCCATCGAGTGCCGCATCAACGCCGAGGACAGCCGGCACAATTTCCGGCCCTCGTGCGGGCGCATCACGCACATGGAATTCCCGGGCGGAGCCGGCGTGCGCTTCGACACGCACGCCTACGCGGGGTACATGATCTCGCCGCACTACGACTCGATGATCGGCAAGCTCATCGTGCACGCGGAGAACCGCGCCGAGGCGATCGGCGCCATGCTCAGGGCGCTCGACGAGTGCGTCATCAAGGGCATCGAGACGACCGTGGCCTTCCACAAGCAGATCCTCACGGATCCGCGATTCGTCGCCGGCGACTACGATACGTCCTTCATCGCGACGATGGGCGCGACGCGCTCCCAGGAGACCGGCCCGTGACCGCCCGACCCGACTTCCGGCGCGCCGCTGCCCGCCGCGCGCGCACGGCGGTGCTCGCGGCGGCGGCGATGCTGTCCGGCGCCGGCCTCGCGGCGGGACAGGCGCGCTCCGGGCTGCCGACGGGGCCGACCACCGGCCCCGTGGTGCTGCCCGCCGCGGCGCAGGGTCTGCAGGAGCCGCCCGCGGTTCCGCCGGCGCCGGCGGGGCCCGAGAAGGTGCACGTGCGGCGGCTGTCGGACGTGGTCGCGGTGCGCGAGGGCCCGCGCGCCAGCGAGCGCGTGCTGTACTACTTCAACCCGAACCTGATGCTCTCGCAGAGCGATCACGTCGAGCAGGGCAGCGGCGGCCAGTCGGAGCTCACGCTGCCCGGCGGCGCCACGCTGCAGATGCACGCCACGGCGCACGTGGAGCTGTCGCTGCTCTCGCCCGAGGGCGACGTGCTGCGCTTCCCGCTGCTCACGCGCGTCGAGGCCGCCGTGCTCGACCGGCCGCTCGACCTCATCCTCCCCGGCGGCACGCAGGTGCACCTCGTCAACACGACGTTGCGCGTGGAGGCCGAGCCCGGGCGTCTCAGCGTGCGCAACACGGGCAGCTCGCCGCTGCCGCTGCACGGCGACCTGCGCCTGCACCGCAGCGCGGAGGAAGAGACCGCCACGGGGGGCGAGCTCATCCTGCAGCGCGGAGAGGAAGTCATCATCCCGCTGTTCCGCGTGGAGGGCTCGGAGGTCGGCACGGTCACGGACCTGTGGGGCCTGCTCACGGTGCGCCACCATCGCGGCCTGCAGCTGCAGCCCGACGGCGACAGCCTGCGCCTGCACCAGGAGGCCGACACCACGGGCGCGCCGGAAGCGCAGTCGCCGGGCGCCGCCGGCGCGCCGGCCGTGAGCGCGGGGACGGCCAGCGCGGGCGGACCAGCCGCGGCGACGGCCGTCACGCCGCCCGAAGAGGCCTCCATCGGCGGCGTCGCCACGCGCTGGGTGCCGGGCAGCAACCTC
>Ga0193753_10000808_pt1 | contig 29073 bp, 21 predicted proteins | sample H1c2metaG_FD_144925 | JGI IMG/M metagenome (GOLD analysis project Ga0193753, IMG submission 144925) | Soil microbial communities from a riparian zone of the East river system, Colorado, United States - H1c2 | ecosystem: Environmental > Terrestrial > Soil > Riparian zone | place: USA: East...
CTTGGTCTGATGCCCGAAGTGAACACCAGCTTCGAGCAGTTCTTTCATAGTGATGTTTGCCAATGTAGCTCCTTAGTGAAGACAGCCGCACCTGAAGGCCGGTGCCTGGATTGATCCCGCGGGGACCCTGTGGGTCTGGACCGTACGGGAGATTTGACTCCATGCCGCAAGAGTTGAACCCTACGGGTGATGCGACGAAGGAGGCCAGGCCAGAATTCCCGGCCTCCTTCGGATATGTGGCGTTCCCGATTCCAAGAACAGACAAAAGCAACAGCAAAGGACTTTGCTGAGAGGCTCTTTCTATCGCTTGGAGAACTGGAAGCGAGCGCGAGCGCCCTTCTGACCGTACTTCTTGCGCTCTTTACCACGCGAATCGCGGGTAACGAGGCCTTCTGCCTTGAGCGCCTTACGCAGCTCAGGATTGAACTCCATGAGGGCACGGGCGATGCCGAGCTTGACTGCGTCGGCCTGGCCCATGACGCCGCCACCCTTAACTGTGGTGATAACGTCGAAGGTCTCGCCAATGTCGGCGATGCCGAGAGACCGCTTGGCAGCTGCGCGCTGCTGGGCGGTGACGAAGTAGACGTCACACTCTTTTTTGTTGACGGTGAATTTGCCGCTGCCCGGACGCAGGAAGACGCGTGCGATCGAGGACTTGCGACGGCCGGTTCCGTAGTACTGAATCAGATCTGCCATGGTGCTCCTTGAACTTGATAGAACCCGGGGCTAACGCCCCATCTTTCGTTTAGTTTCTGCCGTGGGCCGAGGCCGCATGCAGAAGGCGAACTAACCTTCGAGCGCGTGAGCCTTGGGAGCGCTAGGCACCATCACTTTGGACGTGAGCACCTTGGGCGCATTCGAAGCATGGAAGTCCATGGCAACTGGCTGCTGGGCAAGGTGCGGATGCTGGCTGCCCTTGTAGACCTTGAGCTTGGTAGCCATCTGGCGGCCCATCTTGTTCTTGGGAAGCATGCCCTTGACGGCCTGCTCGACGATGGCCTCGGGGCGGCGGGCGAGAAGCTTGACGAAGGACTCTTCGCGAAGACCACCGGGGAAGCCGGTGTAGCGGCGATAGAGCTTCTGGTCAGACTTGAGGCCAGTCAGAACGATCTTTTCGGCATTGATGATGATGACGTGATCGCCCATATCAATGTAGGGGGTGTAGAGGACGTTGAGCTTGCCGGCGAGGATGGAGGCGGCCTGGGTGGCGAGACGGCCGAGCGTTTTGCCGCTGGCGTCGAGTACGAACCACTTACGCTTGATATCTTTGCCGCTCGGAATGGTGGTTGACATCGTTGAGTTACTCCCTGATTCTGCCGTCTTCAGTGTTCGGCGTGGTGCATGAAGAAATTGTTGCGAATGGTGGATCTGGTGCATGCTAAGGCTTTGAACGACAGGCCATTCGCGAGAAGCTTAAACCTATTGATTCCAAGGCATTGCGGCGTAGCGAAGGAGAAAAATTTCTCTCCGACGCGCGGAAACGGGACCGCTTACTCTGGACTACGCACAAAACCTATGGGATGGGTGCTTCAGGGTGGCTGTATTGATAGCTAACCCAAGTGGATCCATCACGGATGCCCCGGGTGCCTGACTCGCCTATGAATGACACGGGCGTACAGACGCGGGACTGCGCGAGGTTTAAGAATAGCCGATAGTTGCAGTTGAGTAAACGAACTTTGTTCGCAGTGCGATTCCATAAAGATGTTAACGTGGAGAGTAAATGGCGTGGTGGAGGGTACGGGTTAATGGATAGTACTTCAGGCTTTTTTCGGAAAAACAGCAATATAGGGTTTGGGTTGGCAGTGTCGGCCCTTGTGCTGCTGTACGCCGGGGTCTTCATCGCGCGACCTTATCAATTGTTCGCGGATGACACCTACTTTTACCTGCAGGTCGCCTGGAACTTCGCGGGGGGGATGGGAAGTACCTTCAACAACATCATGCCCACCAACGGTTACCACCCGTTATGGATGTTGATATGCGCGGCGGTTTACAAGGTGGTGCCCTCGAAGCCGGGGGGCTTGCATGCCATCGCGGTGGTGATCACTGTTCTCGATATTCTTATGCTGTGGACGGTACGCCGAGTCCTGCAGAAGGTAGCGAATGACTTCTGGGTGGTAGCGTTCGTGCTGCTGATCCCGTTCTGTTTTCTGTCGCAACTTGGTACAGAGGGGGCACTTAGCGGTTTTTTTCTGTCTTTGCTCATGATGACTGGATACAAAATGAGCACGGCTCCCTCAACGGGGAGAGCGTTTGTATTCAGCCTGGTCGCAGCACTCACGGTGCTGAGCCGCCTGGATAACATCTTTATAGTCGGATTTGTGTGGGTAGCACTGTGGATCGCTTTAGGAGAGGCGGGTAAACAGGCTGGGCGTCGGCTGCAGATTCTGATGCTGCCGGTATTTGTCGTCCTGTGGGGTGGGTATGTAGGGTCTAACTGGATTTATTTTCATACGCTTCAGCCGATCAGCGGATTATTGAAGAGTAACAGCACAGTGGACCATGCATTGGGCGCGAATCTTCCGCATACGGCGTGGTTTGCGATGGCAATCATTGTGGTTTGCCTCGCGATTGTGGGTTTGTTAAAGCGGGATCTGTTCTTTCGCGTAGTCGAGGTTCCGTTTACGCTGGGAGTGGTTTGCCACTGCGCGTATATCGTGCTGAAAATGTCCAGCGAGACGCGATGGAGCTGGTATTACACAAGCTGGATACTTCTTGCCGCAGTGCTGCTGGCACGAGCAGGATCCATATTGCTGCAGAACAAGAGGTGGCTGGCGGTCCCTATCGCGTCGTTGTGCCTGTTGATTCTGGTGGCGGCGTGGGTCAAATTGAGCTATCACAAATTCTATCTAGGGGCGGATACAAGGCCCCCCGCTGCTTTCAATGACACGGTTTATATGCAGGCGGGGATACACAGCGCCTTTGCCTATGACCAGCCGGGATTGCTCGCGTACTACTCGGATTTGCACATTGTGCCACTGGATGGCTTGATGGGGACCCTGGAGTTCCAGCATGACCTGGCGACCAAAGGGATAAGAGGCGTCGCTGCCGCAGAGCATATTGATGGCTTTATCGGGCCGACGATGCCTCTCGATAAAGGGACCATGAAGCTTTACTGTGAACAATTCTTTCTGTCGGCAGAGAAACTCCACTGCACCCCTGAGGCAAATGGGACGTGGCAGGCCAAGTCGGTCGATGTGTTTTCACGGGTGCCAAGCGCACCGGCGGGGACGCTTGTACTGGATCAGAGCCAGATTGTCTGGAACAGGAAAACTTCGGTGACAGTGTGGCGGATCGATCCTACCGTTGAGGCTAAATAGTAGGCAAATCTTGATTGCCGATGAGCCCCTTCAAGGGGCTCATCGGCTCGGGGGCTTTCTTGCCGACGAGCCAGCGGCTCAATGGTTAGAGAGCGGCTGCAGGCAGGAGCTCGGTATCAGGCGATGGGGTTGAATTGGAGACCGCTCTACATACTTCAGCCGCAGTGGAGGAAGGCAGCAGGAGATAGTGGCGATCGCTCGTATGCACGTTGTTGTAGTCGTAATGGCCGCAGACTTGCCAGTCTTTGAGAGAAAGAAGATGGCTGATGCTATCGATCTGCCCCGCGTTGAGGTATAGGAAGTCGGGATGACTGGCAGCGCAAGCCGCGATGCGGGCATTCCGGTTCAAGGTAGCCTTCTCTCTTCCATTCACCAAGCCGGCAAGATCGCAGATGGAAGCCCGGGAAAAGTACCCGACGTAGCCGACGTCATAGGCGACTCCCTGCTTGCCCTGGAAGACTTCGAAGTGTTGGCTCTCGAAGGTTTTCATGATGTTTGCGCGCTCTCTGAGCATGGGAGCCATCAATCTGGCTTCGAATGGGGCGGCAAGGAGCAGGAGAACGATAAAGCCGTAGACGGGTACAAAACCTCGCCTGCCTTCACGGTCTGGGGAGAGGCGTCCGATCTCGAGGATGTTCCAGAGCACGGAGAAGAAGAGGGTCCAGACAAAGTAGCGGGCACCCTGGATCTGCTGGCCGCGGAGGGCAGCGAGAAAGAGCAGGATGGGGAAGACGGAGTTGGCGAACAGTGCCGGAATGAAAGAAGCGCCTGCGCGAAGCACCAGGATGATGGTCAGAATCCAGAGGAAGAACATTCCGGCGCCGAAGGAGAGTGCGCTGGCAAGCACGGTGCCGGTTACGTGCAACGCGCTAAACCAGCTTGGGATACCGGTTGATTTGGCCAAGGCTGTATCCGGAAGGAGGAAGTGCATCTTGAGACGGATAAACGTAAGCGCGAGAAGGGCGCCAAGGAGAAGATGGGTGCCGGAGAGGACGGCTTTGACGCGCTGATCGGAGGCTGGAGATGCCTCACGGGAGAAGAGGTTCTTCCAGGCGAGGATGGCGAAGGACAAGCCGCAGATGAGAAGCAGCTCGGTTCGCAGGAGGACGGCGAAGAAGCCCGAGACAACGAAGGTAGCATACTGCGGGCCGGTGATGGAGTGCCGGGTGGACTGGTGAAAGGTGATCCAGCAGAGAAGGGCGACGAAGCAAAGAGCGAAGCCAGTCTCCATGCCGTCGTCGAGCCAGCGAACGGCGGAGGGCGAGACGATGAGAAAGATCGTGATCAAGCCGAGGAGACGGGCGAGCGATGATTCCCGAGGGATCGCCCGAAGGAAGAGGAGGACCAGGCCGGCGGTGAGCAGGAGATGGAAAAAAGTGGAGACGATGCGGGGAAGATCGGGCGACTGAACAAAAGCCCGGAGAGCCGACAGAAGATAGACGTAAAGAAGGCTTGAGGCACCGTACCCGGGATGCACGCCATCGTAGGTGATGAGATGGGTTTTGAAGAGATTGTCAGCGTATCGAAGATGAATGAGGGCGTCGTCCTGAATTCCTGCCCAGGAGATGACGATCCAGGTAACAAGCCATAGCGCCAGTATCGGAATCACGAAGCGATACGCTCGATTAATCATAGAAAATCACCTTTCAAGGGCCGTTGCAGCGTTGACGTCGAAATGATCTCTAGACTTCTCTTTATTCGTAAGATAGGGCATCGATAGGATCTTTGCGGGCGGCTTTGAGCGCGGGGTAGAGGGCCCCGAACATTGCCCCGGAGAAGGCAATGAGGATGGCGGAGCCTACCCAGTGGGGGGTGACGGCAAAATCGAGCGTGGGGAACTTGTAGTGGAAGATGGTACGCATGAGGTAGGTGGCGCCAACGCCCAGGACGATGCCGGTGAGGGCGAGCAGGCCGGTCTCGCGCAGGACGACACCGACGATATAGAGGCGGGAGGCACCGAGGGATTTCAGGATGCCGATCTCGCGGGTGCGCTCCATGACGGCGGTGTACATGGACTGGAAGATGACGAGAAAGCCGATGATGACAGCCGTACCGATGACGATGCGCAGGCCGATATTGAAGCCTGGCAGCTTGTCGGGGGTAAGACTGGAGAGAAGCTCGTCGAGAGTCTGGACGTCGTACTGCTGCATGCCGGGGGTGGCCAGGATTTCTTTGCGGACGGCTTCAAGGTTATTGAGATCGTCGACCTTGAGGTAGAAGACGCTGGCTTTGCCGGGGGTGCCACCGATTGTGTTCATGGTGTCGAGAGGGATGAACTTGCGTCCGCCTTTACCGTGCTCGACGATGCCGGAGATTTTGAAGGGGTGATGGAGGATGTCCATGGTGTCGCCGACTTTGAAGCCTCGGGCCGCCTGGTAGTCGTCGATGATGACATCGTTGGGGCCGGTGAAGGGGCCACCGGAGAGGAAGACGAAGGGGCGCAGGGCGTTGTAAGTGGCGTAGTCGATGCCGTAGATGTTTTCAAGGCTCTTGCCGGAGGTGAGCTGGATGTTGACCGGGGCGGCGACGACGACGTGCGGGAGGGTCCGTAGGACGTCCGCAACCTGGATGGAAGCGGCGGCGCCCGACATGCCGATGAGATTCGTGACGGCTCCGGGGTGGGTGATCATATCCATGCCAATGCCGCTGGTGCGGGTGCGCTGGCCATTGAGCATGCCAAGCATGATGGCAGCGATCGAGAGGATCATGATGACTTCGATTGCGACGGCGAAGACACTGATGACCGAGCGCAACGGACGATGGATAAGATTACCGACAACAAGTTTGTTCATGCTCTTACCAGTGTATGGGAGACGACGAGCGACTTGATCGACCTCTTTTTCACTCGGGCGCGATGGTGGAGGCGGCAGTGCTATTCTTTAGCCGACTATGACAAAAACAGGGATTGTGCGGAAGCCAGAACGGGTAGCGAGCGTTTTGCTCACCTTCATCATTTTGTCTATGGGATTCGCAGACTACTGGGAGTACAGCAAAGCCTATCATTTAACCCCATCCATTTATATGGATGTGCTGCAAGGCTCAGCCAATGCGCCAGCCCAATATCGAATTGGCGTGCTAAAAGTGGCTGACTTCCTGGCGCGACATGCGCATGTGGGACTACGCCACACCCTGACCCTGATTGATGTGATTGCTGCGTTCGTCGCCGTATTCACGCTTTTCTCTCTTCTCAGGCGGTCCGATGTTTATAAGAGCGCCGGCAATGCAGCGCGATGGTTTGGCGTGGGAAGCTTCGTGATTCTGGTGCAATTCTATTTTGCGTGGGTCACCTGGTATCAGCGGCCTGAGACGCTGCCTACGGCGGCACTGGTTTCGCTTGTACTCCTGCTGCTGACGGATCGTCTTCCACTCCCCGCAGCAGTTGGCTATGTCGTCTCTGCCGCAGCAATGGTGCTGCTGGCGGTGGCGCAGGGATTTACACGCGCTGATGTAGCATTCGCTATCCATGCGGGCATTCTGCTGGTGTGCCTTACCAGTTTTGGCAATAGATTCGCGTTACCGCGTGGTGTCCAGATAGGAACCAGCCTGATTTCGATCCTGGTCGCCTTTGGGATTCAGTCGTATCTGATGCACGTTGTTTATCCGCTTGCAAACTACGGAAGTACGCCGGTTGTTCAATTTTTTATAAATTTGACGTCGCCGATGGAGATCCTGGCTTTCCTTCTTTTTATGCTGCCTTACGGCTGGACTGTGAACGTTCTGCTGCGGCGGCAAGCGCAAGCAGAAGCGTCCGCCGGTGCCTTACTTTGCGGATCAGCTATCTATCTGGGATTATGGTTTGTCTTAGGGCGGATTGCAGAGGTGCGAATCTTCCTGCCGTTCGCGCTGGCTGTGGCACCGCTTACCGCTCAAGTCGCCATGCAACGATTCATTGCGGAGTGATTTTCCTCATATCCTTGGCAATAGCTGGCGTGGTTCTAAGCATGGAATCGCCTTAGCCGGCAGAGGAGCGGACTCGAGGTGCACGGCCCGACAGGCTGCGAATGGGTGCAATTCGGCGGAGGGAGGTTTTTTCAGGTCCGGCGACCAAGGTTCCCAATATAGGCATGACATATCCGGTGGCGAATGCGATGAAGATGATCCCAAACCCGATGTAACCGATGACGTAGACGAGACCCGATAACATGCTCTCCGCAGCTACATGACTGTAGAGAACTGTAACGAGAAGCCCCCACGGAGCTTTGCGGGTATCTCCGCAGAGGGAATCAAAAAAAGTGAACAGCATGATCCATATGACTGGCGCCATCAGAAAGATGCCAATCCAGCGCTCGAGATGGAAAGCCTCTCCGGTGGGAGAGAAGGAGATGCCGGTGGTGGTGTCTTCCTCCGCGACGACGTTACCCAATTCGTGCGCATAGAGGTTTCCGTAGTGAAGATCGGGCTTACCGGGCCAGAATACATGCGGGACAAGGTTTGCAAAAGCCAGAACCATTGGCCTATAGCCGAATTTTCCCTTTTCCTCGGTCAAACTGATGAGCCCATCGTCAATCGGAAGTATCGTAAGGCGATCAATAAAACCCTGTGAGGTGTTGTAGTAACCAAGCCTGCCCTCGTCGCGCGCATCCTCCTGGATTAGCGTGTACTGCTCCTTGACATATCCGAGCTGTGTGAGCAGAGAGAAGGACGTGTTTATATTCTCGCTGAATGATTCGGTCTTATAGTTGCGTCCATACTGCGAAAATGGGACGAGATAGAAAGCCATAAACGCGCCAGCCAAACAAATACCGATAGCCTGGTAGAGAGAGATCCGATAACGCTGGGAAGCTGCCGCGAACAACCAACAAAGAAACGGTGAAAACATTCCTTCTTTGGAAAAACCGGTAAGCCCGATAAAAAAGACAATCGCGACCGAAAGCAGGCCTGCCAGATTGATACTGCTGGCGCCTCCGGTCTTTCGAATCTGGTGAATGACACCCAGCATGATGCCCAGGAAAAGAAATCGGTTGAGTTGCGAGAGAGCGCTGAGTATCGAACCACTGTCTCCAGGGCTAACGACCTTCAGAATGAGAAGAAGGGTGCCTACGATCATGCAGCCGATGGTGGCGTTCCGCATGTTTGCGTCAGAAAGCACATCGGCGAGAAAAGGGCGCTTTCTCGTTATTTTTTTGCTTATATAGACCGCCGCAAGCATGACGGAGATGCTGCCGAGGAAAGCCTCGATGGTCACTTGTGGGGTGGAGAGATTAGAATCCGCCGGCTCACCTAAAACAGCCTTCCAAAACACGCCAAAGATCACGGTAAGAACAGAATAAAAAAAGATGTAGGAACCGGAGGTTTGACTGAATCCGCCCGCAAGGTTGAACGCAAAGCCGGAGATAATAATGAACAGGAAACAGCAGAGAGAGAAGAGAGGCGTCGTTCCCTCCATCAATTGCGCGATGCAAAGCACCGTGGCGAACCCTGTAACGTAGAAGAGGGAAATGCGATCTGGAAAGGGGAGGCGCACTCGTTCTCTTTCTAAACCAGGACTGGTTCAACTGTAGAAGCTTTCAACATTGCCGCTGAAAATACGATGATAGCGACTCCTATGGAACGCGTCAAAGCAGTCTAGGCTTCCAAAAGGCAACTGCGGCTGTAGCTTGATGAGCTAAGCATGAAAATCAGTCATCTGCGAGCCATGGATCGAAGTCGTCGACCGACGATCAGAGGGTGGATGCAGTTTGCTGCGCCTTTCGCGACTGACGGCCGGCGGCGTAAAGGTGGAAGTTACGGATGAGGCGATTTCGCAGGCGGAGTGAAGGTTGCTCGACGAGGTAGAAAGAAAGCTCTGCCACTAATAAGATGGCGATCCAATTGCCGGGGAAGGTGTTGACGAATGCCAGCGAAGGGCCGAAGACGCTGTTGCTTGCTTCGTGGAGGAAGAGGGTCTGCCAGAGATAGATGCTGTAGGACAGGACTCCGATGTGCATGACGGGTCTGGCGTTGAGCAGGCGGCCAACGAACGAGGACGGGTTGCGGACGCACCACAGGAGAAAGATTGCGATGGCAGCGCCGCAGATCGTGTAGCCGAAGGGATATTGCCAGTAGTTTTGGAAACGTGCGCCGATTAAATCTGACAGGAGGATAACCGCGGGTGGAAGCCACCAGATTCTGGTGGCGGCCTGATAGATACGTTCGAAGAACGGGGTGTCCTGCAGCAGCGCAATAACGCAGCCAAACATGAGAGAGTCTGCCCTCATGTGGAATCCGCTGTTGTTATGCAGATAAGGATTGTGCAGGCGGAAGCTGAGGACCCGAATTAGAGGCGAAATCGCAATCACGACAATCGCTATTTTGCCCGCGGTCAGACGTCCGGCAAGTCCGGGGCGACGCAGGCAGTAGAGAAGAACAAAGGGCCAAATCAGATAAAACTGCTCTTCAATGCTGAGCGACCAGAAATGCTCCAATGACCACATGGAGCCATGAGCATAGTTATGAAAGAAGAAGAGCGCGCTGATGACATCGACCTTAGTCACCGCGAGGCGTCCGGCCCACCCCAGCAAAAGCAGAACTGCGACATAAGCATAGAGGGGAGGCAGGATTCGCATGGCCCGTCTGAGATAGAAGCCGCGGAGGCTGATGGATCCGCGCTTCTGCTGCTCCCGAAGCAGGAGGCTGGTGATGAGATAGCCGCTGATAACGAAAAAAATAAAGACGCCGGTACCGCCATCGAAGATGCCATACCAGACGCGCGACACGTGGTGTGTGAGGCTGTATCTCTGGATGGTGTGGAGGGCAATGACCAGAAAGATCGACAGAGCACGCAGTCCGTCGAGGCTGGGAATGCGAGACATCGACGCGGCTTGAGCAGGAAGGGACTTGGGGACCATGGGGGGAGGCTCTCTCGACTGATTATATAGTTACTACTTTGATGGAACTGCTTTGACTTGAAAGGGATGCAGGTCTATTCTTCGAGCAACCGAACGCAGTCGAAGGCTGTGACGGGGGTTAATCTGGGCTGAGCGGAGCGAATGGAAAGATTCTGCGACGAACTGCGTTGGGAGCGAGAACGGCGACAGATCTCGATTGAGAAGATCTGCGAGGAGACCAAGGTCTCCTCGCGGCATCTGCTTGCTTTGGAGGCGGGCGAGTACGACGAATTGCCGGGCGGAGTATTTCGCAAGGGCATCGTTCGCAGCTATCTGGGAGCGCTTGGACTTGAGGAAATGCCCTGGATTGAGAGATTTGAGACTAGCTTGCGAGAGAACGGCTCAGGCGGCTCCGAGGCAGAAGATTGGACCGAGTTTGCCGAAAACGTGCGGAGAAACAGGGTGGAAAGCCGGTCTGGGACAGGGCTGCGATGGATGGGCGTGGCGATGATGTTAGGAGCGCTGATTCTTCTCGGGTGGTGCGTTTGGAAGTTTGCCTTCCACGGACGGTTGTTCTAGGCCTCTTAAGTTCAATCTGCAGATAACACTTTTCTTGACACTAAGCTGCAAACTTAATAAGTAAAGAACTTCCGCGATTAAAGTAAGCGGTGCCTGACGTATATTAACCCTGCATTCATATGTAAGAGAGTTGTCGTTCGGGCTGAGACTGCGTGGCGCGGTTTCAGACATCAGATCTTAGGAAGCGATATCAAGCTTAGATATCCACGATAGCCGACGAAGTTCGGCAACGTGTTGTCGCAGCAAAATCTTTGAGGAGGCTAGTAAATGATGAAGGATCAACGCAGTTTGTCTTGGTCGTTATGGATGGTGCTGGCGGTGTTGTTCGCCGGTTGCCCTGTGACGATGTGGTCCCAGGTGGGGTTGGGAAGCATCAGCGGAACGGTGACGGATGCCACGGGCGCTTCCATCGGCGGAGCGACGGTAACGCTGACGCTGACAGACCGCAACGAAGTAGTGAGAACAGTGACTACTGGAGGTTCCGGATTTTATACGGCGACCTTGCTGCCCCTAGGCGGATATGTGGTGACGATATCAGCGCCGAGCTTTGGCAGTCAGGTGTTCTCCGGGATCGTTCTGCACGTCAGCGATGCGCTGACAATCAACAGCACGCTAAAGGCTGGGGTGGAGCAGAAGGTGACGGTGAGTACGGAAGCGCAGGGGATCAACTTCGAAAACGCGACTCAGGCTGGGCTAATGAATGGCACGCAGGTGCGCGAACTGGTGCTTTCGAGCCGCAATTATGAACAGCTGGTAGGTCTGCAGCCGGGCGTGTCGTACACGGGCGCCGACCAGATTTATATTGGCAACTCGAGCCCGAACGGTGCGACGAACGTGGTGAACTTCTCGGTCAACGGCGCCCGCACAAGCGGTAATGCATGGACGGTGGACGGGGCGGACAACGTGGACCGGGGATCGAACTTCACCCTGCTGACGTATCCTTCGGTGGATGCGATCGCGGAGTTCAAAACGCTGCGCGGCACCTATTCCGCGGAGTCAGGGCGCAGTGCCAGTGGACAGATCAATGTCATCACCAAGTCGGGCTCGAACAGCTTTCATGGAAGCGCGTACGAGTTTGTCCGCAATGACTTGTTCAACGCCAACGATGTGCTGAACAAGCTGACAACGTCGCCGTCCGGAGCGTCGAAGGCAACCTCGCCGCGGAGCCTTCTGCGCTACAACGACTTTGGCTATACGATCGGGGGACCGGTCTGGCTGCCGCACCTGTATGACGGCCGCAAGCACGGCAGCTACTTCTTCTTCTCGCAGGAGCTCCGGCGGGTGATCACCTATAAGCCGGTAACGCTGACGGGCGTTCCCAGCCTGAACGAGCGCAAGGGAATCTTCACAACGCCGGTCTGCGCCAATACCAATGCGGCAGGCAAATGCATCGACACTGGAACGACGACAGTACCGATTACCAGCACGCTGGCACAGGGCTACCTGAAAGACATTTACGCGAATGTCGCGCAACCGGACCCGACCGGCACCCTGGTGACAGCTCCACTGCGGAACGTTTACAACGGAAACCAGCAGATCGTCCGCATCGACCAGCAGATTGGTCAGAAGCTGAATGTCTTCTTTCGCTTGATCAACGATTCGATACCGACGCAGGAGCCGGGCGGATTGTTCCAGGGCAGCGGCTATCCGGGTGTGAATGTAACCAATACGAATGCGCCGGGACGGATCTACCTGGGACATGCAACGTATGCCATTAGTCCGACGCTGTTGATCGACGGTGGTTATGCGTTCTCTTATGGCGCGCTGCTAAGCGACCCAGTGGGAACAGCCCTGAACGCGAATTCGCCGGATATCAAACCGACACTGCTCTTCCCTTCCACCCTGCCGCGAGTCCCAACCCTGACATTCTCGAGCGGTACGACGATTGCGACCTACGGACCATATCGAGATTACAACCGCAACCACAACATCTTTGCGAATGTGACCAAAACAATCGGCCGTCACACCGTGAGGGCAGGGATCGACTACAACCACTACAACAAGCAGGAGAACAACGCGAGCGCCAATGCCGGCAGCTTCGGCTTCACGAACGGCAACCTTCCGACCGGCTCGAAGACGCAGGCTTACCAGCAGTCATGGGCCAACTTCCTAACGGGCTTTGTGTCGACGTTCAGCCAGGCCTCGACTGATGTGACACCTAGCATATTGGTGAGCCAGATTGAAGCGTATGCGCAAGATGATTGGAAGGTGACGCCGCGACTGACGGTCAATTTGGGCGTACGTTACTCCCACTTTGCGCAACCAACCGATGGAAATCATCAGATGACAACGTTCGATCCTTCGCTGTACGATCCGACCAAGGCGCCGACGGTCGACAAGAACGGATTGATTTGCGTTGCGGGAGGTCCCTGTACCGGAGTGAGCCCGGTCAGCGGCGTGACCCTGGCCTCCGCCGTGACGAATGGCCTGAGCATCAATGGCACAACGTCGCCCTACGGCAGCAAGGTTGGAGCCTCGGACAATCTGAACTTCGCTCCTCGTATTGGTTTTGCGTTCGACGTCTTCGGTAATGGCAAGACGTCGCTGCGCGGTGGATACGGGATCGCCTACGACTCGTCACTGTTCGGCATCTACGAACAAAACATCTTCCAAAACCCGCCGTTCGTCAATTCGCCGACGATCTCGAACACCAGCTTCGATAACCCGGGAGGTGTAGCGGCGAACACCAACTATTCGGCCCAGGTGATTCGCGCAACCTCGCCACGGTTCAAGTCGCCGTACGATCAGCAGTTCTCGCTTGACGTACAGCAGCAGATGCCGGGCGGAGTGTTGACTGACATTACCTATGTCGGTAGCAAGCAGGTTCATCTGCTTGGACTGGTGGACATCAACCAGGCACCGGGAGGCGCGTTCGCGGCGGCGAATCCCGGCACGGCGGTGACGAGCTCGAATGTTTCGCTGATAAATCCCTACCGGCCTTACAAGGGCTTCAGCGCGATCAATTCGGTGCAGCCGATCTTCACGGGCAACTATCACTCGTTGCAGCTCTCGGCTCGTAAAGAGTGGACGCACAACTCTCTGGTCGCGGCCAACTACACCTGGTCCCGCGCGCTGACGAATGCGGGAGCCGACCGCACCGGAGCCCCGCAGATATCGACAAACCCTGCTGCAGAGTATGGTCCGTCAGCGGCTGACCGGCGTCACATGTTCAACTTCAACGCGGTTTATGCACTGCCATTCTTCTATGAACAACGCGGCCTGACAGGCCATCTGCTGGGCGGATGGGAGGTTTCGGGGCTGGGTTACTTCAATTCAGGCCTGCCACTGAACGTGACGACGACCGGGCTCGATCCAGCCGGCGTCGGCGTGGTGTTTGGCTCGAGCGTCTCCAGCGGACGGCCGGACCGAGTGGGCGATCCCAACCAGGGCTCGTCGACCAACCCGATCCACAACAGGCAGCACTGGTTCAACATCAACGCATTTACAGCGGTGCCGAGCGGACAGATTCGCGGCGGCAATGCTCAGCGCAACGCGGTGCTGGGACCGGGCTGGTGGCGCGTGGATACGGGCCTGTTCAAGAATGTCAACTTCGGGGAGCATGTGCATATACAGCTTCGCGGTGAAGCATTCAACCTGTTCAACCACACGAATCCAGACACGATCAGCACGGCGAGTTTGATCAGCGCAAGTGGCTACAGCTCGACGGCAGGCAATATCACCGCTTACCGCGACAAACGGATTCTACAGCTTGGCGCAAAGGTCATTTTCTAGGTCAACTTGTCTTAACTCAGGCGGCGTCCGCAGTTGCGGGCGCCGTCCTTTTTTAAAGGTAACGAATAGAAAGAAAAAATAGATATTTGTCTGCTGCACCACTCAATGCAAGATACTGCTATTGAGTGTTCGATAGGGACATGTCGATGCGAGGCTTTGCCGAGGCCATGGATGGGCAGGTAGAATAGAAGGGTTGGGAACTGCCCGGGCTAAGTGTCTGTGCAGGTATTTAATGGAGGAATTTCCTTGGCGACACGCGACCGTTTTCTGTTTACGAGTGAGTCTGTAACTGAAGGGCATCCGGACAAGATTGCCGATCAGATTTCGGATGCAATCCTGGACGCCTGCCTGGCGCAGGATCCCTATAGCCGTGTGGCCTGCGAGACGCTGACCTGCACCGGTCTGGTTGTGATTGCAGGCGAAATTACGACGAAGGCCTATGTGGACTTTCAGAGTCTGGTACGCGGGACGGTTGCGGCCATCGGCTATGACAATGCGCTGTACGGGTTCGATTCGAATACCTGCGCGGTGATCTCAACGATCAACAAGCAGTCCGGCGACATCGCCATGGGCGTGGATACGGGCGGTGCGGGCGATCAGGGAATGATGTTCGGGTATGCCACGAATGAGACCCCCGAGTTGATGCCAACGCCGATCTCTTTGGCGCACAAGCTGGCTTTCAAGCTGAGCGAGGTCCGCAAATCCGGGCTGATGGCGTACCTGCGGCCGGATGGCAAGAGCCAGGTGACAGTGGAGTATGACTCGAACAACAAGCCGGTGCGGGTGGACGCGGTTGTGATTTCCACTCAACATGCCGAGACCGTTGGAAACGACGAGTTGCGCGGGGACATTCTGAAGCATGTCATTCAGAGCGTGATTCCCTCAGAGTTGCTGGATGCCGATACGAAGTACCACATCAATCCTACCGGCCGATTCGTCGTGGGAGGCCCCATGGGCGACACCGGGCTGACCGGGCGCAAGATTATCGTCGACACCTATGGCGGCATGGGTCGGCATGGTGGTGGCGCATTCAGCGGCAAGGATGCAACGAAGGTTGACCGCTCCGCGGCCTACATGGCGCGCTACGTGGCGAAGAACATCGTCGCGGCTAAGTTGGCCGACCGGTGCGAGGTACAGTTGGCTTACGCGATTGGCGTGGCAGAGCCGGTGAGCGTGCTGGTCGAGACCTTCGGCACAGGTAAGGTTGACGAGGCGAAGCTTGAGGAGCTGGTTCGCAAGAACTTCTCGCTAACCCCCAAGGGGATCATCGAAACACTGAACCTGCGTAGGCCGATCTTCAAGGCAACTGCAGCCTATGGTCACTTTGGCCGTAAGGGCGAGGGCTTTACCTGGGAGGCGACTGACAAGGCTTCGGCATTGGCGGAGCAGGCTGGGATCAAGCAGAGTCTCGCAGCCAAGTAATTTCTTCGAAGTGGCAATAGAAAGGCGGGCCTTCGGGCCTGCCTTTTCTTATTTGGTGTGGGAGTTCGACGAAGATCGGGGTAGACTGCTGGCTACAGCCTAATTGCATCTCAATGAAGAACAACCCCAATCAAGAAGAGGGTTTCCGATGCTTATTAAGTGCGAATACGATATTCAATTTCATCTTCCGATGCCCACCCCGATGGTGGCAATGCTGCATCTGCACCCGTCTCTGGAGCCTCAGGTGCGAGCGGGCAATGAGCTGAAGATAGAGCACGTCGATCGAGAGACAAAGACGAACATCGCTCCTTCGGAGTATCACGACGTCTTCGGAAATCGATGTTCTCGGTTTGTAGCACCAGCAGGGGCGCTACGGCTCAGCGGGACGAGTACAACTGAAGTCAATGGACTGGCTGATCCAATCGCTGCATATGCACAGCAAGCCTCTATTGAGAATCTGCCTGCAGAGGTGCTGCAGTTTCTCCTGCCCAGCCGATATTGCCAGGTGGACCAGTTCGGCCCGATTGCGCAGGACCTGTTCGGCTGGATGACGCCGGGATGGACGCGGGCTTCGGCGATTCGAGACTGGGTTCATGAGAAAGTCGCGTTCAACTACAAGACGGCTCGTCCTACGAAGACAGCGATGGATGTCTTTACGGAGAGGGTGGGGGTGTGCCGCGACTATCAGCATCTCGCGATCACGCTAACGCGGTGCCAGAATATTCCCGCACGTTACGTGACGGGATATCTCGGTGATATTCGAGCACCCTACAGTGGGGCGGGAGACTTCAGCGCCTGGTACGAGGTGTTTCTGGATGGGCGATGGATGACGATGGATGCCCGGCATAATGATCCGCGAGTGGGACGAATCCTGATGGCGACAGGGCGCGATGCTGCGGACGTGGCGATTACAACCTCGTTCGGGAACGCGATCTTGACTAACTTTTACGTCGATAGCTTTGAAGTTCTGGAAGATGGAACCCGAGTTCAACCACTCCCGGGGATTCAGGTGGAGGAGTTTGTGGTGACCGCGGTGAACGGTGCTCCGGTCACTCTCTAACTCGCTATCAGGGTTTCGCAGAATAAAAGGTGTAAGTAGCGGTATATGGGATGCGGGCGAGCACTCCCTGATGATCCAGGTCGCATACGGTGGCGGGGACAACCCCTCCTTTGGTATCGGAACGACGGATGAAGGAGACAGTCGTCAAGATGCCGGATCGTTGCGGGTTCACTGCTTTGAGGAGCAGCCAGGGAATAGAGTCAGGCTCTGGAGCGGGGGATTTCGACTGGACAACACCCTGGATTGAGCTGCCATCCTGATAGCTCCAGATGGGGCCATCGCCGTGGGTTCCAACCTCATTGCCTGGAGCGTCGAAGAGCCTCGCTGACGGTGCGGTGAAGACCCACTGTGGCTTTCCACTAATATTTTGGCAGATGTAAATCTGCGATCCGGTTGCCTGCAGGGTGAGGATCGGGTGCTGGGTTGGCGGAGGCTGAGTTGCATCCTGAGCCTGTGCAATGAACGCGAAGGTAAAACAGACTGCGGTGAAAAGTATCTTTCGAGCATGGCTTCGCATAGGTTGAGTTTAGCTTCCCCCTATCGTGCGAGGAAAAGGTGCGATGTAATTAAGTGCAAACTCCTCGTTTCTCCTGGTTGGCAGAGTCGCTTCTTTTCAGTCTTGAGTTTGCTGGAACGAAACGGAGTGTAGCGGTAGCCCGGCGAGTGGGAGGATACTGGAATGACGATGACAAAGGCCAACATAAAGACGGGAGTGGGGATCATTCCGAGTTACTTTCCGGGGAAACAGTGGCAACAGGTGCTGGAGCGCGATACGCGTGCGGATGGACAGTTTGTCTATGCGGTTAAGTCGACGCGGGTTTATTGCAAGCCGAGCTGTGCCAGCCGACGGCCCTCGCGCAAGAATGTGAGCTTCTTCCCCACCCCGGCGCTGGCCGAGGCTGCGGGATACAGGGCTTGCAAGCGATGTGAGCCGGAGCGGACTACCGCCAGGCCCGATCCACAAGCGGGAGCGATTGCCGCGGTTACAGATTATTTGAAGGAGCATGCCGACGAGCGGACCCGATTGGCCGATGTGGCAAAGGCCACCGGGGTGGGCCGATTGACCATTCTGCGGGGGTTCAAGCGAGTGCTTGGAGTCAGCCCGGTGCAGTATGCGAAGGAGCAGCGGCTGACGAAGTTCAAAGATAGGGTTCGGGAGCCAAAGGCCGGTCAACCGAAGGCCAGGATCACCGATGCTATCTATGAGGCGGGGTTTGGGTCCAGCAGCAGGCTCTATGAGAAGAGTACGGCGGCGCTGGGAATGACTCCCCGTGTGATGCGGGAGGGTGGCGCGGGGCTGTTGATTCGGTACTGCACGGCGGCCAGCCCGCTGGGGCGGATGCTGGTGGCCACGACGGATGTTGGTATTTGCTCGATTGCGTTTGGACGGGATGATGCGGAGCTTGTGGTCGGGCTGCGGGATAAATTTTCCAAGGCGCAGTTGGTCTCGGCGAAGGGCAACACGGGATGGCTGGCGGACGGAGTTGCCTTTGTGATGAGCCAGTTGGGGGAGCATCCCCTGGCGGCTACCTTCCCACTCGACGTGCGGGCCACCGCCTTTCAGCAGCGGGTTTGGAAGGCACTGCAAGAGATTCCGCGAGGAGAGACCCGGAGCTACTCGGCGGTGGCGTTGGGGTTGGGTGCGCCGACTGCGTCGCGGGCGGTAGCGGCGGCGTGTGGGGCGAATCCTGTGGCGGTGGTAGTACCTTGTCATCGGGTGATTGCGAAGGATGGCGAGTTAGGGGGGTACCGTTGGGGCGTGGAGCGGAAGAGGAAGTTGCTGGCCGCTGAGAAGGTCTGAGCATCGAGTCTTGACACAGGTCAAGAATTTGCTGGTTGACTTTCAGCGAAGAGGCGTGCCGTCACAGATATTTTTACGCTCAGGCTGGTATTCTGGAAGAGTTTGCAGTGACATTGGATAAGGCGGCGGTGGCTCCGGAGTATAAGGTTGCAGATATTTCGCTGGCGGAGTTCGGGCGGAAAGAGATTGATATCGCCGAGCAGGAGATGCCGGGGTTGATGTCGATTCGCAATAAATATGCTGCGGGTAAACCGTTGGCGGGGGTGCGGGTGACCGGGTCGCTGCATATGACGATCCAGACGGCGGTGCTGATCGAGACGATGGTGGCACTGGGTGCCGACGTTCGCTGGGCGAGCTGCAACATCTTCTCGACCCAGGACCATGCGGCGGCGGCGATTGCTGCGGCGGGGGTGCCGGTGTTTGCGTGGAAGGGCGAGACGCTGGAGGAGTTCTGGTGGTGTACGAACCAGTCGCTGAACTTCCCGGATGGTAAGGGCGGGTTGCTGGGGCCGCAGATGGTGATCGACGATGGCGGCGATGTGACGCTGCTGATCCACAAGGGCGTCGAGATGGAGAAGGGGGATGGCTGGGTCAGTTCGCCTTCTGGATCGACGGAAGAGGATGTCATCAAGGCCCTGTTGAAGAAGGTTCATGCGGAGTATCCGACGCGGTGGCAGGATGTTGCGAAGGAGTGGCGTGGGGTTTCGGAGGAGACGACGACGGGTGTCCACCGGTTGTACAAGATGTTCGAGAAGGGCACGCTGCTGGTTCCGGCGATCAATGTGAACGACTCGGTGACGAAGTCGAAGTTCGACAACCTGTATGGGTGCCGGGAGTCGCTGGTGGACGGCATCAAGCGCGCGACCGACGTGATGGTTGCGGGCAAGGTCGCCGTGGTGTGCGGGTATGGCGACGTGGGCAAGGGTTCGGCGGCTTCGCTGCGCGGGCTCGGCGCTCGCGTGATCGTGACCGAGATCGACCCGATCAACGCGCTGCAGGCGGCGATGGAGGGCTACGAGGTCACGACGCTCGAAGACACGCTGGGCCGCGGCGATATCTACGTGACCTGCACGGGGAACGTGGACATTATCACGGTGGAGCACATGAAGCTGATGAAGGACCAGGCGATCGTGTGCAACATCGGCCACTTCGACAACGAGATCCAGATGGAAAAGCTGAACGCTCTGCCGGGCGTCACCAAGCTGAACATCAAGCCGCAGGTGGACAAGTACTCGTTCTCGACCGGTAACAGCATCTTCGTGCTGGCCGAGGGCCGGCTGGTGAATCTGGGCTGCGCGACCGGGCATCCGAGCTTCGTGATGTCGAACAGCTTTGCGAACCAGACGCTGGCGCAGCTCGATCTCTGGGCGAACAAGGACACGTACAAGGTCGGCATCTACATTCTGCCGAAGAAGCTGGACGAAGAGGTGGCACGGCTGCACCTGGAGAAGATCGGCGTGAAGCTGACGACGCTCTCCAAGAAGCAGGCGGACTACCTGAGCGTTCCGGTGGAAGGACCTTACAAAGCGGAGCACTATCGGTATTAACGAGCTTTGAGCTTTGGGCTTTGCAGGGCTGCCGGGATTTCCTGGCGGCCCTTTTTATTGCTCCTTTTTTCCTGCGCTCTTGTATTCAGGTACCCCTCCCCCCCCTCCCCTAATGAATATGTAAAGTATCTGTTTTCAACGACTTGATTATTTTACTTTTGCGCAAAGTATTCATTCCAGATACTTTACGGGTAAAGTCTTCATTCTAAAAGGAAATCCCGGCTGATAGCCGGGATTTCCTTTTTGCTCCTGTGTCTATTCTAGTGGTTTGAATGGCTCGAATCGGCAGTTGGATCTGGTTTGTTTCTATGGGGTTAGGTTGGTTTGGGGGTTGACAGGTTTTTCAGGGTGCAGGCGCGTTGCGCCAGGGTCTGTGCGACAGGACGGAGGCGTTAGCAGCAATGGCTCAGCTCGCGGATGCCTGTGGCAGCGTCTCGTGATTCACTCGCCGAACTCGTCACGGGACGCCTCTGCTTCATGATGCGCCACCGTGCGTGCCGCTGCTTCGCAAAAAGGGGCTTGTCCGTCCACAGCGGAAAAGCGAAAAGAGAGTCCCACTTCTCCTCCCCACTTTTAAGATATAGCGCACCCGGGGGCTTGCGGCAAGCCCCGGATCGTGCCGTAGAGTCGCTGAGGTTGGCCAGACCCTATGGCCGAAGCCAGAACTTACGGGAACGGGAGGCATTCAATGACTGAACATGCGGTAGTGATCGCTGGAGGGGGTCCGACGGGGATGATGTTGGCGGGCGAGTTGACGTTGGCGGGCGTCGACGTGGCCATTGTCGAACGGCGCGAGAGCGCGGAGCTGGTCGGCTCGCGCGCGGGTGGTCTGCACGCCCGCACCATCGAGGTTCTCGATCAGCGAGGGATTGCCGATCGCTTTCTCGCGGAGGGCAAGGCGATGCAGACCGCGGGATTCGCCCACGTTCCGCTGGACATGAGCGATGTTCCGACCCGGTACAACCATGGACTCGCCCTCTGGCAGAAGCACTTCGAACGCATCCTGGCCGGCTGGATCGAAGAACTGGCCATCCCGATCTATCGCGGACGTGACGTGATGGGCTTCACGCAGGACACAACCGGCGTCGACATCACACTCTCCGATAGCTCCTCGCTGCGCGCGAAGTATCTCATCGGCTGCGACGGCGGACGCAGCGTAATCCGCAAAACCGCAGGCATCGCATTTCCCGGATGGGATGCGACAGTCAGCCACCTGCTCGCTGAGGTCAAGCTGGCCAAAGAACCAGCTGAGTGGGGGATCCGCCACCACGCCCTCGGCATCTTCGCCCTCAGCAAGCTTGACGACACCGGCCTGATCCGCGTGCTCGTGACCGAAAAAGAGTTCGACCGCACCGGTGAACCGACTCTTCGCGATCTCAGCGAAGGGCTCACCACGGTCTATGGCACGGACTACGGGGTCCACAGTCCGGTCTGTATCACGCGGTTCACCGATGCGTCGCGTCAGGCGGAGACCTACCGCAAGGGACGCGTCCTGCTGGCGGGCGACGCCGCGCACGTCCATTACCCGGCAGGCGGACAGGGGCTCAATCTCGGCGTTCAGGATGCGGTGAATCTGGGATGGAAGCTGGCCCAGGTACTCAAGGGGACGTCGCCCGAAAGCCTGTTGGACAGCTATCAGGCCGAGCGCCACCCGGTCGCAGCGCGTGTTCTGCAACTCGCGATGGCGCAGGTCGCCCTTATGCGCCGGGATGAGCGCTCCAAAGCCGCATGGGAGGTCGTTGCCGAGTTCCTCAAGATGGACGAGCCGCGTAAACGGTACGCCGCCATGATGACCGGTCTCGACATCCACTACGACCTCGGCGAGGGACACCCGCTGCTGGGCAGGCGCATGCCCGATCTCGACCTGGTGACCGCCAACGGCCCACTGCGGGTCTTCACTCTGCTACACGATGCCCGGCCGGTTCTCCTCAACCTCGGGGAGCCCGGCGGCTTCGACATCACTCCGTGGGCGGATCGGGTTCCGTTGATCGACGCCTACTATATGGGGCCGTGGGAGCTTCCGGCGATCGGGGCGGTCGCGGCTCCCATCGCCGTTTTGGTTCGGCCTGACGGATATGCGGCCTGGGTGGGAGACCTGACCCAGGTGGGGCTCGCTGACGCGCTAACCTCCTGGTTCGGGCCGCCTACTGCGGTGTAGCGCAGCGGTTTCCAATCGCCCGGGCTGGAAACCGCACCTCGCCTGGCGGTCCGCCGCCTCGAGTCTCATGTCACACAAAGCTTAGTTGGTGTCGGTGGGGGAGTCGACGTCGGCGGCAGTGATGACTTGCAGGCCGGGGGCGGCGGAGGGTGGCTGGTCGATGAGGATGATGGTGTGGGCGGAGCCGGAGGAGTAGGTGATCTGGGCTCCGTTATAGGTGGCGACCGTGGTGCTGACGGGAATGGTTCCAGTGGGCACCAGGACAAGGGTGTAGGTGCCGGAGGGGAGGTTGAGATAACCGGTGTTGGCGCCAAAGGTGAGGTTGGAGACGACAGGGGTGACGGCGGCGAGCTTCTGGCCGGGTGGAACGAGGTAGAGGTCGAGGGCGGTGAGGCGGGTGGCCTGGTCGATGAAGCGGAGGGCGGTCTGGCCGGGGGGAGCGGGCTGGCTCTGGTCCTTGAGGGTGAGCTGCCGGAGGTTGGCGGCGGTGTCTCCAATGAGGACGGTGTACTGGCCGGGGGTGGCGAAGGTGGACCGGGAGTTGACGAGGAGCTGCCGGGTGCCTGCGGGGCGGGCCGCGATGGTGTAGGTGCCGGCGGGGACGGTGACGTACGAGGTGACGGTGCCGAAGCCGAGATTGTAGGCTAGGACATGGCTGCTGCGATAGATATCGAGGGCTGGGGCATCGGGCGAGGTGGCGATGATGCGGACCTGGGAGAGGGTGGGGCCATTAACGATGGCCCCACAGCCGGTGAGGGTGCCGACGATGGCTGCGAGGGCGGCAAAGCGGGCGGCATGTCTGACGAGATGAGTGACAAACATGGGCCGTTGGCTCGCACAAACATCTTAAAATTGAAGATCGACTATGAATCACTCTAAACGATTTCAAAGCGGTAAGCGATGGAAGAGCCGGGCCGGGATGGTGATACTGCTGGCGGGGATGACGGCGGGGGGAGGACTGGCAGGGCAGACGGCTTCGGCTCCTGTTCCGGCGGGGGCGCAGGATGAGCCAGCGGCGCCGGTTGCCTCGGGGCCGATTGCAGCAGGGGCGATTGCAGCGGGACCGAAGGTAGAGGCGATTGCAAGTATGCGCGACCATGGTGGCGCGGTGGCGGGTCCGAAGCATAAGGACAGCTATGGCTTTACCGTGAAGGATGGCGAGTGGATGGACACAGGGGTGGCGGTGGCTGCCGGGGAGCAGGTGAACTTCAGCGCTACGGGGAGCTTTACGCTGTCGGACGGGCGGGTGGCGGGACCGGATGGTTTGGACCGGGGGTGGAAGGACCTGTTGCGGCAGTTTCCGCTGAACCAGGCGAAGACGAGTGCTCTGGTGGGGCGGGTGAGCGATGTCGGAGCCTCGATTCCCTTCTCGATTGGAGCGGATGGCGAGGTGACGATGCCGACGAGCGGGCGGCTGTTTTTGCGGGTGAACGTGGCCAGCGACCTGACGGCTACGGGGGCCTTCAAGGTGAAGATGAAGTTTGTGCAGGCGAAGGCCGCCGCTGCTGCCGTGGCGAGTGCCGGGCCGACGGTGAGCGAGCGGGTGACACCGGGGACATTTTCGCAGGTGCCGCGAAGGGTGGCGGACCAGGCGGGAGACGAAGGCGACATGGTGAACTATGCGCTGGTGGGGAGCGAGGGGCAGGTTCTGGAGGCATTTAAAGCGGCGGGGTGGGTGGCGGTGGACAAGACGGTGCAGGATGCGGTGCTGCATGGGCTGATGGCGACGCTGAGCCATGATGCGTATACGGAGATGCCGATGAGTACGCTGTATCTCTTTGGACGGGCGCAGGATCTTTCGTTTGCGCGGGGCGACCCGCTGATGGTGGCGGCGGAACGGCACCATCTGCGGGTGTGGGAGACGACGCAGACGGTGGATGGGAGACCGCTGTGGGTGGGGTCGGCTACGCATGACGTGGGGTTTGAGAAGGACCAAAGGAATGGACAGGTGACGCACAAGATCGACCCGAAGATCGATGGGGAGAGGGATTTTCTGCTGCAGAGCTTCGATGCGGCGGGGGTGTTTTCGAGTGCGGCGTATGTGACTCCGGTGAACCCGATGCTGCAGGCGCGGACGGCTACGGGAGGGAGCTTTTTTTCGGATGGGCGGATTCTGGTTATGGATTTGAAGTAGGCGGGCAGGCGCCCTGCGCGGGCGGCGCCCACTTCGTCGGGGGTATACCGGCTTCGCCTGCTGCCTCCCGATGGTCGGCTTGACGATTCTTTGCTGCGATCAGCGAGCTTCGACCCGAAGGGGTATACACGTCACGAAGTGACCCTAGCTGACGGTGCAGATGAGGAGGGTCATGTCGTCGTGTTGGGGGGCGCCGGAGGTGAAGGTGTCGGCGGCCTCGAGGATGCAGGTGAGGAGCTGGTGGGCGGTTACGGTGCAGTCGGGTTGGTTAAAAAGCTGCTGGGCGCAGGCGACCATGCGGTCTTCGCCCCACTCTTCGTCGTCGTGGGTCATGGCCTCGGAGATGCCGTCGGTGAAGGCGAGGAGGACGTCGCCGGGGTGGAGGGGGATGGTGGCCTGGGCGTAGTCGGCGTCCTGGAGGAGGCCGATGACGGTGCCGGTGGCTTCGAGGGGGATAGCCTGGCCGTCGCGGAGGATATAGGGGGGATTGTGGCCGGCGTTGACGTAGGTGAGGAGGCGGGTGCGGGGGTCGTATTCGGCGTAGAAGAAGGTGGCGTAGCGGTTGGAGGTGGAGGCCTCGAAGACGAGGCGGTTGACGTGGCGCATGAGGGTGGAGAGGTCGCTCTGCTGGAGGCCGGCGATGCTGCGCAGGCTGGCGCGGAGGCTGGCCATGAGGAGCGCGGCGGAGATGCCCTTGCCGGAGATGTCTCCGAGGGCGAGGGCGAGGCGGGCGCCGCTGTTTGAGCCTGCCGGGGGGTCCGGGCCTTCGGGGACTGAGGGGAGGAGGAAGAAGTCGTAGTAGTCGCCGCCGACGACCTGGGCGGGGCGGCAGTAGCCGGCGAGGTCGACGCCGGGGAGGTGGGGGTAGGTCTGGGGGAAGAGGCGCTCCTGGACTTCGCGGGCGATCTCGATCTCGCGGGAGACGCGTTCGCGCTGGGCGACCTCGGCGGTGAGGTTTTCGAGGAGCTCGGCGTTTTCGAGGGCGAGACCGGTTTGGGAGGCGACGGTCTGGAGGAGCTGGCGGTCGGTGCGGGAGTAGGGCTCCTGGGAGCGCTTGGGGCCGAGGGCGATGACGCCGATGAGGCGGTTGCGGCCGGGGAGGGGGACGAGGAGCTCGGTGGAGAGGTCGGCGAGGGCGGTGCGCTCGGCGTCGGTGGCGTCGACGAGCCAGCTGGAGGGGTCGTCGCGGTAGACATTGGCGGGAGCCTTGGCGCGGGAGAGGGTCGAGATGGTGGTGGAGACGGCGGGGAGGGAGAGGGTGGAGAAGGCGAGTGGGGTGCCGGTGGCGAGTTGAAGCTGGAAGGTGTCGCCGGAGCGGAGGAAGACGGCGATGCGATCGATGTGGAGAGTGGAGCCGAGGCGGCGGGCGATGGTCTCGATGAGGGGGGCGACTTCGATGAAGTTGCGGGCTTCGTCGGAGAGCTCGGAGAGGAGCTGCTCGGTGGAGTAGGCCTCGCGGAAGAAGCGCTGGTCGATCTTTTGCTGGAGGCGGCGGGAGAGGATGAAGCGGAAGGCGAAAAAGAGACCGATGATGGCGAAGATGCGGACGATGTCGACGGCGCGGCGATGGCCGGGGTTCGTGACGAAGAGGCTGATGTTGTAGGACATCCAGGTGGCGAGGAGGATGCTGACGATGAGGAGGGATTGGCGGGCGAAGAAGTACTTGGTGCCCTGGCGGATGAGGATGCGTAGGTCCATGGCACGCTGGACGACGACAACGTAGGCCAGGGAGAGCGGGAAGAAGAGAAGGACGGACAGAACGGTGACGATGATCCAGTTGCTGATGTCCTGGCCGAAGTCGGTCTTGCGGACCAGGGAGATGACGAAGAGGACGAAGAAGGGGCTGAGGCCGATGACGGAGCCGAAGTAAAGGATGCGAAGCCGGCGGCGGGCGTCGCCGGTGCTGAGGGCGAGCTTGGGGGCGAGGTTGAGGAAGAAGTAGGAGATGGCCAGGGCGGAGAAGATGCTCTCCGTGACGGTGATTCGGTAGAAGGCTGGATCAAGCCAGGCGGAGGCGGCGAAGTTGTAGTTGTGTCCGTAGATATAGAGGATGTCCGTGGGGAAGAGGAGGAGGATCGGAGCGGCGATGAGCCACTTGATCCAGGGAAGACGGATGTCGGTGGAAGATCGCTCGGGGAAGTAGATACCAAAGACCATAAGACAGAGAGGCATGGCGGTCTGTGCCATGTCGCTCCAGACCTGGATGAGAAGCTTGAGATGACCGGAGAGCGCCGCTGTGTCGATGAAGAGTGGAGCGAAGTAGCCGAGGATGCCGAGGATGAGCCAGGCGAACATGCTTCCAGGGCGGGCGAAGACGACGTAGATTCCTACGAGCAGGCAAAACACCGCGATGAGGAGAAAGGCGAAGTGAAGGACCCAGGCGACGGGTGAGGCTGGGACGTCGCGCTCTGCGTGGAGGATGACGGCGGTTGTAACGGGTGGCGACTCGCCGCGGCGATAGGTGATGGTGAGAGGCTGACCGGGGCGGCTGTGGCGGACCTCTTCGAGAAGAATGATGATGCCGGTGTAGGGACGGCCGTTGACCGCGAGTACGGTGTCGTCGTTCTGGAGGCCTGCCGCTATGCCCTCCTGTCTCGCACGGGCAACGAGGGGTCCGTAGAAGCTGTCGCTGAAGGGGAGCCTGGCGCGAAACTGACCGTGGACGAGGCCCTGATAGTTACTTTTCGCGCCCAGATAGACGTGCGTGAAGGCAAGCATCGCCACGAGCGCGAGGAGAGCGTACTGGATACGGGCTGATCTCTGAGGCATAAATGGCTGGCTGCATGGTAGCAGCCAGCCTTGGCTAACGAAATACTGGAGTTATTTCTTGGGGTGGCTGGCGATGATCTGGTCTTTGATCTTGTTGTAGGTGGCTGCGGGGAGGATGCCGCGGGTGGTGAGTTGGTTCTTGGCGGTGTAGGGGCGGCCTTCGATGATGCGCTTGGCGTAGGCGTCGCCGATGCCGGGGAAGGCTTTGAGCTGGTCAGGCGTGGCGGTGTTGATGTCGAGGGGGGCTCCGGTGGCAGCGGCGGGGGCAGCGACGGAGGCAGGCTTGGCGGCCTTCTGGGCGACGCCGAAGAGAGGGGCGACCGAGAAAAGGAGAGCGGCGGCGAGAAGCTTGCGGCGAAGGTGGACCATGGGTGGAGACTCCTTGAAGTTACAAAATTGGCTTCGATGCGAAGGGTACGAGAGGTAGGGGGGCGCGTCAATATGCAAGTTGGGACGGGTTCTCGGAGAGCTGGCCGGGCTGGATTCGAGGTAGAAGAGGGCAAAAGACGAAATGCGGGGGCCTCTCCACTTCGCAACAGACGATACGACTGTCTGTTGCTCCGGTCGAGATGAAGGGTCTTGGGGGAACGACGATGAGAACCATTGCAGAGTAGAGGAGACGGTTCTTTGGGGTTGGTTGGGGAGGGACAGAGAATTTCGCGGAGATTCTGTCATTGCCGGGTTGACTTCTAAAAGAGCGGACGCTACCCTGAGAGGGAGATGAGCCTTCTGCACGTCCATCACGGGCATCACCATCATCATGCGGAGAGCGTGTTGGCGGCTGTGTCCGGTGTGGCGAAGTAACGAACGCTTACTAAGGATTTCGAAAGGCCCGCTGACGCGCAACCCGCGAGCGGGCCTTTTTTCTTGCCTGATGACAGAAAGACGACGAAATGGAGCGATGGAAATGACGGATGCAGTGAAGATCGATTTTGCGAAGATGGATGGGCTGGTCCCGGGCATCGTGCAGGATGCGAAGACGGGTGAGATGCTGATGCTCGGCTTCCTGAATGAAGTGAGCTATGCGAAGACGCTGGAGACGGGATTCGTGACGTTCTGGAGCCGGACGCGCAGCAAGCTGTGGATGAAGGGCGAGACCAGCGGCAACCGGCTGCGGGTGGTGAGCGCGGCGACGGATTGCGACAACGATACGTTGTTGTTCAAGGTCGAGGTTGAGGGCGATGGCCTGGTTTGCCACGAGGGTACGGTGAGCTGTTTTACGAAAAATATTGAAACGGAGAAAGCGTAATGTCTGGTGCGAAGAAGCTGAAGCTGGGGATTCCCAAGGGCAGTCTGCAGGATGCGACGATTGCGCTGTTCGAGCGGGCGGGCTGGAGGATCTTCGCGAATGGGCGAAGCTACTTCCCTTCTATCGACGATGTGGAGATTGAGTGCATGCTGGTGCGGGCGCAGGAGATGGCCCGGTATGTCGAACATGGCGCGCTGGATGCCGGTCTGACGGGCAATGACTGGGTGCTGGAGAACGAGACGGACGTGGAGTATGTGACGAGTCTGACGTACAGCAAGCAGAGCCGGCAAAAGGTGAAGTGGGTGCTGGCGGTTCCGGAGGACTCTCCTTTTCAGAAGCCGGAGGACCTGGCGGGCAAGATTATTGCCACGGAGCTGGTTGAATTTACGAAGCGATATTTTGCCGGAAAGAACATTCCGGTGAAGGTGGAGTTCAGCTGGGGGGCGACCGAGGTGAAGCCGCCGACGCTGGCGGATGCGATCGTCGAGGTGACGGAGAC
>Ga0193753_10000809_pt1 | contig 29063 bp, 26 predicted proteins | sample H1c2metaG_FD_144925 | JGI IMG/M metagenome (GOLD analysis project Ga0193753, IMG submission 144925) | Soil microbial communities from a riparian zone of the East river system, Colorado, United States - H1c2 | ecosystem: Environmental > Terrestrial > Soil > Riparian zone | place: USA: East...
ACTTCATGCTCGGCGGAACGCTATCTTGTCCCATTCCACTGTCGAGGGCCGAGTAAAGACGCATGAGATTTAGATGGGCGCACGCTGGGACGTGTTGCTCAAAAAGCGCGACAACGTGAAAGCTCGCGACTTCTTCACAACAACTCGATCACCCGCCGCAGTTCCTCATCCGTGTTGTAGAAGTGCGGCGAGAGGCGGATGTATTGCTGGCCTGACCGATCCGCGCGCAGTGAAGCGATAATGCTGGCCGCTTCCAGTTTCTTGTGCAGTTCGCCCATGTCCACTTCGGGACGAAAGAAAGTCACGATGCCGCTGGCATTCTCCGGCGGCGCGGCCGGATGCAAGACGGTGTAACCCTTCTCCTGAATTGCGGGCACGAGCCATTCACGTTTGCGCAACAACTCCGCGGCGATGTTGTCGATGCCGAAATCGAGCAGGAGTTGCATCGCGGCGTCCAGGCCGACGAGACCCAGCAGGTTGTCACTGCCCGCCTCGTAGCGATGCGCGCCCGAACGGAAAGCGATCTGCTCCTGCGCCACGTAATTTGGACAGCGCACATTGTTCCAGCCGAGCACTGTGGGCTTCAACACTTCCTGAAGCTCTTTGCGTACGTAGAAAATCCCCGCGGCACATGGACCCAGCAGCCACTTGTGCGCGTCCGCGGCCAGAAAATCAACGTGCTCGACTGAGGTGGGAAAGGCGCCAACGGTTTGAATCGCATCCACGCAGAACCAGATGCCGCGCTGGCGCAAAAATTTTCCGATGGCTGGCAGGTTGATGCGCCAGCCGCTGATGAAATGGCACGAGGCGAGCGCCACCAGTTTGGTGTTTTCGTCCACCTGCCCTTGCACATCCACGGCGCGGACTTTTCCCAGCTCGCGGACGTTGATCAGGCGCACTTGCACGCCGCGTTCGGCCAGCGCCATCCACGGATAAACATTCGACGGATAGTCGTCGTGGTAGATCAGGATGTTGCTGTGTTTGCGAAACGAGAGGCCGTTCGCGACGTAGTTCAGCGCGAGTGTGGTCGGACCGACAAAGGCAATTTCATCCGCCTGCGCGTCGAGCAGCTTCGCGGCAAGTTCACGCGACTGCTGGATTTTGAACAACGGCAGCAACGCTTCCTGATCGCCTTGCGTGGCGTTTAACGTGTAGTGCGCGATGGCCTCGGCCACACGACGGGGCAACGGACAAACGCCCGCGTGGCCGAGAAAAATCTTGCTGGCGGCGACAGGAAACTCGTGCTGCCGCAATTCTTCATTCGCATGTAACTCCGCAATCGTCATTTCGCGTTCATGTTAATCGCGTCGTTGATTTGCTGAAAGTAGCCGAGGTAGAACGAAATGATCTGCCACGCGGCCATGAGCATGACGCAGCCGACCAATGCTCCCGCGAGGCCGAAGACAAACTGTTTCATCTGACGCCCGCCCTCTTCCTCGAACATCGCATGGCTCCGCCGCAGCGACTCGTCGAGCGAGCCACTGATTTCACCGGTGTGATAAAGCGCCGCGAACGCGGAAGGAAACTCAGGATGCGCTCTGACCATCTCGGAAGGCGTGCGCCCGTCCAGCATCAGCTGTTTTGATTTTGCGACCACGCGACGCAACGCCGGAGAACCGCTCGCTGCCGCCGCCATTTCCCACGCTTCAATCATGTTCACACCCGCGTTGAGTAATGCTTCGAGAGCAATGGAAAGCCGCGCGATGGCCAGGCTGCGCCGCGCCTTGCCCAGAATCGGAACGTAGCCAAGCACGCGTTCGACGGCCGCACGCCAATGTTCCGCGTGCGATGATTGCATCGCAAACGCGACAAAGGCCACGAGGCCATAGACTGGCAGGAGCACGCAGAGCTTTTGAAAAAAATAAGGAACAACCGCGCCGTTCAGCACCAGTTCGGTCAGTCTCTTAACCGGAAAGATCAGCACGGCCACGTGAAACACGACGACCGGATACGCACTGAACGCGATGACCTGTCGCGCGAGTTGCGCGCGTTGCTCGTAGTAATTGGCGAGGAGACGGAAGCAGTCCGGCAATCGTCCACTCTTCTCGCCGGCCTGCAACAGCGCGACATCGAAGGACGATAGCCATCGGCCCGAACGTGCGAGTGAATCGCCGAAAGTGCTGCCGTCGGCAAGCTGCCGGAGCAAGTTCCCAATCGGCGCACGCATGGAAGCACGTGGCGGATTGCGTTGGAGAATTTCGAGCGCCGGAATCAAACCGATGCCCGAAGCCGTGACCTGGCTCAGTTGTTGAAAAAGCTGGGAGCGGCTGGCCAGTTGCCCCGGTGTGATGAGCAGTGACATGCCGCTCGCGCGCTCACGCGAGCACGCGGTCGAAGCTCGTCTTCAAATCGCGCTTGCTGCGCATGCCCACGACTTGATCGGCGACCTGGCCATTCTTGAAGAAGAGCAGCGTGGGAATGGAATTGATCCCATAATTGATCGCGAGCTGTTGATACTCGTCGATGTTGACCTTGCCGATTTTCACTTTGCCGGTGTATTCGGTGGCCAGTTCAGCGAGCACCGGGGCGATCATCTTGCAGGGGCCGCACCACTCGGCCCAGAAATCCACGAGCACGGGCATGGTAGATTTCAAAACTTCTTCGGAAAAATTTGCTTCCGTCAATGTGACCATGTTGTCTGCCATACTTCCCTTCCTTCTCCTTGCGGAAATTAGAAATCAATTCAAAGCCCAATGGCCAAACATGAGTGACAGAACACTCAAGACAGCGCCAACGCAAACGATCGCCGCCACGACGGCCAAAACAGTATCCATGGTTCCGACGGTGCGAGCAGCAGGCGCGGGACGTGACGGTGCAGGCGCGGGGGCTTTCGCGGGAACGGGCGCCGCGGGACGAGACACCGCCGTACCAGGACGAACCGCCGCGGGAGCGGCGGGAGCGGGACGCGGAGCTTGCGTGGCCGGTGCAGCCGCCCCGGCGGGACGCGGAGCTGCAGGAGCACCCGGCGCCGGAGCAGCGGCTCCCGCTGGCGCAGCGCCGGCGGGCGGCAACGACGGCAACTTGATCGTGGGGGCGGATGTCGGTTTCGGCGGCAGAGCGATGCGAACCGTCTCTTTCTTGGGCTGGACCTTGGCGGCCTCAGGAGGTTTGGGCGGAAAGCCGCTGGGAGGGTTCGTTGGCGAATCTGGAGTTGGCTCTGCCATAAAATCGTGTGGCGACAAACTAGGGGCGCGCAAAAACAGTGTCAAATGTGAAAGGGGATGCGGGGCGAATTCCAAACACCAAACTCCAACTGGGGTGCCGCCGTTTGGAATTTGAAGTTTGGCCGCTTGTTGGTGTTTGGGTGTTTTTCCAAGACCTTGTTGACGCCACGGTGCAAGTGGACACTTCCGCAAACGAAGTGTAATTACTGGCGGGAGCCATGATTGAACCTGTTTTGATTCAACCCGTCTTGCAAGAGGACGATTTCCTCGCAGATGTTTTTGCCGCACGCGAGTATCCAAATGCCCTTCATCTTTGGTGGCTCGGCCAAAGCGGCTTCCTGGTGCAATGGCAGGGACATCATTTGCTCCTCGACCCCTATCTGTCCGATTCACTCACGCACAAATACGTCGCGACCGACAAGCCGCACGTGCGCATGACGGAACGCGTCATCGCTCCGGAGCGCCTCGACTTTATCGACGTGGTCACGTCCAGCCACAACCACACCGATCATCTCGACAAGGACACGCTCGTGCCGCTCATGCGCGCGAACCCAAAGCTTCAACTCATCGTGCCCGAAGCCAATCGCGGATTCGTCGCGGACCGGCTCAGTGTGGCGATTGAATATCCGCGCGGACTGATTGCGGATGAAACCAAACGGTTCGGCATGTTTGAAATAACCGGAGTGCCGGCCACCCATCCCGAGTTGGAAAAGGACGAATGGGGGCACAACAAATTCCTCGGCTACATCATTCAGTGCGGCGACTTCAGGATTTATCACTCGGGCGACACGTTGCTCTACGAAGGACTGGCACCGAAGATTGCGTGCTTCGAGGTCGATGCGGCGTTGTTGCCGATCAATGGCGATTACCCGGAACGAGGCGTCGCGGGAAATCTCAACGGTGTCGAAGCGGCGACGCTGGCGAAGGAGATCAGTGCCGGCGTTGTGATTCCCTGCCACTACGAAATGTTTGAGTTCAACACTGCGTCGCCCGACGATTTCGTGCGCACATGCGAAGCGTTGAAGCAACCGTATCGTGTGCTGCGCGCCGGCGAGCGCTACAGCGTCTCGTAACCACGTTCTCGTCCACGTCGCCGCCACCAGCGCGTCGTTCAACTCCTTACGTTCAATCTCTCCGCCGATGGAAAACACGGGTTCTGACCGTGCTCAAAGACTGAAATCGGCCCACAACAATACGGAAGCTTGAAAAAGAATTGGATTCAAAAGATGCCGTTCGCTAGTTTCGACAAAATAGATGAACGCGGCGAACAAGGCGGGTAACACCGCCAACAAGATCAAAAAGGAACTGGTCGTGTCCAACAAGCTGGGCATCCACGCCCGTCCCGCCGCCATGTTCGTGAAGACCGCCAATCAATTCGACTGCGAAGTGTTCGTGGAAAAAGACGGCGAGACCGTAAACGGCAAGAGCATCATGGGCTTGATGATGCTGGCCGCCGGACCGGGCTGCAAAATCCGCGTGCATGCCGATGGCCAGGACGCTGTCCGCGCCGTGAACGAGATCGAAGCGCTGCTCAAGCGCAAGTTCGACGAGGAATAGAACCGCGCTTTCGGCTGCGAAAGAGACGGCTCAAAGTTTCCGCAGGTGGTAACAGCCGTCGGTGGCAGCGGAAATCTCCACGCCGAAAAACCTTTCACGATTCGCACTCCGTGACTCCGTCCGTGTTTCGCCTTTGAGAACTTTGAACTTTGAACTTCGAAGTTCGCTCCGTAGCGTCTTGCGCATGTCGGCCCAGGGTTTTGATGTCAAATACGTTGCACACCTCGCGCGGCTCGCGTTGACGCCGGAAGAGGAACAGAAATTCCAGGCGCAGCTCGGTAATATTCTCGGCTACATCGCCAAGCTGAACGAACTCGATGTGAGCGGCGTGGAGCCGACTGCGCACGCCGTGCCGCTGGTGAATGTGACTCGCACCGATGAAGTGCGTCCGTCGTTGCCGCACGAGGAAGCCATGCGCAACGCACCCTCGCAGGTGAATGGACTTTTCCAGGTGCCGAAAATTGTGGAATAGCCTCGCCGCGCCGTTCACGCATCCAGCTTTGGATCTTCGATGTTAAATCAACTCACCATTTCAGAACTCCAGAAACGATTGGTCACGCGCGAGATCACCGCGCGCGACGCCGTCCAGTCCTGTCTCGCGCAAATCAAACGCGTGGACGGCAGCATCAAAGCGTTTCTCAGCTACGACGAAGCCGATGCGCTGCGCCAGGCCGAAGACGTGGACAAGTTGATCGCGAGCGGCGCGACGGCTGAACGCTATCCTTTGCTCGGCGCGCCGATCGCGATCAAAGACGTGCTCGCGGTGAAGGGACATCCGCTGAACTGCGCATCAAAGATTCTCGGCAACTTTGTTTCGCCATACGACGCGACCGTGATTCAAAAACTTCGCGGCGCCGGGGCCATTGTTTTTGGCCGCTTGAACATGGACGAGTTCGCGATGGGCAGCTCGACGGAGAACTCGGCGTTCTTCACCACGCGCAATCCCTGGGACACATCGCGTATCCCAGGCGGATCATCCGGCGGTTCCGCCGCGGCGGTGGCGGCCGATGAATGCTTTGCGTCGCTCGGCTCGGACACGGGCGGATCGATTCGCCAGCCCGCGGCGCTCTGTGGCTGTGTTGGTTTGAAACCGACTTACGGCCGCGTGTCCCGCTACGGCCTCGTGGCATTTGCTTCCTCGCTCGATCAAATTGGGCCGTTCACCAAAGACGTACGGGACTCGGCGTTGCTGCTCCGTGCCATCAGCGGTCACGATGACAAGGATTCCACGAGCATTCCTGAAGCGGTGCCCGATTACGGTGCTGCTCTCGACGGAAACATTCGCGGGCTGAAGATTGGTTTGCCGAAGGAGTATTTCATCCCCGGTCTGAGCAAGGACGTCAGCGATGCGGTAAACGCAGCGGTCAAGCAACTCCAGGAACTCGGCGCGAAGATCGTCGAGATCTCATTGCCGCACACCGACTACGCCGCCGCCGCCTACTACATCATCGCGCCGGCGGAAGCGTCCGCGAACCTCGCGCGCTTCGATGGCGTTCGTTACGGCGCGCGGGTCAACGGCGCCGATCCGCTGGAGCTTTACAGCAAGACACGCGGCCAGGGCTTCGGCGCGGAAGTGAAACGCCGCATTATCCTCGGCACGTACGTGTTGAGCAGCGGCTACTACGACGCCTTCTACTTGCGCGCGCAAAAAGTCCGCACGCTCATTCGCCAGGATTTCACGAAAGCGTTTGAGAAAGTGGACGCCATCGTCACCCCCACGACGCCGACGCCTGCGTTCAAAATCGGAGAGAAGAGCGATGACCCGATGCAGATGTATCTCTCCGACATCTTCACCATCTCATGCAACCTTGCCGGCAACTGCGGCGTGAGTCTCCCGTGCGGCTTCAGCACAAACCCAAAGCTGCCCATCGGCTTACAATTGCTGGGCAAGCCTTTTGGCGAGGCAACCATCTTGAAAATCGCCCACGCCTACGAGCAATCGACAGACTGGCATAAACAAAAGCCGAACCTTAGTTTCTGAATATGACCGACACCGTTCGCCACGACTGGACTCGCGCGGAGATTCGCGCGATTCACGATTTGCCGCTGCTCGATTTGGTTTATCGCGCGGCCACGGTGCATCGCGCACATCACGACGCGCGTGAGATGCAGGTGTGCAAGTTGATTTCAATCAAGACGGGCGCGTGTCCGGAGGATTGTGCATACTGCGCCCAGTCGTCGCGTTACGAGACGGAGATCACGCCCCAGGCGCTATTGAAAAAAGAGACCGTAATGGAGATCGCCCAGCGCGCGAAAGAGAACGGCGTGTCACGTGTATGCATGGGCGCGGCGTGGCGCGAAGTAAAGGACGGGCCGCAGTTCGATCGCGTAGTGGACATGGTGCGCGACGTCACGGGCATGGGCATCGAAGTCTGCTGCACGCTCGGCATGTTGACGGAATCACAGGCCAAGCGACTCGAAGAAGCCGGCCTCTACGCCTACAATCACAACGTCGATTCGTCGGAAGAATTCTACGAAACGATCATCACCACGCGCACTTACGCCGATCGGTTGAAAACGATTGGCAACGTGCGCAAGACCAACGTGACGGTCTGCTGCGGCGGCATCATCGGGCTGGGTGAAGCGATCGAAGACCGCGTCGGGATGTTGCACACGATTGCCACGATGCAGCCGCAGCCGGAGTCCGTGCCGATCAACATTCTCTCCAAAGTTCCCGGCACTCCGCTCGGCGAAAATCCTGACGTGCCGTTTTGGGAAGTGCTGCGGATGATTGCGACAACGCGTATTCTTGTGCCGCTGGCGGACGTTCGCCTCACGGCCGGTCGCTCGAAACTCTCGGACGTCGAACAGGCGTTTTGTTTTTTTGCCGGCGCGAACTCCATCTTCTCCAGTGAAACGCAGACGATGCTGACCAAAGCCGTGCCTTCGCCCAGCTATGAAGCGGACAAGCAGTTGCTGGATTTATTGGGTATGACCATGCGAGAGCCGTTTCAATCGACGCCGAACGCGCGTAAGACAGAGTTGGCCCCAGCATGAAAGTGAAGCTCGATTCGTTTGAGGAAAGGTTTTCAGAGTTGGATGTTCAGTTCAGCCTAATGAGATTTGCCTTGTCTCAATTGTCCAAGGCGAAGAGGAATAGCTTTTTCCAAGCGATAAAGACAAAGAAGCACGCAGAGGAAAACCAAAACTGGGATAAGACCACAGAAGCCATCAAGGAGCTACATTTCGACAACGAAGACTTGGTGCTTGAAACATTCAACTCCCTGCGAAAGAGCAATCTCCGCCAAATCTCAAAGCGATACGGTTCGGCGAACCAATATTTTTTTAAGCAGTTTTCGGAGGATGGACTTAGTCGCAGTGAACTCCTACTGGTGATCGCACATTTTGAGGCGTTCCTAAAGGAACTTCATGCGGCAGTCCTGAAAGCGAACCCTTCGATTCTAGCGTTGTCGAAACCGAACAGGCAGATTCAGAGAGAATCGCTTTTTCAATATGGCTACCAAAAGATTCTGGAGGAAGAAATCGCGGCAGAGGTCAATGAAGTAGATCGCAAATCGGTCAAAGATCGCGCTCGCTATTTTGAGGAAAAACTTGGCCTCAAATGGGGCGATGAAGTTGTCGTGAAGGCGGTGAAGGATGCTACCGACGCGCGAAACGAAATCTCTCATGAAAACCCGAACAAGGTGATAGCCGACGCATGGTTGGCTGACACAAAGAAATATTTAGGACAAGTGGCTCGTTCGTGTTTCATGAACGCTCGCTCTCTTTATCCCAAGAACTTTGAACTTAGTTGATCCCTTTCATGGACTACGAAGCGGTCATCGGGCTGGAGACACATGTTCAGCTCAAAACGAAATCGAAGATGTGGTGCGGGTGTGCCAATGAATTTGGCGCAGAGCCGAATACCAACGTCTGCCCGGTTTGCCTCGGCATGCCGGGTGTGCTGCCTGTAGCGAATGAAGAGGCGATGCGGCTCACGGTGCTCACCGGATTATTGTTAAACTGCGAAGTTCCGCACTTCGCCAAGTTCGATCGCAAGAATTATTTCTATCCCGACGTCGCGAAGAATTATCAGGTCACGCAGTACGATCGGCCCAGCACGCGCAATGGACACATGGAGTTCGAGTTCAATGGCGGCACGGCGCGGGTGAACATCACGCGCGCGCACCTCGAAGAGGACGTGGGCAAGAATTTTCACTTCGATCGGATGAGCGGCGTGGATTTCAACCGCGCCGGAGTGCCGCTGCTGGAAATCGTTTCGGAGCCAGACCTGCGCAGCGCGGATGAAGCTTATGCGTATCTCAATGCGCTCAAGGACGTTCTCATGTATGGCGGCATCAGCGATTGCGACATGGAGAAGGGCATGGTGCGTTGTGACGTGAACATCAGCGTGCGCCCGCGTGGCCAGAAGGAACTCGGCGCGAAGATCGAGATCAAGAACATGAACAGCTTCAGTGGCGTGCGGAAAGCGCTGGAGTATGAGATCCCGCGTCAGATCGGCGTCGTGTCAAAGGGCGGGAAGCTGATTCAGTCCACGCGGCGTTGGGATGACGTGGCGCAAATAACCGAAGAGATGCGCACCAAGGAGCACGCGCACGACTATCGTTACTTCCCGGAGCCAGACCTGATGCCGTTCAAGCCGACTGATACCTGGCTGACCGAAGTGAAGTCACGCGTGGTGGAGTTGCCGCTTGCGCGCAAGCAGCGGTTCATCAACGCCTACCAGTTGCCTCCGCAGGACGCGCAGACGTTTGTTGATGACGTTCCGCTCGGAAAGTTTTTCGAAAACGCGGCGGCTGGGTCAAAAAACCCGAAGGCGGCGGCCAACTGGGTGATCAATAACCTCCGCGCAAAGCTCACGGAAACGAACACACCGATTGATTCGGTGAAGATGCAACCGCGAGACATCAACGAGCTTGTGGCGCTGGTGGAGTCAGGGAAGATCAGCAGCCGGATCGCGCAGGATGTTTTCGCCGAGATGTTCGAGACAGGGACTGCGCCGGAGAAAATCGTGGACGCGAAAGGATTGCTGCAAGTGAGCGACACGGGCGCGATCGAAAAGTTTTGCGACGAGGCCATCGCCGCGAATCCCACTTCGGCCGCGGACTTCAAAGCCGGCAAAGTTGCCGCGCTGAATTTCCTCAAAGGCCAGGTCATGAAGCTGAGCAAGGGCAAAGCGAATCCGGCGCTGGTAGGAGAAATTTTGGAGCGCAAGTTGAAGACGTAAGCGAATCCGCCGGAATGTTCGATAGGTGGGGCGAGACTCTCGTCGAGCCACCATTTCGAGCAGAGCGAGCATATTCCTCGCATGGCTCCACGGAGTGTCACCCCACCGGCGGCAATGTCGCCTTTCACAATCCAACCCACTTCAATCCGAAGCGCAGCCAAAGCGGGATCGTCACGAGTCCCACCAACGAGGTGCCGAGCACGACGCGCACCGCCGTGGCCGGATCGCCGCCATAATGTTTCGCCATGACGATCGGAAATACAGCGGCGGCCATGGCCGCCTGAATCGTAATCACGCGTTTGAGTTCGACCGGACAGGGCAGGTATTTTGCAAGCAGCAAAAAGAGTATGGGCAAAATTCCGAGCCGCAGGACGCAACTGACGAGCACTAACCGTACACCTTGGACGCTACGAAATTCATGCACGAAGTCCGCCATGGTCGCGCCAATCATCAACACGCCAAACGGAATGGCGCATTGGCCCAGCATGTGTGCGGTCTTGTGAATGAACTCGGGCACGGGCCGGCTGCCGATGATGAAGTTCAGCGCCAGGGTCAGCACGATGGCGAGCAGTGGCGGGTTCAAAATTTTTCGCCAGTTGTCGCGCAACGTTCCGCCGCCAAGAATCATGAGGCCGAGGCTCCAGAGCGCGATCTCCACGCCCACATTGTGGACGAACAGGACGGCGAGCGTGGGCGCGGCGATTTCTTTGGGGAAGAGCGCGAGGATCAACGGCACCGGCACGTAACCGTAATTGTAAGTCGCAGCCACGAACGTGAACGTGCGGCGAGCGCGCTCATCGCGCAGGCCCGTCGCGCCGCGCAACAGAAGAGCGAATGGAACGCCCAGCGCTACGGTGCCAAAACCGATGAGTGGCGGCAGCCAAATGTTTCCGGGTTGCGCAAAGGCCTGATTGCCGAGGATGGAATCGAAGATGAGGCACGGCGTCAGGACGTTGACCGTGACGCGGAGCAGGCTCGCATCCGCATCGGCGGTGAGCCAGTTCAGTTGCCGTAAGAGAACGCCCGCGCCCGCGATGCAAAAGATCGGCAAGACAGCGGTGAGAACGGTGAGAAATTCGCTCACGTCTTGGAAAGAATGTGTTCCACGAGCACGTCGAACTCGGACCACCGCACCTGGCGAAGCGTGGAGCGCAACGCGGCGTCCACCCCCTGCTCGGCCCGCGCGCATTCGTCAATGAACGCGAACGGCAGCCAATTCTTGCCGTCGAGCAACCGGGCGGCGAGGTCCTCGCTGTGTTGATCTAGCAATGGCGCCCCGCGTTCCGCCAAAGTTGGAAAAGCTTCGTGCTGGCCAACATGACGGAACCAATACTTGGCGTTGCCGTAGTCCGGTTCGCGGCGGTGCATGATGCCGTGCAGCCAACTGCCCTCGGGAGTTTCGATGCTTTGAGAAAGGGTGTGCGATGCGTCGAGGTGATCGTGCCAGAGGAAAACCGCGCTACGCAGAAGCGGCTGCGCAGAAGATGAAATCCTCTGCGCCTTCGAGAAGTCTTCCAGTTTTCGAATCAGTTCCGGTTCACCGATGGCTGAAAAGCGGGACTGTGGACCGAGAAACGGCGCGTCGCCGGTGAGCAAGGCTTCTTTGAACTTCAGAAAGTGTTCCGAAACGTTCGGCATCGCGCGACGCTAAGGGCGCGTCCGATTCGTTCAAAGGTTTTTGAAGGCGCTGTGGCGGCAAGCATCCTTGTTTGCCGACCTTTTTCCGGGCGGCTGGAAGCCGGCCCACACCGGCCAGCAAGAATGCTTGCCGCCACCTTACTGTTCGATGCGGTACAAGTCCGTCTTCGTCCGAAGAACCAGCGCCTTGTCCGTGACGGCGGGTGAAGCCATGAAGCCGGAATCCAGTTTGTTCTCGGCGAGCTTCTTAAATTCGCGGCTGGCCGCAATCACGGTCGTCTTACCTTCTTCATTCAAGAGATAGATTTTCCCGTCAGCAATGATTGGCGAGGCCGAAAAGTTCCCGCCGATGCGCTCGCTCCAAACTTCCTTCCCGGTCTTGGCTTCGACACACGTCGCCACGCCGCCGTCGTTGATCATGAAGATTAAATCTCCGTCGAGGATGAGCGACGGCTTTTTTGGCGCGGCTTTGGTCACACGCCACGCGATGTGTGATGCCGTCACGTCGCCGCGACCGCCCGGTTTCACGGCGAGCACCTGGCCCTGGGACCAGCCAGTGGGAAAGAAGATCAATCCATGTCCGATCACCGGGCGTGCGCCGGCAGAATGACTGGTGCGTTCCTCGACGCGCCAGAATTCCTCGCCCGTCAGCGGGTCGTAGCCATAAGCAGCGTTCGCGCCCTGGCTGATGAGCAGCGGCTTGCCGTCGATGTTCGCAACGTGCGGTGTGGCAAAGCATTTGCGGTAATCGCCTTCGGCCTTTGGTTTGCCATCTGGCCCGAGGTCCTTGAAGTCGATCGAGCGGTTCTTCTTCCAAACCGTTTTGCCCGTCTTCTTGTCGAGCGCGATGATGTACTGCGCGTCGCTCCCGTCGAAATTCATGATGAGCAAGTCGCGGTAAAGGATCGGTGAAGAGCCGGCGCCGCGATAATGGTTGCACTCCAGATCGCGCCGTTCCCAGAGCACCTTGCCGCTCTCCGTGTCGAGACAAGCGGTGCCCGGTGACCCGAAGGTGATGTAAACGCACCCTTCCTCGATGACCGGCGTGGGCGAACCAGGCGAGTTGAACGCGTGATGAAATTGCGGGCGCTCCACCTCGAACAGTTTCAGATCGCGTGTGACTTTGCCGGTGTCGGCGTCCACGCACACGGCGAACAGCTGTTTCGCGTCGGGCGTGGCGGTCGTGAGCCAGATTTGTTTTCCCCAGATCACCGGCGAGGACCACGCCCGGCCGTGAACGGGCGTCTTCCACTTGATGTTCTCCTGCTCGCTCCACGTCTCGGGAAGCTTATGACCGTCGGCATGGCCATCACCATTCGGTCCGCGGAACTGCGGCCAGTTGGAAGCGAACGAGAACGAGCACAGAGCCAGCGGCAATAGATGGAACAGGCGCATGGCAACAATTCACACGAGGCAGAGTGTTCAGGCAAGAAACCGTTTTACTTCCGTTTGCTGTCGATGAAGGCCCACGCCATTCCGATGACGAGTCCGCCGCCGTGCGCCCAGTTGGCGACTGGACCAACCCAACCGGTGAAACAAACGACAAACCAGATCAGCGCGAAGATCATGCTTTGGCGATCGAGGAAGAGCCCTGCCCCCGGATCGAAGTGGCCACGCGTCCAGACGTAGCCGATCAATCCGTAAACCACGCCGGACATGCCGCCGAAGTTCGCATGACCGCCGATCGAGTACTCTGCGAAATTCGACAGCGCCGACGTGACGAAGACAAAGAGGATGAAGTACCACGAGCCGAGGCGCGCTTCGAACACGCTCCCGAGGTCTTTGATCCAAAGCATGTTGAACAGGATGTGCGCAAAGCCGAAGTGAATCAGCATGGGCGTCACGAGCCGCCAAATTTCCCCGCGACGGATTTCCCGCAAGCCGCCTTCCCAGGAAATAAACAAACCCGCGATGCGCTCCTGATCTTCTCCCATCTTCGACAGAAAAAAGACGGCCACGCTGGCGGCGATGAGGGCGTAGGTGACGAAGCCGAACCCGAAGCTCGTCAGGCCGGGCAGCACTTTCCTGCCGTCCACGACGCGTTTACGATACGCCGTGTCTTTCGCTTTGGCCTGCTCGCGCAGTTTTTCCGCGGGCGAGCCGGCGAGAAATTTTGGATCATTCGGATTCGTCCGGAACTCGTTGAGCAACTTCGTAGCGCCCGGAATTTGATCATCGGCATGGACCCAAATCGCCCAGCGATTACCGTCGCGCTCCGCTTCGTTCTCGATGCCCTGCACGTAGAGGAAATCGCCAAACGTGCGTGCGTCCTTGTCGTTGTCGATATGGCCGATGACTCGCATGTTGTTCGCGCGAGACTACCGGCGCTCCGGCCAAAGTGGAAAGCCGATACCAGAATATTCCTGCGAATCGGGTGCGCATCGGGGCGTGTTGCACTAATTGGCGCGACGACGTTGACGGAATTTCCCGCCCGGTACGTGTGCCCGGATGCGCGCAACTTCGGCCGAAGGCCGCGATTCCGTTTGCCTCTCCTCTGTGCGCTACCTATAAATAATCAGCACGACTCGCCATGGCCAACACTTCGCAATCTGCCGCACCGAGGCTTCTGATTACCGCGCGAATTTTTCTCTGGCTCGTGGCGCTGCTGGCCTTCACCGCGCCGGCGCGCGCCCAACTCATCTTCGATGTTTTCGTAGGCCACGGTCTCGGCGTAGCGGACAGCACGGTCACGGAAGCGAGTTGGTTTCCAGTGACGTGCGAGATTCAAAACGACGGCCCGAGCTTCAATGCCGTCGTCGAACTCACCGCCGGACAATTCGGTAATGGGCAACTGCGGCGCGTCGTCGTCGAACTTCCCACCCACACGAAGAAGCGCTTCACCGTACCGCTCTATTGCCCAAGCCGCTATCGTCTCTCGGTTGATGCGCGTTTGCTGAATGAGAAAGGGAACAAGATCATCGCCGAGCGCCTGGGACTCGACGCGCGCACGGTGGTTGATTCGCAAAGCCCGCTTATCGCCAGTCTCTCGCGGACTCATGGCGGAGCGGCGGGGCTGCCGGAAGGCGTCGGAAAAAACTCCGCGCTGAAACCCGCGACGACGCATCTCTCGCCGGATTTGTTCCCCGACAATCCGCTCACGCTCGAATCGATCTCCACTCTCTATCTGCACTCTGCGCGCGCGATTGAATTGAAAGTTTCGCAAGTGAACGCGCTGCTCGCGTGGGTCCACGGCGGAGGCCACTTGGTCCTCGGCGTTGAACAACCCGGCGATGTCAACGCCATTCCGTGGTTGCAAAGTTTTCTGCCCTGCACGCTCGGCGAAGTCACCACGCGCCAGGATCACGCCGCCTTACAACAATGGTTGCAAACAACATCCGGCGAAGAACCGGTCCTCAGGGGACGCGCCGTCAGGGGGAAGCCAAGCCAGCCGCAGCAAATCGCCAATCCCTTCAAGCAATTGCCTGATGATGGAGCGTTCGAGGCCGCCGGATTGCCGGCGGTGAATGCAGCGTTACGCGACGGGATCGTGCTCATCGGCGCGACGGACGCGCCGCTCGCCATCCGCGCCGCGCGAGGCCGCGGTCAGATCACCGTTCTGCTGTTCAGTCCGGAACTTGAGCCCTTCCGCTCATGGAAAAACAAAAACTGGTTTTGGGCGAAGATGGGCAACGTGCCCCTTGAGTGGCTCGCCTCCGCGAACGTGGGCAACTACGGCTCCATGCCCATCGACGGGATCTTCGGCGCCATGGTGGACAGCAAGCAAATCCGCAAGCTGCCCGTCGGCTGGCTGCTCCTGCTTTTGCTCGCCTACCTCGTGGTCATTGGCCCGCTCGATCAGTATTGGTTGAAGAAAATCAACAAGCAGATGCTTACCTGGATCACGTTCCCCAGCTACGTCGTCCTCTTCTCCCTGCTCATTTATTTCATCGGTTACAAATTGCGCTCCGGCGAAATGGAATGGAACGAACTGCACGTCGTGGATGTTTTGCCTCACGGCGAACGCGCGGATTTGCGCGGGCGCGTTTTCTGTTCTGCCTATTCGCCGGCCAACGCGAAATACAACGTGGCGTCCGAGCAAGGCTTCTCCACACTGCGCGGCGAGTCCGGCCAAAATGGCGCGAACGAAGTGAGCAAGGCCGTGCTGGAACAGCGCGGCAACGGCTTCGTGGCGCAACTCTCGGTCCCAGTGTGGACGAGCCAGTTGTTTGTGAATGATTGGTGGAAGCAAACCACGTCCCCCCTCAACGTGACCGTCACGCCGCAGAGCGATTATTTCGACGTGAAGATCGAAAACCCGCTCGGCAAAAAAATTCCGCAGGCGAAACTCATCATCGAGGGACGCATGTATGACGTCGGTGATGTCACGAAGACGAAAACCTTTCGCGCTCAACGCATGACCGGGGCGCAGTTACAGCCGTTCGTCCAAACGCAGGTCAACAATTTCAACCAGATCGTGCAACAGCGGCAGAACCAGTTCGGGGGGAGCGGCAGCGGACACATCACTGACATTTTCAATAGCACGACGGCGGCCTCCTTTCTCAGCATCACGCTCAGCAGCGACGGTTCGCAGCCGCAGCCCAACAACTACAATTATTACAGCCGCTTCATTTCGCCGCCCGGCTTCGATCTCACCGACGTCATGCAGCGAGGTGATGCCGTGCTCATCGCGTGGATGCCCGGAGAAACGCTGACGCCCACGCTGAACAAGTTCGACCCGCGTTACTCGCGCAAAGACACGATTCTTCGAGTTGCCGTTCCGCTGAGCAAATAACCTATGGAAGCCACTTCCGCCCCCAGCTCCGCCACTCAACCGCCCACCATCCACGCCCCTCCGGTTCCCGCCGTGCAGACGACGGGCTTGACGCGCACTTACGGAGCCATGACGGCGCTCAACGCCCTCGACCTCACGGTGCAGCGCGGCGATCTGTTCGGTTTCATCGGCTCGAATGGCGCGGGCAAGACGACTACTTTACGCATCCTCGCCACGTTCCTCGCGCCTTCCTCGGGACAAGCTTACGTGCTGGGCCATGACGTGGTGCGCGACGCGGATGCGGTGCGTCACGTCATCGGTTACATGCCGGATTTCTTCGGCGTGTATAAGGACATGGAAGTGACCGAGTACCTCGATTTCTTCGGCGCGTGCTACAAAATTCCCACCGCACAACGCGAGAAGACGGTCGCCGATGTGTTGGAGCTTGTCGGCCTCAGCGAAAAGAAAGGCGCGCTCATCGGCGCGCTCAGCCGCGGCATGCAACAGCGCCTCGGCCTCGCGCGCGTGCTCATCCACGACCCGCAACTGCTCCTGCTCGACGAGCCGGCGAGCGGTCTCGATCCGCGCGCGCGCATCGAGATGATGGCCATTCTCCAGGAACTCCAGCGCATGGGGAAAACAATCATTATCTCGTCGCACATCCTCAGCGAGTTGCAGACCTTGTGTAATCGCGTCGCGATCATCGAAAAGGGTCGGCTCATTTACAGCGGCCCGGTCACCGGCGTGACGCAGCAACTCTCCGAGACGCGCATCATGTGGGCGAAGGTCCCCGCCGAGCAGCACGTCCGCGCGATCGAATTGCTGCGCGCCCGCCCCGAAGTGCGCGAGGTCGAAGAACTTCAGGAGCGCATCAAGATCGTCCTGCAAAACCACGGCACTGACCCGAGCATCATTTCCGAAACCCTCGTCCTCGGCGGCGTGAAGCTGAAGGGCTTGCGCGAAGACGAGATCGGCTTGGAAGAAGTCTTCATGCGCGTGACGAAGGGCGAGACGCAGTGACAAGTGGCTGAGAGTTGAAAGTTGAGCGCTGAATGTAAAACGATTCCGGCGCTCAACTTTCAACTAACAACTCTCAACTCCCATGTGGCCCCTCATCATCCGCGAACTTCGTGGCAGCTCGCGGCGGTGGACCACTTACTGGCTGCGACTGCTGGCGGCTGGTTCGGTGATTTCCGCCATATTGTTGTGGCTTTCAAACCATGTGTATCTGCCGCAAGCGGAGCCTCTTGTCTTTGAATGGATGCACTACATAATGCTTGCAGCGATCTGGATCGTGGTGCCCCTGATGACATGCGATTGCATCAGCAGTGAAAAACGAGAAGGAACGCTCGGCCTGCTGTTTCTCACCAATCTCAACGCCCGGGAAATCGTTTTCGCCAAAACGGCGGTGCAAGGCTTCCGCGCCCTCACACTTTGGCTGGCGACCGTGCCGCTCATCGTCGTCCCCATCCTTCTCGGCGGCCTCTCGTGGCGTGAAATCGTCCTGTCATGTTGCTTCTCGCTGGCTTCGATTTGTTTCGCACTCAGCGTTGGTGTCGTGGCGTCCGGCTGTAGTCATTCCCTGAACAGATCAGTCGCCTTGGCCGTTTTGCTTGCTCCGTTGGCACACTTGATTTTTGCCGTGTTCGCGTTGCTTGTCATAGTGATGACCGCGCTCGTCACTGGGATCGGAGATTGGGAAGATCCAGTCGGAATATTGGACTTAATAGGCGAGGCGCTTTCTTTTGTGTGGAACTATCGCGCGGGATGGAGCCACACGTCAGTAACTCCAAAGGTGGGCCTGACCTGGATCCTGGCGGCGGCAATGATGATCTTCGTTTCAGTCTTAATCCTGATCGCGACCATCATTATTGTCGCGGACAGGTTGCGCCGAAACTGGAAGGACAAACCGAAAACCAAACGGCAAACCGAGGTAGAGTCGTTCTTCTGCAAGGAAGTTTTCTGGCAAGGCACGTTCCGCCGCTGGATGCGCCGCTCGCTGGAGCGCAATCCCATCGGCTGGCTGGAGAAGCGCAATTGGACCGGGCGCATCAGTTCGTGGATCTGGCTCGCGATCATGATTTCATTCGCTACCACGCTGGCTTACGGAACGGCGGCGGCCGGCTTCGGGGGTTTCGGCGTTCTGATGTGGATGCTCCTGATAAGCATCGCCTACGTCGCCGCCGGAAGTTTTCGGCGCGAGCGCGAAACCGGAGCGCTGGAACTCATTCTCGTTACTCCACTGTCGGAGCGGCAGATCATCTTCGGGCGATTGCACGGATTGTGGAGTCAATTCCTGCCCATGTTTGCGGTCTGGATTGCCGTCGTGCTCTACCTCTCCAGCGCGTTGAAGAACTGGCAACTGGCCAATGTGTTTCAGTTCGCCGTTCTCTACCTCATCGTCCCGATCGTTGGATTGTATTTCTCGCTGCGCAGCCGCTTCGTTTTGCTTTCGTGGACAGCCACACTCGCAGTGTGTTTCGCCCTGCCGCAACTCGCGTGGTGGGGTTTCAAAGAACTCGCGGCGAACGTCCTGTCCGGCTGGGGATTTCCCGCTGCAATGGACCTCACCACTTCGAGTTTGGTCGATTGGCAGCGCGCGATCCATACCGTACTGGCCAACCCTGAAGTCATTATGGTGCCGGCGCAACTCGCCATCGCCGTTCTCCTGCTCTGGCGATTGCACGTGAACCTCGCGCGCCGAACTTTTTCCCTGCGCTAACGCATGACGTTTCTACCCATTGTTGCCCGCGAACTGCGCGTCACCGCGCGCAAGCGCAGCACGTACTGGATTCGCTTTGCCGCCGCGGCGCTCGCCCTCCTGCTCAGCGCGTGGTCCTTCATCTTTCTACGTTCTCTCGGTGCCGGGAACATTGCCGGCAAAATGTTATTCGGCAGTCTCACCGGATTGGCGTGGCTCTATGCCGTCATAGGCGGCGTCTTCAAAACGGCTGATTCCCTGAGCGAAGAAAAGCGCGAAGGCACGCTCGGCCTGCTCTTCCTCACCGACTTGAAAGGCTACGACATCGTGCTCGGCAAAATTGTCGCGGCCTCGGTGAACTGGTTCTTCGGACTCATCGCGCTGTTTCCGGTGCTCGCGCTCTCGCTGCTCATGGGCGGCGTGGCGCCCGGGGATTTCTGGCGCATGATCGCCGCGCTCGCGAACCTGCTCTTCTATTCGCTCGCCCTCGGCATGTTCGTGTCGTCCTTCATGCGCAGCGAACGGGGCGCGGCGGGAATGACCGTTGCGATGCTGGTTTTCCTTCTCTGGCTTCCGTCGGAGGCCGCCGAGTGGCACAAAAAACTGACTGGCGCGCTTGAACTTTCACCGTGGTTCGTCTTGCCCGACGTCACTCGCCCGCTGCACTACGCGGACAACTATTCCGGCGCTGGCACTCCACAACTTTACTGGGGCTCGCTCGGTGTCTCGCACGTCATCGGCTGGATTTATCTCCTGCTCGCCAGCGTCATCGTGCCACGCACCTGGCAGCAACAAGGGGGCAAACTCTCGCGCTGGCAGGAAAACGCCGAGCAACTCGCCTACGGCAAAAATCGCGCGCGCCGCCGGCGTTTCCGCGAACGCGCGCTGGCGCTCAATCCATTCTATTGGATCGCCGCCCGGGCTCGTGGTCAATCCCTCCTGCTCTTCCTGGTGCTGCTCGCGATCACTGGCTACTTCGCGATTTCCTACTACGTCGATCCGCAGGACTGGAGAAACGAGAGCGCCTTTCTCCTGCCCGGATTTTTTCTCCACGGCACCGTGAAAATCTGGCTGGCCCTGGCCGCGTGCCGTCGCTTCGTCGAAGATCGCCGCAGCGGAGCGCTCGAACTGATCCTCTCCACGCCACTGACAGAGAAGGAAATCATTCGCGGCCAATGGCGCGCGCTCGCCCAACAATTCGGTGGCCCCATCATCTTTGTCCTGATGATCGATTCCGTGTTGCTCGTCCTCGGCTGGGACATCCCCGTCAATCCGCGCGCACCGCACACGCTGCTTTTTGCCGCGATGTCCGCGGCGAGCATCATCATCTTTCTTGCTGACGTAATCGCGCTGGCCTGGCTCTCCATGTGGCGCGGCCTGAAATCCCGACACTCTTACACCGCGTGGCTCTGGAGCACGGTGCAAGTGCGATGACTGCCGTGGGTGATGTTCTACATCGGAGTCACGGCCTTCATGATGACTATCTATTTGCCTCGGATCATGAACGCCAACGCCACCAACGCGCGGGCATCGACATGGAATGACTGGATGCCGTGCATCTTCACCGCTCTTTGGTTCATCATCAGTCTTGCGACGGCCATTCTCTCCGCATGGTGGGCGCGACACTGCCTGCTCAAACATTTCCGCTACCAGGCCACGAGTTCGTATCAACCGATCAAAGCAGGCTGGTCGCCGCGCGCGAAACCCGTGACACTGCCGTCACGGATTGCATGATCTTGCTCCCGATCGTCACTCGTGAACTGCGCGTGGCCTCGCGCCGCGCGGCCACTTACTGGACCCGTTTCACTTTCGGCCTGCTCGCCATCGTCGTGGGCTCGTTCGCGTGGGCCATGCTCTTCCGCGAATCGCCGCGCAGTACCGGCATCGCGCTCTTCGTGTCGCTCTCGGTGATTGCCTACATCTACTCGCTCATCGCCGGCGCGATCTCGACGGCGGATTGCGTGAGCGAAGAAAAACGCGAAGGCACACTTGGATTGCTCTTCCTCACCGACCTCAAAAGCTACGACATCGTGCTCGGCAAACTCGCCGCCTCTTCCGTCACTGCCATCTACGGATTGCTCGCCATTTTTCCGGTGATGGGCATTCCGCTGCTCCTCGGCGGCGTCGCGCCGTCGGAGTTCTGGCGTGTGGTGCTGGTGTGCGTGAACAATCTTTTCCTGTCGCTGGCGCTCGGCATGATTTGCTCGACCATCTGCAAAGATGAACGCAAGTCCATCGGTCTGACATTGTTGATCATTCTTCTCCTGACCGGCGGCTTGCCAGGAATCGTCGGCTGGATCGCCAGCGAAGTCAGGCCGGGCAATCCTCTCTACAAATTGTTTCACGATCAGGTATATATGCTGCTCGCGCCGAGTCCCGGCTTCGCGTGCTTCGTTGCGTTTGACGCCACTTTCAAGAACGTGCTCGGCACCGCGCACGCCCATTGGTTTTACAACTCGCTCGCCATCACGCACGCGCTCGGATGGTTTGCGCTGATCCTGACAACCATCATTCTCCCCCGAGTCTGGCACGATAAAGCCGCCACGCCGCAGGCTGTCTGCCGTCAGGAAAAATGGAGACTTTGGACTCACGGCCCGGCGTCCGCGCGCGACGCCTTCCGCCGGCGACTGCTCGACATCAATCCCTTCTATTGGCTCGCGTCGCGCGACCGGTCCAAAACCGTACTCGTGTGGCTTTGGGTGGGGGCGGCGGCGCTGCTTTGGATTTCGGGCCTCCTCAAAGAGAAGAACAATTGGATGGACGAGGCGACCTATATCTGGACGGCGCTCCTGGCGCACACTTTTTTCAAATGCTGGCTGGCGATGGAAGCCTCGCGTCGCCTCGGCGCGGATCGCCGGAGCGGCGCGCTCGAACTGCTCCTCTCCACGCCGCTGAGCGTCAACGAAATCCTGCGCGGACAATGGCTCGCGCTCGTCCGGCAATTCGGCGCCGCCGTTGCGCTCGTCTGCGCCATCGATTTTCTTTTCCTTGGACTCGGGCTGAAACAAATGGGCGGAGATCGCGGCACGTGGATCGGCGTGTGGATCGCTGGCATTGGCGTATTCGTGCTCGATTTGATCACACTTGCGCTCCTCGCCATGTGGTTGAGCCTGCGCAATCGCAAGTCAAGCCAGGCCGGCCTCACCGCCATCGTGCGAGTCTGCATCGTGCCGTGGTTTGCGTTTGGTGCGTTCAGCGCCTTCGTCGCGATTCTGGAAGGAGTGAAAAACCTCCCCTTTTCCAACTGGTCTGGCTCCGCATTCCTAATCGCCTGGGTGCTTCTCTCCGTTTTGAACGACGTGCTCCTGAGTCTGTGGTCGCTGCGAAATCTTCGCGAGAATTTTCGGCTCATCGCCACGCAACGCCTCGAATCGCGCGCTGCGTTCTGGGGAAGGTTGCTTGGAGGAAAGTTTTCTAAAAAGGCGGGCAACGCGTGAAAACACCACGCCGGCGAACTGAATTTCCAAAATCCAAAAAAAAGCAAAAGGGTAGGGCGTCGCTGTCCGCAGCGCGCCGGGCCACGCCGCGACAGAGAACCCTTGAACTTGCTCACACTTCGCCCCGGCGCGCTGGGGACAGACGCGCCCTACCCCCTGGCTTCTCGTCGTTGGGGTTTTGGAGTTCCGCCCATGACCTTCCTTCCCATCGTCGAACGTGAACTGCGCGAACGCGCCCGCTGGCGTTCCACCTACTGGGTGCGTGGCATGGCCGCCTTCCTCGCCACCGCCGTCGCCGGTTTCGTGTTGATGTTCCTGTCCACTGCCGCGGCGGGCCCGGTCGGCCATGGCATGATGGAAGTATTGGCGTGGCTGGCTTTCCCGTTCGTCGTGTTGGAAGGACTCCGCAACACCGCCGACTCGCTCAGCGCCGAAAAGCGCGAGGGCACGCTCGGGCTTTTGTTCCTCACCGACCTCAAAGGCTACGACGTGGTGCTGGGGAAGTTTTTCGCGTCATCACTCACCAGCTTCTACGCGCTGCTCGCCATGGTTCCCGCGCTCGCTGTTCCTGTATTGTTGGGCGGTGTCACGGGCGCCGAGTTTTGGCGGCTCGTGCTCGCGTTGATCAACGCGCTCTTCTTTTCGCTGACCACCGGAATGTTCGTTTCCGCGATCAGCCGGAATGAACGCAAGGTCTGGACCAGCACATTTGTTCTCGTGGCGCTTTTTGTCATCGCGTTTCCATCGCTGGGCGCCGCTCTGAATTTCGGAGCGCTTTGGAATCTCAGTCCCTTTACGCCGTTCTGGCTGTATGACGCGAACACCTACGCGAACAACTCCACACGCTACTGGAACGCGCTCTGGATCACACGCGCTCTGAGCTGGTCGTGGCTCGCGCTCGCGAGTTTTCTTCTGCCCCGGGTCTGGCAGGAATCCGGCGCGCGCCGGGTCGAACGCCGCCGCGTGCAGAATCCGGAGGCGGCGCTGCGCCGACGGAACACCCTGCTCATCCTCAACCCAATCTGGTGGCTCACCTCCCGCAACACCCACCAGCGGACCTGGCTTTGGATCATGGTTTCATTCGTATCTTGTCTTGGCGCGATCAGTTTCGTGGCCGCCCACGATAACACCGCCGGCCTGTGGACGATATTTGGTTGTGCCCTCGCCTTCCATCTCGTGCTCGCCGTGTGGGTGGCGTTCGAGGCGTGCAACTCATTCGCGGAAGCGCGCAGCACTGGCGCCATGGAATTGCTTCTCTGCACTCCGCTCAAGGTGCGGCAGATTCTTCGCGGCCAGCACCTCGCGCTGCGTGAACTTTTCATGGGACCCCTCCTGCTGCTGTTTGTAGTCGAGTGCTTCTTGGCCGTAGCGCAAATCGTCCTGCTCGCGCAACGCAGCTCCACGACTTTCGAGCGCGTCATGCTGGTGCTGGTCCTGGGCTTTTGCCTCGTCTGGTTTGTGCTCGACTTGTTTGCCGTCGCCGAAGTCGGCATGTGGTTTGGCCTGACCTCCTCGAAACCTACCCAAGCCCTGACCAAGACCGTGCTCTATGTCCTGGTTCTGCCCCTGCTACTGTTGGCCGTGCCGTGCTGCTGGGGAATCGGCCCGGGCCTGATGGTCGCCAAGAGCGTCATCTTTTTCACGTGGGCGCAAAGCAAACTCGAAAATGAATTCCGTCGCGCCGCCACGGAACGCTACGATTTGCCGCGCGCGTCAAAGTGGTTTCGCCGCGAGCCGAGGAAGCTGCGCATGCCGGGGCAGGCATTGTGATTAGGATTATGAGAAGGATTAAGGTTAAGCAGGGCCGACTGGACGAGTTTATACCTGTTCGTAATCTTGATCTTAATCTTGATCCTTCCTGCAATTGAAGAAGAACGACCTTGGATTAAATGAACTCGACTCGCCCGGCTCACGCCCGCCCAAAAATTTTATGAAACCCTATTGGCAAGGCGTGTTCCCCGCCATCACGACCCAAATGCACAAGGACGGCTCGCTCGATCTGGATGCAACCGCCGCGCACGCCGAAGTGCTCATCAAGTCGGGCGTAAGCGGGATGATCTTCCTCGGCTCGCTCGGCGAGAACCAGCCGATGACGGGCGAAGAGAAGCGTCGCGTGATCGAAGCGATGGTGAAGGTCGTGAACGCTCGCATCCCCCTCCTGAGCGGCGTAGCAGAGACGAGCACGAGCGAAGCGGTGCGTTATGTACGCGATGTGGAGAAGCTCGGCGCCGACGGCGTGATGCTCATGCCCGCGATGCTCTACAAAGGAGACGCCAACGAAACGCTCACGCACTTCCGCACCGTGGCCAAGTCCACCGGGTTGCCGATCATGATTTACAACAACCCGATCAGCTACGCGAACGACATCACGCCTGAGCTGTTCGTAAAACTTGCTGATCAGAAAAACTTCGTCGCGCTCAAGGAAAGTTCCGGCGACGTGCGCCGTATCACTGACCTGCACAACACCGTCGGCGACCGCTACGCCATCTTCACCGGCGTGGACAACCTCGCGCTTGAAGCCAGCATCCTCGGCATCGACGGCTGGGTCGCGGGCAGCGGGATCGCCTTCCCGGCGGAGAACCAATACTTCTGGGAACTGACCCGCGTCGGCAAGTGGGACGAGGCCCGCGCGATTTACCGCTGGTTCACGCCGCTGCTGCATCTCGATGTCAGCACCAAGTTCGTGCAATACATCAAGCTGGCCGTGCAGGAAGCCGGCCTGGGCAAAGAATGGGTTCGTTCACCGCGCCTCGTGTTGAAGGGCGAGGAACGCAAGCGCGTGTTGAAGATCATTCACGATGGCATCGCGAAGCGCCCGAAGGTACCGAAGTCATGGAAGCCAAACGCTACAAAATGATTTCTATTGAACCGCAGAGGCGCAGAGGCGCAGAGCAGCGAGACAGGCTTTTCCCTTCTCTGCGTCTCTGCGTCTCTGCGGTAATTTTGTTTTTCGCGTTTGTAGTCTCGGCTGAATCGATCGGCCCAATACCGGATTCACTCCGTGAAGGCGCGAAACTTTCCTCCTTCTACCAAAAGCACATCGATCTCGACGGCTTCCCGGTGCTCGGTTCCTCGAATGTCTCCGATTACGCCATGCTCGAAGCGGCGTGGATCGTCCGGCAAATGCTGGCGAATCGCGCCGACATCCTGCATGCACTCGCGACAAACAACGCGCGGCTCGTCGTGATGGCGTACAACGAATACACGACTGACATCCCCGAACAGACGAACATGACGCCGAAGGTTTATTGGGACCGGCGCGCGCGCGGGCTGGGCGGGCGCATCACGAGTTGTGCCGAAGAGAACATGCTTTGCTTCCCCGGCGATCCGTATTCGACGGAAAACATTCTCGTGCATGAGTTCTCGCACGTCATTCACGGCGTGGCATTGCGGGCGCTGGACTCGACGTTCAATCACCGTTTGCGCGAGGCGTATCAAAGCGCGACCAACGGCGGAAGGTGGAAGGGCACTTACGCCGCCACGAATCCCGGCAAGTACTGGGCCGAGGGCGTGCAGAGCTGGTTCGACAACAACCGTGAGAACGACGCGCTCCACAATCACGTCGATACGCGCCCGGAGCTGAAGGACTACGATCCCGCGCTCGCTGCCTTGTGCGCCGAAGTGTTTGGCGAAATCCCTTGGCGTTACCAGAAGCCCGCCGTGCGTGCTTCGACCGGTCGCGCGCATCTCGCGGGCTACGACGCCAGCAAGGCGCCGCGCTTCCAGTGGCGCGTGCCGCCGGTCTCGGAGAAGCCACGCGTCTCCATCGAGACCGCGCTGGGCGTGATCGAGGTCGAACTGGATGCGAAGGTCGCGCCGCACACGGTCACGAATTTTCTGCGCTACGTGCAGGCCGGTCTCTACAACGACGGCGAGTTTCATCGCACCGTCACGACGGCGAATCAGCCGACGAACGCGGTGAAGATCGCCGTGATTCAGGCTTCGGCCAATCCGGCGAAGACCAACGAGTTCTTCCCGCCGATCCAAATCGAACGCACGCGCGACACCGGGCTGAAGCATCTCGACGGCACGATTTCCATGGCGCGCGCAGAACCCAACAGCGCGCAGGACCATTTCTTCATCTGCGTCGGCGACCAGCCTGAGCTGGACTTCGGCGGCAAACGCAATCCTGACGGCCAGGGCTTCGCGGCCTTCGGCAAAGTGGTGAAGGGCATGGACGTGGTGCGGAAGATTCACGTTGCGCCGGCCAAAGAACAATCGCTCACGCCGCGGGTTAGGATTCAGCGGGCGTTGAGGAGCAACTGAAATGCCCTGGCCATTCACTAAGAGACACCTTCGATACCGCTCTATCCGCGCTTGGATTTCGGGTGAGGGAATACCGACGCCTTTCACCGCCATCAAAGATCCCAAGCGTGTCGATCAAGTGATGACTCAGCTTGGGGAACTGAGAAAACATTTGTTTGATCTCCACTTACGGTCTCTGTCGGAGCAGCAGCGAAAACTTTTGAACGAAGGCAAACACCCGTCTCAAGATCACGCCCTTGGAAGCGCGGCCTTGCCGATTGCCAGAGCCTTGGAGGACAAGCTGAGACATCTTCCATTCGTGAAACGTGTAGGCGTAGGCGCGTATCACTGCAATCGAAACGTCCTCGATGTTTTTGTTTCAGGAATTGAACTTTCTGATTCGCGGCTTGTTGAGGTTCCAGATTTCTACGAGGGCTTTGAAGTTTTGGCGATGAACGAGACGAAAAAATCCTAATGAGACGCATCCAAATCATTGACTCCCACACCGGCGGCGAACCGACGCGCGTCGTTATTAGCGGCGGGCCGGACTTGGGCAATGGCCCCATCGCGGAGCGCGTGGAATTGTTCCGGGAGAAACACGACCTCTTTCGTTCGGCCATCGTGAATGAGCCGCGCGGTTCAGATGTGATCGTCGGCGCGCTGCTCGTGCCGCCGAGGGATGCTTCGTGCGTCACGGGCGTCATCTTCTTCAACAACGTCGGACCGCTGCAAATGTGCGGACATGGAACCATCGGACTTGTGGTCACGCTCGCGCATCTCGGGCGCATCCAGCCGGGCGCGCATCGCATCGAGACGTGCGTGGGCGTGGTGACAGCCACGTTGCATGATGATGGCTCGGTGTCCGTCGAGAATGTGCCGAGCTATCGCAAAGCGAAGAGCGTGACGGTGGACGTGACCGGCGTTGGCAAAATCACCGGCGACGTGGCGTGGGGCGGCAACTGGTTCTTCCTCGTGGAGCAACACGGCCAGTCGCTGGCGTTGAGCAATGTCGAGAAGCTCACGGAACTCTCGTGGGCGATTCGTCAGGCGGTGAACGCGCAGGGTTATCCCGAAGTGGATCACGTCGAGCTGTTCGGCCCGCCGCAGTTACCCGGCGGACATTCGCGCAACTTCGTCCTCTGCCCCGGCAAAGCCTACGACCGTTCGCCTTGCGGCACCGGCACGAGCGCGAAACTAGCGTGTCTCGCCGCCGATGGAAAACTCGCCGAAGGTGCGCCGTGGGTGCAGGAGAGCGTGATCGGCAGTGCGTTCACTGGGCGCTTCACGCACGCGGACGAGCAGATCATTCCGACGATTACCGGCACGGCTTTTATGAACAGCGAGGCGACGTTGCTGCTGAACGAGAGCGATCCGTTCTGTTGGGGAATTCGATGAGCAAGATCCAAGATCCAGGAGCCACGATCCACGGGAACTCCGCCCGATGAAGCACATCCTCATCATCGGCGGCGGTGTCATTGGGCTTTCCACAGCTTACTACTGCGCGCGCCGCGGGCATCGCATCACCGTGATTGATCGCAACTTCGAGGGTCACGAGGGCTGCTCATTTGGCAACGCCGGCATGGTGGTGCCGAGCCATTTCGTGCCGCTGGCCGCGCCGGGCGTGGTGAGCACGGCGTTCAAGTGGATGTGGAATCCCGAGTCGCCGCTCTACATCAAGCCGCGGCTGAATTGGGAACTGATGTCGTGGGGTTGGAAGTTCATGCGCGCGGCGAACGCAAAGCACGTCGAGCGCAGTGCGCCGCTTCTGCGCGATTTGAGTTTCGCGAGCCGGGAGTGCTTCGAGGAACTGGCTGCTTTGCCCGACAACGATTTTGGTTTCGGGAAACGCGGCCTCGTGATGCTTTGCAAAACTCAGCACGGGCTGGATGACGAGGCGAAGTATGCCGCGCGGGCGAACGAACTCGGCGTTCCGGCGCAGGTAATGGATTCGAAACAACTGGCGAAGATCGATCCCGGCGTGACGATGGATGTCGCAGGCGGTGTTTACTTCCCAACGGATTGTCACCTCTCGCCGAATCGATTCATGGCCGGGCTGAAGCGGCAATGTGATGCGATGGGCGTAACGTTTCACTGGAGCACCGAGGTTCGTCATCTTGCCGCGTTGGGGAAACAGGTCGCCGCGGTGAAGACACCGCTGGGCGAGATTGATTTTGATGAGCTGGTCCTCTGTAGCGGTTCCTGGTCGTCCGTTATCGCGCGTGAACTCGGTCTCAAAATTCCCATGCAAGCCGGCAAAGGCTACAGCCTCACGTCACGAAACCACGCGAACTGCCGCAGATTTGTTCCATCTTTAGCGAAGCGCGCATCGCGGTGACCCCGATGGGCGATACGTTGCGCTTTGGCGGCACGATGGAAATCGCGGGGCTAAACGAGGACATCAATCCCGTGCGCGTGCAGGGAA